>Ga0310690_10007716_pt1 | contig 13798 bp, 6 predicted proteins | sample AusTroGonzalo_MG_2_FD_207661 | JGI IMG/M metagenome (GOLD analysis project Ga0310690, IMG submission 207661) | Bovine rumen microbial communities from tropical cattle in Woodstock, Queensland, Australia - Gonzalo_04 (v2) (version 2) | ecosystem: Host-associated > Mammals > Digestive system >... | reverse complement strand
TGCTATTCCGACGTCTACGTGAAGAAGGGCGGAAAGTTCCAGCTGGGACCGGACGGCAATACCCATTGCGGCAACTCCGTACGGAACCTCACGTTGGACGGTGGTTCATTGGTGTTCGCCGGTGCTGGCGTGAGCACCATTCAAGCGACGCTTTCCGTGCTCGGGACGTTTACCGTGACGGGCGACGTGGCACAAGTCATCTCTGACAATCCGAACACGCTCAACACGCGCGTGGGCCTCGCGTGGCAGATCGATAAAGAAGGCGCCGCGACAGGGGCCGCGCGCACGCGCTTCCACGTGCCGGACATCACGGGTGACGAAAGTCCCGACCTGACGTTTATGAATCCGCTCACGCGCGGTCCCAACCAGTTCTGCACATCAGGCTTCGTCAAGACGGGCAAGGGAACGATGCGCTTGGCGTCCGACAATGCGACGCGTGACGTTGGCCCGAACGGGGACATAGACGTGTTGGAAGGTACGCTCGAGTTCACTGGTTTGGCATCGCTTTCGGACATCTGGCGTCCCTCCACCGTATACGTGGGGACGAACGCCACACTGCATCTCGCCGCGACAAACGCGATCAGCGACATATCGCTCTCCTCGACAGGTACGATCCGTCCAAAGACGAAGTTCACAATCGATCATGGCACGTTGCGCGTCGACGCGCCCGAAGGGCAGACGGGACATACGTACCTCGGCGACGAGCTCGTGCTTGACGGCGCGACGTTTGAATACGCCCTCGAGGGGTATTCCGACAACGAGTACGCGCTTGGCGCGATGTCGTTCGGGTCGCTGGTCCATTTCAAGGGCGATGTGTCGAAGGGCGATTCCCCGTACACCCTCATGCCGTTCGAGGGAATGGCCAACACGCGCATCTCCCTGCTGGACAACCCGCTGACGGAAATCCGCGTCGACGACATCACCGGAGATTCCGGGGTGGATGCCACCATCGGCTATCGTCTGGGCAACTACCGCTACCAGATCTCTGGAAAGACCAGTACGCTGGCCGGTGGTTTCGTCAAGACCGGTGCGGGTACTCTGCAGCTCACGTATGGGAAGGCGCATTCCAACTTTTCCGGAAATCTGGACGTGCGCGAGGGAACGCTCTTGCTTGACATGGCAGACTACTCGAACAAGCAGTTCGGACAGGGGCAGGGCTCGAAGACGTTCCTCGGCGACATGACAGTCGCGGGGCGCACTGTCACGGTCTACACGAACGCCGTGGTCGAGTTTCGTCAGCGCAACATGCTCACGTTCTACACGTATGGCGAGGACGGCGGCAACCACATTGTCACGCCTTTCGTGTTGAAGGGCGGCGCCGTGCGTTTCACCGGCAACAACTGCGCAAACTGCTTCGGACCGATTGTCGTTGACGGCGGAAGGTTCGAATATGACAGCAATCTTTCAAACACCTGGGGCGTGTTCAACTTCCGCGGCACCTTCCGCGTGATCGGCTCCGAGGCGGTGACGCTCCCAACCTGCATCTATCCGCGCTTGCCTCTCTACCCGTCGATGGCTTGCACGTTCGACGTGGAGGACGTGACAGGGGACGACAGATACGACCTGATTTCCTGGCTTGCGCCGTGCAAGCCGCCAGACAACAACTATTTCAACGGCTCCCAGACGAACAATGCCACAGGCGAACCGTATGTGTTCACTTACGGGTTTAGGAAGACGGGTGTCGGCACCCTTGCGCTCAACCGTGCCATTCGTGGCGCATTCGAGTTTGACGGCACGGCGCAAGTGGATGCTGGTACTCTCGTGGTCAACGACGACTTCACGCGCAACGGCGCCACTTTCTCCGTTGCGTCCGGGGCGTACCTGGGCGGCACGGGGACGGTCAGCACGGTGACGCTTGCGGAAGGTGCGGGCTTTGCCGCGTTCCAGGATCAGAAGGCGCCGTTGACCGTCACGGGAAACGTGTCGCTGCCGGCCGCCGCGACCGTGCGCATCGTGCTTGACGGGAGCGGACGGCATTTGCGCGCCACGCCGTTCCTCGTGACTTCCGGTTCGCTTTCAGGGACAGAAAACGTGGCGAACTGGAACGTGGTAGTGACCGGTGATGCCGAAGAGTCGGCGAGACCGAACCTGTACGCGGTCTTGGCAACCGGCCGCACGCTTTCCGTTGCCCGAATGTCAGGCACGGCCATATTCATCCGATAGCGCGTACCGTAGAAAGCGAGTACGTAAGATGATCGCAGTGAATCTGCTTGCTGTTATCCTGACGAGCGGCACATGCGGCGTCTATTCGCCGGACGGGGCGAAGATCGCCGTGCAGCGCGTCGAGGACGGCAAGAGCCGCGTGGGCGTGTGGGAACGTGGGGGCGGTCGTTTCGCGTGGGTGGAGCTGGGATCGGGCAACGCCGCATATCCAGCCTGGAGCCCGGCGGGTGACGCGCTCGTCTACACATACGGGAACGAGACGAACACGGCGTGGGCGGCGAAAGACGGGACGACTGGCTATCATCTACGTATTTGGAGGAATGACAGCCGCCGAGACGGCGGCTCTCCATGTGGGGGAGGTATACGCGAGATTACGGGCGGACGCTTTCGCGACTACATGCCGTCTTTCGCGCCCGACGGGAAACGGATACTTTTCGTCTCCACGAGGTGCGCCTCGCCGAAGGTGGGCCTTGCGACGCGATCCGGCGTGTATGCGGTCGGCATTGACGGCGGCGGATTGACGAACCTCGTGCCGAGCATGGTAAACGACATGGGAGCCGGCCAGCCCGTCGTGTCTCCCGACGGCCGGATTCTCGCGTTTGCGCAGATCGATAACTTCCGCGACACGTGGCACCTGGTTTGCGCGCGCACAGACGATCCGAGCCGCGGCTGCCGCGTGACGCCGAAGGGACAGAGCGCCTATGCGCCGCGCTGGACGCCGGACGGGCGGCATCTCGTCTACACGGGCTTCACCAAGGGCGATCCGGGTTGGTGCGTGTACGTGCTCGATCCGCGCACGGGCGCGACACGGCGGATTTGCGAGGGACGCAACCCAGACGTGCATCCGTCGGGGAAATGGCTCCTGTACGATGACGGAACGAACATCCACGAGCGCCCGTTTGGCGCAGACGATCTGCCAAGTGGTGCGCCGCCGGATGAAATGGCGCGTAATGAACCGGTCGTGGAACCGACGCATGTCATTTGGCGCGCGGAGAAGCCTGCCTATCCGGCGACGGTACCGATGGACAAAAGCTTCGTGTTCGGGACGACGCGTACGTTCTTCGTACGGGCAAAGGTCCGCTTCAAGGCGGCGAAGGAACCGCGTTTCCGCCATTACGTTACGGGCGCGTACGACGGGGCGCCGCTCGGATTCGAGCTGTTCGTTGACCACGACACGCCAAAGTTCGGCGCGCGCGAGGCGTCTGGCCTCTACATGGGCGCGGTGTCCGACATTCGATTGGAGGACGGAAAGGAATATGTGCTTACGGGCGTGCGGACACATGACCGTCTCATCGTCCGTGTCGACGAAAACAGGCCATGCGAGTTCCGCTTCTCGGCGACGTATCCGCTTGACCGTCCGCTGAAGATGTCGGTGGGGCCTACGCTGGGTGGCACGGGCGAAATCCTGTGGGCGGAGGTCGGCACGGGCTGGCCGCGCGGTCTGCCGCGCCCGGCGACGCGGCACGAGATCTTTGCGGGAGGGTCGCGCTCCTGCGCGACCGATCCGAAAGGGTTTGCGGGAGGGTCGCGCTCCTGCGCGACCGATCCGAAAGGGGAGGTGTCGCCATGAGAAAGGCATGGACATGGACGGGCGTGGCGCTGCTCGCCGCCGTCGCAGGCGCGTTCGATAAGATCGCCTACATCGACAGCTTCGACTATCCCGCCCTCCAGGAGACCGAGACGGCGGAAGGGTCGCGGCGCATCCTCGACAACGTGCTGAAGACTGGCGCGACCACGATCCTCTGGCGCAACCAGTCGGGCGCGGTGCCGCGCTACCCGAGCGCGGAGGAGGCGCGTCCGCTCAAGGAACCACCGCTCGACAAGCGGCGCATTCCGTTGAGCGAGCCGGTGCGCGGCTGGGTGCGTTTCGACGACTGCGGCACGAACCTCATTCAGGTGGCGGCGGACGACTGCGCGCGGCGCGGCGTGCGCTTCGGCATACACCTGACGACGGAGGAGAACCATTGGGAGAGCTGGACGCTCTCGCCGTGGAACCTGGAGCATCCGCAGTTCTGGTGCTGCACGCGCGGCGGCGCGCCGTGGTTCGGGCGGTGTTCGCTCGTGTACGACGAGGTGCGCGAGCATAAGCTGCGCCTTTTCGACGAACTGCTCGCCATGCGGCCGTCGATCGTCTACATCGACCTCTGCCGCTCGGGCGGTTGGGCACCGAACCTCGAGTACGTGAAGCCTACGGAAGACGAGTGGCGGCGGCTGTACGGCACCGAGCCGCCGGCCGACTGGCGCGACCCGCGCTGGACAGAAATCGTCGAGCGCTACACGCGTCGCTACTATCGCGAACTGCGAGCGCGGGCCGAGCGGACCGGGCGCAAGGTCGAGATCATCATGGCGATCGAGCGTGCAGGCGAACCGCGCGACTTCAACTACGAGCAGCGGGCGGTGGACTGGCGCAGGCTCCTGCGCGAGGGAATCATCGACGGCGTGGCGGTGGCGTGCGTGCAGCCCGACTGGGACGACATGTGGGGATCGACGGCGCGCATCTACGCGGACATCGTGCGCGATGTGCGCGCTATCGGGAGCGGGCACGTGTTCTTCCCTATCATGGCGTACAACTTCTGGTTGCGCCCGGGCTATCCCGAATACGCCAAGCGCGCGAAGATATCGGAGGCGGAGGCCGTGCGCCGGCTTCTCAAGCTGGCGCGCGACGCGGGCGGCGACGGCATCACCATGGAGGTAGTGGACGCCAGCAACTATTCGCCGGACGTGTGCAAGGCCATAAGGGAGTTCTGACGCAGAATCGACCAGCATCATACACTTGACATGTAGCAATAAAACAACTCTGTTTCTTCCGACGTTCGGTTTTCCGGGGATTTTTGTCTTTATCTGTCTCTGCTATTGAGATAAAGACGAAAATAAGGTATAATATTGGCGTTCGGAACCTGCGTAGGAGAAGAAAAATGCTAATTGGACGCCAAAATGAGCAGAAACGCCTTTTGATGGCGAAAGCGTCGAAAAAATCGGAATTCGTTGCCGTGTTTGGACGCCGCCGAGTCGGTAAGACGTTCTTGATTCGGGAGACATTCAAGAACCGTTTTTGCTTTTATCATACGGGACTTGCCAATGCAGGTATGGCTCGACAATTGACGGAGTTCAAGAAAACGCTTTGCAAATATGGAAATAAGAGGTTTCGCGTCCCCAAAGACTGGTACGACGCATTTGACCTACTGTCAGAGGTTATCGCTGCGGACATGTCTCGAAAGAAAGTCGTTTTTCTGGATGAGTTGCCATGGATGGATACGGCAAAGTCGGGGTTTGTTAGCGCTTTGGAACATTTCTGGAATGGCTGGGCATCCGCCCGCGACGATATAGTTCTTGTCGTATGTGGTTCTGCGACAAGCTGGATCATAAACAAAGTCTTGAATGATCATGGAGGTCTCCATAACCGTGTCACAAAGCGAATCCCCCTCAACCCTTTCTCGCTTCATGAATGCGAATGTTTTGCGCGTCAGAACGGTATTGTGCTGAAACGAATGCAGTTGCTGGAATATTACATGATTTTCGGCGGCATCCCATACTACTGGGAACAGATCGAGAAGGGAGAGAGTCTCGCGCAGTGTGTTGACCGTATTCTGTTCGACGAGGAAGGCGAACTCCATCAGGAATTTGACAGGCTCTATGCATCGCTCTTCCGAAAACCGGACGCATACGTATCAATTGTGACGGCCCTTGGAACCTGCAAGATCGGCATGACAAGGGACGAACTTGCCAAGAGCTCAAGGCAAAAGCTAAATGGGCGTTTCAGCGAACGGCTCCTTGAACTTGAACAATGTGGGTTCATTCGCAAATATACAATTCCGGGACGCATTACGAGGGATGCGGTCTATCAGCTGATGGACAATTTCACTTTGTTCTACTTCAAGTTCATGCATGGACGCAATGTGAGCGTCGATGAATGGGCGCATGTGTCGCAGTCTCAGGTCGGACGCATTTGGTGCGGGTTGGCATTTGAACGGGTCTGCCTTCAGCATATTGAGCAAATCAAGAATGCGATCGGCATAGCGGACGTGCGTACGTGCGCCTACGGGTGGAGCGCAAGGTCGGAGGATGGCGGAGGAGCGCAAATTGACCTCGTCCTCGTTCGAGGTGATCGTGCCGTCAACATCTGCGAGATGAAGTACACCAACGGTGAATTCGTCATTGATGCAGATTATGAGAAGGAGCTGCGCAACAAGGTGGACGCATACCAAAGAGAGACGGGGACGAACGACACTCTTCTTTTGACCATGATCACGGCGCATGGCCTCAAACACAATTCCCATTCCGAATGCGTGCAGAAGGAACTTGTTGCCGACGACCTTTTCCGAGGAGATGATTGAATGAAAAGATGCATTGCGGTTAGTATGGCATTCTGTGCCATGGCATGTCTGGCGGAGACGGCTGCGTTGCCGGATGACGGATGGGAGGCGAAGCGCGCGGCGATCAAGAACCGTTCTCGGCCGCTGATCCTAAATTCCGACGGGAACGAGGTCGTCTACTGGAAGACCAACCTGCCGGTCACGGTGGGGAACTTCACCAAGCAACGGCTCGAGACGTATCGCGGCAGCCAGGTTTCGACCGTCGCGTACTGTCCGTGGAGCTCCGGCTTCGGGCTGATGACGACCACGCGTGCGGGCGAGTTCCTCGACATGCCGCGGTGCATCCCCGAGCTGCAGCCCGCCTGCCACAACGCCGCGCCGATCCTGAAGGCGATGGGGCTCGACTGTCTCGACCTGACGGCCGACTACTGCCGCACGAACGGAATGGAGATCTTCGTGTCGATTCGGGTGAACGATACGCACGACGTCAGCTATTTCATCCCGGGAACGCAGCCGCCGCGCAGCTATCTCTACCCAAAATGGAAGGACGCGCATCCGGACTGCCTTTTCGGCAGCTATTCGAACAGGCCGCCGTTCTGCGCCTGGTCGGCGGTAGACTTCGAGAACCCCACGACGCGCGCCTACATGAAGGAGTTCGTGAAGGATTTCGTGGAGAACTACGACGTGGACGGCATCGAGTACGACTTCTTCCGGCATGGACAGCTGTTCAAGACCGTCGGCTGGGGCGCGTACGCGACCGAGGCTCAGCTGAAGCTCATGACCGATTTCATGATGGAGCTGAGAGCGATCACAGAGGCCGCAGGACGGAAGAAGGGCAGGCCGATTCTCGTTCTCGTCCGCACCTCCGACTCGCTCGCCTACGCGAAGGCGCAGGGCATCGACGTCGAAGCGTGGCTCCGTCGCGGGGTGATGGACATCTGGTCGGTCTCCGACTACTTCCAGCTCGACTATCTCAGGCCAAACGCCGAGCTTGCGCACAAGTACGGGGTGAAGTTCAATTCCGCGCTTGCCGAGTCGCGCATCCCCGGATCCTTCGGACGGCTTAAGAAGTCCAACAAGCGCTTCGAGAAGGCGATCATGCTGCCGGGGCGCAACACGATCGCGAGTTATGCGGCGGAGTATTCGGCGGCGATGGCCGCAGGGTGCGACGGCATCTCGTCCTTCAACCTGAGCTGCACTGGCGGCATCAGCAAGCGCGGTCTTCTCGACGTCGATCCGCGCCAGACAAAAGACCTCGACAAGGTCTATTTCGCCCTGGTGCGCGGTTCGGGCGGATACCGTCCCGAAAGCTGGGTGAAGGACGGCGGACGCTTCTACGTGCGTCCGCGAATCGATCCGGCGACGATCTTCAAGATTCCCGCAGGCAAGCCCTACGTCTTTGGCATCGAGTTCGGCGACGAGGACTGGGCGAACTTCGACGTAGTTGCAAAGGCAGTGCTTGCCGGAGGACAAGAGGTCATTACCGAGCTGAAGGTCAACGGCAAGACGATTGCCCCCGGCGCGTTCAAGGACGGTGTCCACGCGTTCCCGCTCCAGCCCGGCGATCTAAAGAAGGGATACAACGAATTTTCCGTCACGGTCGATCCGAAGTTCGGGAAGGAAGTGACATTCCACGATTTCGCGGTCTATATGCACAAGTCAGCCGTTGCGCCCGAGAAGATGCGGGCGATCTACGATGAGGTCAAGACGCCGCACAAGTACGGCATGGTCCTTGTGCCGGACGAGGGCGAGATGCTGGACAATCCGACGGTGTTTCGCCACGGCGACGCTTGGTACATGATGTTCATCCGCTTCGACGGCAAGGGGTACGAGACGCATCTGGCGAAGTCGGACGACCTCCTGAAGTGGACGCGCCTTGGGCGCATCTTCTCGCGCGGCACGGATGGTCAGTGGGATGCGGCGCAGGCTGACGGCTGGCCAGCCCTTGTGGACACGCGCTGGGACGGTCCGAACACGCTCAACATGTTCGACGGGAAATACTGGATGATGTATCTGGGCGGTGCGAAACATGGTTACGAGACAGATCCTCTTTCGACCGGCGTCGCATGGACGGACGATCCGTCGGCGGTGCGAGAGTGGATGCGCTACGCGGGCAATCCAGTGTTGCAGCCGTCCGACTCCTCTGCCCGCGCCTTCGAGCGCGCGACGATCTACAAGCATTTTACGGTGGAGGATCCGACCCGCGCATGCGGCGGGCGGTTCGTCAACTTCTACAATGCCGCCGACAAGGTCTCCCACCGCGAGACGATCGGCATGGCAGTGTCAGACGACATGCTTCACTGGAGGCGCGTCGGGGATGTTCCCGTCATCGCGAACGGCGATCCGGCTAAACACTCCATTTCGGGGGATCCGATGATTCGCCGCATCGGAGACCTGTGGGTGATGTTCTACTTCGGCTACCAGTGGAGGCCTGGCGGCGCGTTCGACACGTTCGCCTGCTCATACGACCTGAAGCGCTGGACGAAATGGGACGGTGCACCGCTCGTCGAGCCGTCGGCGGACTTCGACCGCATCCACGCCCACAAGCCGTGGGTGCTGAAGCATGACGGCGTGGTATATCACTGGTACTGCGCCGTTTCGCGGCGGGACGGACGCGAGGTGCGCGGCATCGCCCTTGCCACATCGCGGAATGCTACGATGCTCGAGGTTGTCACTAGACGTGGCGTGCGACCTGATCAGCGGTCTTCTCGGGAAACTGTCCAGTGCTGCTTGCGGTAGCGCGATGGCGTGATGCCGACGATGCGCTTGAAAGTGCGGATGAAGTGCGCGTGGTCGTAGAAGCCGGTGGCGGTGGCGATTTCCGTGACCAGCTTGTCCGTAGTCTCCAGCATGACACGCGCGGCGTTGATGCGCGTTCGGGCGACATATTGCGCCGGCGTGGTTTCCGTCTGCTCCTTGAAGATGCGCGTGAACTGCGCGGTGGAGAGGTTCGCGCGGGACGCGAGGTCGGCGACGGAGATGTCGGACGCATAGTGCGCCGAGACGTATGCTATCGCGTCTTTGATGGTGTCGTACCAGTTTGGGGCGGACTCTTTCGAGCGGGCGCGGTAGTGCGAGGTCATAAGGCCGATGATTGCGCCGGACTTGTCGCGCACGGGGAACACGGACACGCGGTTGAGCGCGGTCGAGAGGTCGGCCACGTAGCCGTACACCTTGTCGATCATCGTCTCGCCCGTGCGGAGGGTCGGTTCTTCGCGGTCGATGTACACGCGCCAGAGGCGGCGCGGGTAGAGATGCTGCGAACGGTGGCCGATGACGGTGGAGTCGTCGGGAAGGTTCATCAGTTCCAGGGCGCGCCGGTTCTTGAAGTAGATGTAGCCCTGCGTGTCCTTGATCGTGACGCCGGTTTCTGGAAGCGTCTCAGCAAACTGCATGAGCATCTGCAAGTTCGCACCGCCAGCCTCGAAGAAGGCGGCGCGGCGCCGTGCCGCCTCGTCAGGTGGCAGCGGCGGCAAGTCATCGCGCTTGAAGTCCGTCGTGTCCATTGTGTGCCTTTGCAGAAAGTATACCATAAAATGGCAGCCAGGTGCGTGGATTGTACACAAATTCAAGTGGATTATACAAGAAATGGCGTGACAATTATGATATATTGGCATCACAATTTTCGCAAAACAAAGGTTGATGCAAGAGGAGAAGGATGATGAACAGTCTTAAAATCGCAAAAACCCGCCTTTTGAAGGCAGGGGAGGGTACGAGTTATGCGTAATTTCGTAGGGATTGGCGTGTTCGCGGTCGCCCTGCTGGGGGCGGTGCAGGCGTTGGGTGACGTGACGCTCGGGCCGGGCGAGACGCTGGACTGGGACACGAACGCACCCGCGAGCGGTGAAGAGATTACCGTCACAGGCGGGACGCTGAACTTCGAATCGTCCGTCTACGTCACCAACGTGTTTAACCTGCAAGGCGAAGTGACGGTGAACATCGCGGACGGCGCAACCGTGCGATTCGTGCGGACGTTCCGCAAGCGGTCGGAAACGGGACGGATGGTTATTTCCCGCAGCGTGGAGTTCGGCAGCAACAACAGTGGCGTCTATTCGTTTCTGCCGGCGAACTCAATCGCGTTCGCCGCAGAGGCGCCGGCGGGTGCCATGGTGACGTTGAAAGGCTATGTTTCGATGACGGAACTTCCCGAGACATGGGGGTTGCCCGTCGCGTACGCGAATAACGTTTACCTCTGCTTCTACGGCGCGGACATGACACCCAGCGGGACGTACACGGTGATGGAGAACAGTTCGCTGCGCCTGACGAGTCCGACGAACCTCCCAGCGGGCACGGCGGTGCAGGTGCCGTCGTCGTCCACGCTCATCTACCGTCCGGCGGCATTGGATCCCATGACCTGTCAGGGCAATGCCATCGACAGCGGGATCACCTACGGCTCGAACGACGTGGTGCTGGCAGGCGGCACGTTTCAGTTCTATACCGGTTCGTCGCTCTACTATTTCGGTGCCGTGACGGGAACGGGCACGATCACGAAGACCGACGGTCTCGGGGAGACGTATCTTCGCGGCTCCGTTGCGGGGATGGATGCCGCCAGCCGCATCGTCCTTGTCTCCGCCTGGGTGAGCAAGGTTACAGATACGGATAAAAACAACGCCTTGCGTCTGTCCTCGGACTTTCCTGGACAAGTGGTGTTCCAGATCAGCAACGGAGCCCACTACACGAACATCGTCTCGTTCGGTTTCCACGCCTACAATCCGAAGACTCCGACATCGACCGGTTCCGGCAAAACGAACGAGGTGTGGTCGGTGTCCGCGATCCAGGGCGGCGACTACATCTTCCTCGACGGTGCGGCGGGTGCGCGGCTCCAGTATTCGGCCAAACAGAAAATTTGCGCGGGACGGCTTTCCGGCAAGCTTGCCGTCTACGCGACCAGCAATTCAGGCGCGGCCAATATGGACGACCTGGAGGTGGACGAGGTGGCGGACAACACGGAAATCTGGGTGCAGAACGGCCTTCGCCTGAAGTTCGGCAGGGTCGGCACGGGCGTGAAGGTGATCTTCCGCACCTCGCAGGTGAATCCCAGCGCAATTACGGTGACGAACGGAGCGCTCGCGGAAATCCGTTTCCTGGGCAACACGGTCCAGTCGGAGACCGTCACGCTGAACGGCAGCGTGGATCGGATTTCAGGCAAGGGGAAGGTGGTCGTCTCGGAGGGCAATATGCGAATCGGCGCCGTCGACGCCACGGTGTCCGTGGACGTGCAGGGCGGCACGGTCGAATTCGGCTCGGGTGCGGATTTGTCGAGCGTGCTGGGGGCGCGTCCCGCGTTGTGGCTCGACGCCTCGGACACGGCGAAGATGGTCGGCGCCTACAATTCGGGATGGGCGAAATCGACTAACGGCAAGGCCATCTTGGCGGCGCATCCCGCCGTGACGTTCAACGGTGCCACGACGGCCACCTACACGAACGGGTTCCCGCTCATCGAGAAGTGGTTCGACAAGCGCCCGGAGCAGACCTACACGTACGGCTGGCAGGATCGCTGCGTGGACTACTCCGGCACCCTCTACACGCTTGTCTACCCGTACCTTGTCGCGGGCGGGTTGAATGGACGGGCGTACATGAGCTTTGGTGTGCATGGCATGACGGACATGCCTGACGACGTGGGTACGAGTCGTGCGAGCGGCAAGACAAACTATAAGCGCGAGCGCCGCCGCATGCCCCTGATGCATGACATGAGGGCAAAGGAATATCCGACGGGCAACGCCATCCAGTCCCGTGCGACGATCGTCGTGTTCGGCTCGCAGCAGGGCGGCGGACGCGCCATCGTCGGCGGATATGACGGGAACGACCGCTGGTCAACCAGTTCTGAGACGAACAATCCAGGTTGCAACTGCAATTTCGTGCGAGGCGGCGCGAAAGATTGCTATGACGTGACAAATGCGATCTTCTCCGCGAATGTTGGAGTCGCGAAAACCGCGTGGGTCGACGGCGAACAGGTCGATCCTTACACGACGGGGTTGAGCGGCGGTTGGCAGATTATTGCCTTCACAAATTCGTCAAGCGCGTTTCGTTCGTTGGGCGAGGGCGCGGCGGAAAATGGCGGCAGGGATTCGGCCGCCTCGTATTCCGGCGGACAGAACTACGCGGAGCTGATTTCCTTTACGAACGCCATCACGGCGGCGGAGCGTCAGGCGCTGGAAGGGTATCTCGCGATGAAGTGGGGCTTGACGAGCGCGCTGGCGGCGAAGGGGCCCGTGACGGTGGCGGCGGGCGCGACGGTAAAGGGCGCGGTCGCGAACGTGACGGGCGCGGGCACGTGGGAACTCGACCTGCCGGAGACGCGTCTCGCTATGGACGGCACGTTCGCGGGTTCTATCACGGGCGGCGGCGAGATCATGGTGGCGGACGCCGCCAATCTGCCGTCGCTCGATCCGGCGTTCAGCGGCACGGCGACCGTTGCGGGCGGCAACCTGTCGTTCACGTACGCGAGCGGCGCGTTTGCGCCCGCGCTCGTGGCGGCGGATGCGGATCTGGCGTTCCCTGCCGCGCCAACGGTGACGGTGACGACGGGCGGCACGTTGGATTCGGGCGACTATCCGCTTGTCTCGGGCAAGACTTTGACGGGCCTGACTGACTGCACGCTCGACCATGACGTCGGCGGCGGCATGAAGGTGAAACTCGTGCGCACGGAAACGGCGCTCGTGCTGCGCGTCATGCCGTCCGGCATGACGGTCATCATTCGATAGGAATTGTCGTATGAAGAAAATCTTTTTCGGATTGCTCGCGGCGGTGGCCGCATTGACCGGCTGCCAATCGGTAAAGCCTGTGGCGGGCCCGCCGCCAGACGCCTGGCATATCCCCAAGATAAAGGTGGCGCTCTATCTCGACATCGGCTGCAAGGGAGGCGGCGTGATCCACTGGGCCGAGCTGCTGAAGTCGTCGCCCGACGTGGCGTGCGACTTCATCAACGCAGCCGACGTGCAGGCCGGAAAGCTCGCAGGCTACGACGTGCTGGTGATGCCCGGCGGCAGCGGTTATGACCGGTACACCCAGCTTGGCGAAGATGGATTCGAGAAGATCAGGAAGTATATCCGCGAGGGCGGGCGCTACTACGGCACATGCGCGGGAATCGCGCTGGCCCTCAACGACCCGAAGCGCCTCCGTCTCATCCCCTACACGCGCGAGAAGAATCCGCCACGCGGCGGGTTCTCGGGGGCGGTGAAGCTCAACGCGCGGGCTGAAGAACTGTTGGGCGTACCGGCGGGTACGCGCTATTTCCGCTACCACGACGGTCCCTTGCCCGCGAAGGGCGAACCGGTGCCGGACTCGGAGTACGAGGTGCTGGCGACGTTCGACAGCCACGT
>Ga0310690_10007715_pt1 | contig 13800 bp, 20 predicted proteins | sample AusTroGonzalo_MG_2_FD_207661 | JGI IMG/M metagenome (GOLD analysis project Ga0310690, IMG submission 207661) | Bovine rumen microbial communities from tropical cattle in Woodstock, Queensland, Australia - Gonzalo_04 (v2) (version 2) | ecosystem: Host-associated > Mammals > Digestive system >... | reverse complement strand
TATCTTCTCTGCTTCAAGCCTACTTACGAACGAGCCTTGTTTTGTCAAGTATCTCTCTGGTTTAGTATTGGCATTAAAAGCTATCGTATATGCGCTGAATACGTAGATGAAGCTATCGTAGTCCATCACATAATTAACATCATTCTCAAATATCTGATGTTGATATTTGGAAGAAGTAATTGTAGAATTCTCTATCTTGCCTCTTCTATCACAAGACCACATGAATTCAAACTTGTCTATGTTCTTGACGTCTTTTATATCATCATCGTAAGCCGTTAAGAAATATACGTCGCTATATCTTGTAATGTTTTTAGCAAGTTTCTTAGCCTCTTCAACAAGTTGAATATTGGGGTCTCTTTCATACTCATCATTGCCTATATTAGTTATCTCAATTTCGGGAAGATTAGGCAAGTGAATTTCTGCTGTCTGTATTAAAAGTTGCTCAAACCTCGGATTGTTGTAAAGAGCTTCTCCGTCTGGGCTTGCAAATTTTCTAAATGCTCTAAGGAAATATGCGTTTTGCTCTTTAGAACCCTCGGTGCCACTTACTAATTTAAGTGATAACATTGCCCACAGTGCAACCACAAAATCATGTGTTCTGCCACTTGGGAAATTATATGAGGAAGCTTCTTGAAGAATTTTGAACTTAAAATTCACAGATTGTCATCCTCCCTATTAACTATGTTAACACTGCTTTTAACGAATACATCATCTGCTTTATTGTACTCATCTTTATATTCAGGTGCGCACTCACAAATCACACCGCTTGGTACTATCATTGATGTTTTCATCCTTACAACTCTATACAGCCTTGGCTCTCCGCCATCAACTGCAGCTGGGAATGCAAATAATGAACCGACTTGAATTGAAGGTGTATCATACGGAGCGGTAACAAGTATTGTGGATGTATCGAGTTCATTATCCCATCCAAGTTTCTTCGCCGTTCTTTGGTCGGGATGCTCATTAAACATTACCCCAACGGTTATAGGTTCACAATAATTGCTGTCTATCTCTCCGTATGTTGTGTAGTGTTTACCCTCTCGGGGAGCATAGTATGTTGCCTATACTCCCCAAAGTTTGACCGCCTCGGCAAAATATTTCCTATGTAATTTTATATCATTTTCATGGAATAAAATGCCGTAGTTGGACATGGATTTTATCTCCCTTCTCTTTTGAATGACTCAACGATGAGGCTCTTGTTTTCAACTTTGCACTCAACAATGAATTTGTCTCTCTTTCTGAGTCCTTCTGTTACGAAATAGTATTTATCGCTTTTCTTACCGTGAGGAGTGAGAACAAGTGACTCTTTAATAATTTTGCCGTCTCTACGTCTTGCAACGCTCTCAACACAAAGTTGATTGCCACTTCTCTGTACTCTCTTTACTCTATAACTTTCAAACTGAGGACGTCCTCTTCTAATTGCGTTGCTAAAAGACTCTTCTGCAATCTCATCAACGTCAACTTCTTCGAACTCTTCCTCGTCCTCAAAGTCATCTCCGAGGTCATCTCCAACTTCATCGGTAACTTCTGTGTCAACAGTCTCAACGTCTTTGAACTCTTCGGGTTCAACAGGAGCAATGCCCATCTCTTCCTCGTCTTTCTTAACATCGATATCTACTTTAACACCGCCGTCATCAACAGAAACAGTCTCAATGCCTTCGTTCATATTCTCAGCGAATTTGGAAACTGCGCTTTGGAGAGATTCGAGTTCTTTCTTATCCTCTTCATCGTCCTCTTCCTTTTTATCATCGTCACAGCCTTCGCCTTCACACTCTTTACCTTCTTCAATGGACTCGTCTACTTCTTCCTCGTCCTTATCTTTGATTTCGATTTCCTCGTCTCCGTCTTCGTCTTTATCTTCGATACTGACTTCAACTTCTGTATAAGGGACGATTTTACCCATAAGATGATAACCTTCAAGGTTTCCGCAAACGGGGCACTCTTCTCCAACGTTAACAATGTCCTTGATTTCCTCTTCGTCTTCGCCGTCTTCTGCCTCTTTGAAAACAAGGTTGTCAGCAGACTTAAAGAATGGTGTACGACAAACAGAGCACATAATGAACGCATCACCAATGTAATCTGATTTGACTTCATCTTCATTCTCTGCATCGAAATCAATCACATCAATCATATCATCTTCTTCATCACTATTGATAAAGTCGATGACTTCTTCTGCTCCTTCGGCATCAGCTTCGAATATATCTTCTGTATATATGTCTTCGTTCAACTGAAAATCGTCAAATGCAGAAAAAATGTTGTTATCATTTACCATTTTCGTTCTTTCTCCTTACAAACTTAATTAATCTATAGGCAGTAATGTATCAGTATGATTTTGTAGATAATCTCTTAGTGCCGTTAATTCTTCTTTACCTTCATTTAATATGGTGTCTCCGTCCATTTGCCAAAGAGCGCCGCTCTGACCAAATCTTGTTCTTATTCTACCGACTGTCATCTTGGCTTTTGCCACTGACATTCTTGTGAGAATATCAATCCAATAATTTGACCTTATATCTTCTATATCTCTATAATCAGGGATATATTCTATCGTTATCTTATCGGGAATACTTCCGCTCACATTGACGTATAATTTGTTTTGGCTCTTGTCTACTCTGTATTGCAAATCAGTTGAGGTTGTATTTCTTATCTGTAAGAGTTGGTTATAAGCTCCTAAGTTATAAGCATAATTTCCAATACCAGCAATACTGCCATTTCCAAGCATACTCCAATATTGAAAGTATACTGGGTCTCCAACATTAGACATTTGCTCTGCAACACCGTAAGCTGCCGTTCTGAAAACATTAGTTACTACATCAACGTGCAAGTCGGATATGTCAATACAATTATTATAAGGCAAGGTAATCAGAGAAGTAGTGTTGATGTATCTCTAAACTTCTCTGAATGACGAATCAAGTATTAGGTTGTATGTATTCTCATCTAATTCGCTTTCAAGGACAAAGCCTGTTAAAGCTAACTTGATTTCATCAATATAAGCCTCTCTGTTCATTGAGTAAGACTCCCTTTAAAATTATTCTATAACTGTAACGTCAATATCAAAAGAAATGTCTTCGCTTACTTCTTCAATTGTATATGTTGCGACACCGCCAGAAACTGTGAAGTTCTTTGAGCTACCACCAATTACAATCTTAGGTGTGCCGCTAAATGAATAACCGCTGTCAGGAGTTACTGTAACAACGGCATCAGCGCCTTGTGCAACTTCAACCGATGTGACCTCGCTTGTGATGGTTGTATCATTTACTTCAAGTGTTGTATTTGCTACGAGAGTTCCGCTAAAAGAAACATCAACATAATCGACTGCTCCGATAATGAGTTCATCACCTGCGTAGACATTAACCTTAATATCATTAGCAGTTACGAATGTTTGTTTACTTGCTTTTACTTGCTGAACGTTGTCAAGCTCATCATAGAAGAACTTATACTCGTCAACTTCAACCTCTTCGCCAGCATTGTTTTTATAAGTCAACTGAATATCATCTGGTGCAGGGACGTCAGTTCCTTCTGCTGTGATGAACAGATGCATTTTGTTGTCGATTCCAAGTTTAGAATAAATCATTTTATTATGCCCTCCAATGGGTATTTCTTTCAATGCTATTATATACTATTTTTACGAAAATATCAAATTTATTGTGGTAGAAGCCCCTAAAGGCAATTAGCCAAGAGAGGCTTCTACCACTTAATTATTCAATGGTTAGTACTTAACTTATAATTAAGCAATCTGACCATAGACAACCAGCATCGGGTTGATAACTTTTGCATCATAAACTGTGCTAAAACCTTGGCTTGTTGTTCCATCAGCAAACTGGATAGCTTGTGTAGGAATAATAGGAAGGTAAGGAGCATAGACAGCTGCAGATGTCATGAGGTCTCCACCGTTTACACCAAAGAAGTATTCATTGGATGCAAGAGCAGGGCTGATGAATACTTTGATTTCACCAAGAGTACCTGCAAGGTAAGGACCGTTCACACTTGCTGAGTTGTTAGCTTTCCATTCAGGGCAGAAACGAAGAACTTTCTTGATTCCGCTACCTGCAACCATGTAAGTTGTGTTGTATCTATTTGTGATGTCATAGATAGTCTGGTCAGCTTTGTCAATCGTGTTAACGAATGAAGCATAGTGTTCCTGGAGTGACACACCGATAGGAGCAACAAGAGAGAATGTGTCGAGATGCGGATTAGCTTTAGCGGCATCAAGAAGCATACCGATAATTTCGTTGTCAATCTCGAACTGAAGTCTTGATGTAGCCTGCTCAGAAAGAGCTTTGTTCAAGTCAAGACCATACTCTGTTTGAGCCTGGAACTGTGCGATTTGCGCGAAGTTGATAACAATCCTACGTGCTTTAGCGATAAGAGGAATTCTCTTTGTTCTTGCTGTAACTGTAGGAAGTTTGTCAGCTGCCTGAGGAATGATAATGTTGTTGTACTTGTAAGCAATCTTTTTAACTGTACCAGTGACAGTAGCAGTAACTGTACCATCCTCTGCAACAGAAACGTCTGTAGCTTCAAGCTCATTACCATCAGCATCAAGGAACTTGATTGTGCCGTCAACGTAAGGAGTGAAAGCAATCTTAGTTGTACCACTTACGAATGTTTCAACGGGCTCAACAACTGCACTGCCAGTGTAGTTGGAGTCAACACCATACTTTGTATAGCCTTCGCCATAAGTATAGTCAAGACCAAGACCAAACGCAGAGTTGAAAACATCGCCAGCTTTTGTCTGACCTTTGTTTGTTCCTGCAACGTACTCAATGTAAGTAACAGAACCTTCCCAATCTTTCATAGGAGCAACGATGCAAAGGTCGAATGCGATAAGATTAGGTATAGCGGCGTTGATTAAATTAAGTGTGAACTTCTCGAAAGATGTCTCACCGAATCCAGTCTTCTGCGTAGCCTATGAAGCTTCCATAGCCTCGTGGAGTTTCTTGGATGCATTTCTAAGGGATGCTACGAGAACAAGCTTTCTTGTATCGTTCATAGCTTCGCCATTATGTTTTGCCTTGTAATATTCTTCTGCGAGGGCAATCGGCTTCGCAAAAGCTTCTAAAAGTTTGTTTGCCATGATTATTCTTAATATCCTATTTTATATGTTTTCAGCGATGACAATCAAAAGCTCTTACCAATTCGAATATGAGAATATATCGTCTGCAGCCTCTTCGATTGACTTAGGTTGTCTATTACGTGATATAACCACCTTAGATTGACCACTTGTGGCGCCTATGTTGAACGGGAGTGAATTTCTCTTAGAGATGCTTGATACTAATCCTTCACAGATGTTATCAATATCTTTAAAAGTATATGACTCTCCAAGTCTTTGTTTGACTTGTTCTACGGACACACCAATCATATTGGCTTTAATCTCAATATATCCATCAACTGCGGTACGGCTCATCTTCTTATATTTTTCAATAAGTGATTGAGCTTTCTCTAATTTCTCTTTGTAAGCTTCGTTGTCTTTCTTAATGCTCTCTTCTAATTTCTTTATCTGAGAGTCTTTAGCATCAAGCTGTTCTTTAGTGGTAGCTCTTTGTTTGGCTATTGTGTTTTGTGCAACTTCAAGATTTTTCTTAGTTGACTCAACACTCTCTTTAAGTGATTGATTCTCTATTGTAAGATTATCAACACGAGATTGTATAGCTTTAAACGCTTTATCACTATCTGCTTGACATCTGACTTTCTCTGTAAGTTTTCTTTGAACGTCTTTGATTTCTCTCAGACTCTCTCTCAATGTTTTGTTTTCCTCATCAAGTTCGGCAATTTTATTTTGTCCTTCCTTGACGTTATTTAAGGCTTCTTCCAAAGATTTCTTAGCTTTGTCATCCTCGATATAACCAACTGATAATTTAGCATTGAGGTCTTTAATTTGCTTCCTTAAACTTTGATTTTCTTTGAGAGATTCTTGCAACTGTATAGACACGTCATCTCTGATACTATCCGCTGATTCAGTTTCAGTTGCTATCCATTCAGGCTTGTAATCAATACCAAGACTGTTTAGAGCTTCTAACATTACTTTTTGGTCTTCTTCACCTGCATTATTAAGGTCATTAAATAACTCCTTCTTCATCTTATTTCCATTGGGATTATAAGACTCTTGGAATGTCATTCTTGCATCTGCGCAAGCAGGGATGAGAACCAAATCAAAAGCATTTAAATTATATGTATTGGGGTCAACAGATTCATTGCCGTTATTGTCGGTAACAACATCGCCAGTACCCCTACTTGATACACCAAATTTAAAACCATATTTGGCAAGAGCAGCTGCGATTTTTCCGCAAGGAGTATCAATGATATCAAAATACCCAACAAGGTGACCCTAAGAATCTTTCTTGGGAGGCTCTGGCATCATAACTGCTATTTTGGTGGTATCAGTTTCCTCTCTATTCTCATTAGAGCTCGGATGTTGAATTTCACCTGGAATTCCACCATTGGCAAATAATTCTTTTACAATATCATTTTGAAAAACTTTTTCCCAAAGGTTCTCATTATACAGCCTACCGTTTCTCGTACCAACTTTAAAGCTGGCAATCGGTCCATACAATCTACCAAGTATTCCTCTGCTCTCTTTTTCTTCTTTGCTAAGGGGCTAAAACAACAACCCCTCTTTAAGTTTATCAAGCATTTGATTCGCCCCTTTCGTTTTTTCAACTCAAAAAGTGTATAAGTCAAATATTTCTTATACACATGTATTATATACTATTATTTTATATTTGTCAAATCTTTGTTGAATTATCTTTCAAATTCAACCCAGTAATATTCATAATCTTTTGTTTTGACTGTATGGAAGTCTCCTCCAATCTTGATGTCCCTTCCATAGGCCTCATAATCGAAATAATTTTGGAGAGTGTCTATACCAAGCTCTTCTACACCGCCTATTTCCTCTACACAAGCTTCTCCGATTTCGCTATCGCTTGCATAGTCTTCTCCGCAGTAATATTGTGAAGCTGACAACGTTTCTTCTGAATCGGGGTCATCAGGGTCATAATCATTATTCTCATACGTCTGAAAACCAAGGTCTCTGCCAAAGTCATCATAATCAAAATATGACTCAAGAGTGTCCCTTTCGACTTCTTCTATTCCACCGCCCATTTTTACGTAGTAATGAGCAATGTCGTCATAGTTGTCCCCACCAGAGGCTTTGAAAACAATCATGTCATCTATGTTGCGCATAACCTCGTCAATACCGCACTCACTGGTAAGAGAGCGTACAAAGCCTTCACCGTATCTGTCATCAAGTTCTTTGAGCCTTTTCGCTTTTTCTCCAGCCTCGTTAAGTTCTTCATAAGAAGGATATTCTCCAAGACCACTTGTAGAAATAATATCACTGTCGTAATCAGTTACGAAATACTCTTCATAAGTAGAATCGATACCTATCCTTTTCAGACAAGCATTCCACTCTTCTTCAGTGCAAGGGAATGAAAGCCACTCCCCAACAAGCTCTCCTTCATTATATTTACCAAGGTTTGTAATATATGCTTTAAACATTTTATTGTCTCCTGTTGATTCGTTTAAATCAAAAGATTCTTTTACTTCTTCTTTGTCTCCATAGAGCCAACGCCTTGCGTACTCGTCTCCATTATTTGCTTGTTCTATAATAAAATCTGCAAGTGTATACATCTTTATTTTGCCCCCTTCTTCGTTCCACTCCTTGAAAACTCATCTCTCAGCCTTTTGGCTATTTTAAATTCGCCCCTATCCATTTCTTGTTTTTTTCTTGATATAGCCATTAGTCATTACAATATTGTCTCCAAAAATAAAGAAATAGAAAATTCGAGTTATGCCGTCATGAGACTTGCTTCTCAACTCATAAATGCCGTCTTCGACGTAATCCATAAATGGAGGCTTTAAATTGTGTCTTAGCTCATCTAATCTAATAATGTTTTTTACAGTGGCATCATATAAGTCCTTAGAGGGTATAGATAGCAAAAAATCTCTGACTGGCACATCCCCTCCAGCAGTTTCACAAAATATTATATGTTGGCACTTATCCAAGTCTTTGGACATGTCTTCCTCGCTTCTATACTCTTTAGATTCTGTTATTCTAAAAATGCCCTCTCCTCTTGAATATATTATGCCCATGTCATTGACTCTCCCTTTAATCCAACTCCCACCAAAAGTCAAATACTCTTCTGTATTTATTCTTTTGATAAATATTGTCTTTATCTTGTCTTATCTTTTTGGTGCTTTGTCTCTTGAGAAAAGGACTCCTCTTCCCTCTATAATATCTTATGTATCTATCCTTCTCTTCGTCAAACCAAGCCCCTGCAAGATAGCCACGAGTTTTAGTTGATAGTTTCTTCAGTCTCCTATTTCTTTCTTGACTTCCTTTGTGGCTCATGTTGTTCCAGAATTCCTATATCAGGCGTTATTCCAACCCATCTTTTGATAGTGGATAGCCTTATTGAGTATGTCCTTCGGAATTTCCTCTCCGTCTTTGTAAAATCTTGCAAGCTGTCCAGGTCTTGCAATCAACCTTGTTACCATCTTGAGAGTATTCTTATTGTAGATGGTGATTATTGCTGTATCACTTAACAAATGAATTTCAGGTCCAGCTGGATGTCCCTTATCAATTACGACTCCTTTGATTGGGTTACCGTAACCGATTGCTTTTATGAGGGCATTTCTCGATGCTCTGTCCTTTGTGTAATGATTGCTGTTATTCATTTGAGTATCTCCTTTCGGCATCTATCCTTCTTGAGGACACTCTAATTATACACTATTTAATTTATTTTGTCAAGCACTTTTTTTTAACTATTTAAAATATTTTTTTTAGTCAAGTACATAATGAACTTCATCACCATGCTTGATTTTAATGTGACCCGCTTTTGTTAAGATATATTTATCGATATAATCTTTGGTATCTTTCAGTGTAGGAAACTCAACTACATTTCCATCATAATCTTCTGCATAAAGAGGCATATAGACTTTAGGTTTATTAGGGTTGCTTTGGAGATAATAAGGACTCATAATAAGCGTTAGTGCCATTCTGTACAATTATGAATCCCTTATAAGGTATTTTCCAGTTTTTGGCATCTCTCATTATGTCTCTCCCTTTTTAAATAATTTAAAAGAGAAATACTTACTTCTCTACTTTTTATTATATAATCAAATTTTTAGTTTGTCAAATCATAAGAAAAATCCATATTTTTTCTTTCTTTTGTTGTTTGAAATATCCAATTTAACTGTTCTTGCTGTTTGTATTCCAATTGCCGTAACAACTATATCTGCCGTAGGAGAAGCTAAAGATACATCCCCTGTTTGATTATCGTATGTAAAGTCTACATTGGTCACTGATATTGTTTCGGGGAGTAAATAACCGCTTCTTGCTTTTAATTTAAAGCTTGCAGTTGATTCTATTTCTGTAGGACAATCACCGTCTACTCCAATGCCTAACAAAACATAGGAGATTGCATAAGAGGGCAATGTGACCACTACCCCTTGTGTTGGTAAACTATCGGTATATATGTTGTCAGTATCAACTGCAACAGCCGTATATGTTCCACTCTCTCTTGCTTTGTATATAACATCAGCCATTATTTATATCCTCATCGGTTGTATCAATAAGTTCAAATACGTCCATCATTCTGTAAAGTTGTTGCATGCCGTCATAAACTCTGTCATGCTCTTCTCTTGTTACGTGTGTTTCTCTTTGAAGCTATCTTCGCCAAGCAATCTCTCTATCACAAATGTACATATAACATTTAATATCGTCTCTTGTTTTAAGATAGTCATTAAGTTCTTTTATGGCATAACCACTCGCCTTGAGATAGTCAAGGGCAAATAATCTGTCCCAAACAACATCATCTTCTTTTAATGCTCTTTTGATAAAAGGCAGTCTTGAGAAAGCACCTTTCTTGACTTTAAAACCTATGGCTTTTGCATCCGTAGTCTTTCCGCCACCATGTATGCCTTCGAAGATGTAAATCATAATTTATAATGCTCCTCTAAGTATGCATCTACCTCTTCTTGTGTCATTCTTACGTCTGTCAAATCATACTTCATATCTTTTATTCCGTATCTATTTGAAAGTCTGCAAGAAGAAAGTATTCCATTAGCGTATACGTTATAAAATGTATCGGTAATTATATTGTAGTAATTGACCGTCTTATCAAAGCTTCTCATGCTCTTAATTGTGAGAAGGTCACCATTTTTGTTGATTGTATGCTCTCCCTTTTTAAACTCATTAGGATATATAAAAGCATTTTGTTCTACATTATACAATCTATGAACAACACCCTTTTCAGAACCAGTCAAATTAAGAACAGTGCCGTCAGAAAGCGTTATCTTGCTGTAGAAGCTTGCATGATATTTGTGGGGTAATATCCAAAGAGGGCTTATGCTTCTTTGACAACCACTATAAAAATCCCATACTAAGAGCTTATCATCATATATGATATCTTCAACTTTCTTTGTTGTGCCATCTTCAAGTGTTATGGGAGTTCCCTCAACAAAACAAATTGCAGGGACGTATTCTGACTGAGCATATATCGTATAATAATCAGCATCAAGAACCATGGGCAAAGTGGTTGTTACCAATTCTCCATCTTTATCCCACACACCCCAATCTTGTTCTTCTTCATATTCATAGTCTACACTGTCAATGGATTTAACATTCTCAATAACACAAGGATAAGATATTGTTTCTTGTGTACCATCCATATAAGTCACGTCAACAAATGCCCCTTCTACATCAACAATGAGAATATAGGGTTGTGCCTCTTCACATGTTATGCTAACAGTTACGTCTGAGATTGCATTGCTTAACACAATCTCACCATTTATTTCTAACACATAAGATGCTCCAACAACACTTATTGTAGAAGGGATTTTATACCCATCGTCAGGAATAATCTTCATATAAGCATTATCCCAACTTCTATTTGTTATTGTGTCTTGTTGTCTTTCTATTGTGCAATGCTCTAAGTTATAAGATATATTAAATGTTGTATATGGGTTAATTCTTTCTAAGAACTGACCGTCTTTAAATACATCAATCTTGCCACAATACTCACTTATGTTAGAAAGAACAAAGCCATCTTGTGTCGCAGTTATTGTAGGAGTTTCTACCTTTGCAGGAGTTAACGTGCCATTTGCTTGAAGCCAAGAGATAAGAGTAGAGTTAGTTGCATCTACTCCACCCTTTATGATAATTAATCTTCTCTCAGTGTCCCACGCACCAGTATGCCCATCTCCCATATAAGCTGGGCATATAGCGGTTGAGTTTTTATATAATACTGCAAATACATTTTGAGAAGTATAGTTTAAAATAAATTGGCTATATTCATTATTATATCTTATCGGAGCAGAGTTGGTAAATTCACGAAAGGAAACATATACCAAATCAATATTGTAAACTGTCTCTGTTGATGGTATATTTATTTCTGTATTTCCGTACCATTGATAATTGGTTAAATTAGTTATAGCCATTAACTTGCTCCTATCTTTCTTTATAATATAATTATATATTATTTAAATGTATTATGCAAATGTTCATTCTCTTTTCCACGGATTATAACCATGCTCATTGAACAATACTTTATTTTCTTTTATTTCAACATCGTCATCTTCTGTGATGAAATAAGGGAGAATTACTGCTTGCGCAAACTGTTCTCCTTTGTTTAATATGCAATCTTTATCTGTCGCCACATATAAAAGTATTTGTCCTTCTAAAAACCCTTGTACACCATCTACATCAATAAGTGGAACTGTGTTGAGAAATCTAAGACCGTATTTAATACCCATAGAACTTCTGGGAAGAACCATGAGACACACGTCTTTTCTTTCACTTTCGAAACAAACACCAGTGCAAATAATGATTGGGTTATTTGCGGTTATATCTACTTCATAAGGGAGAGAAAGGTCATAACCAGCAGTTCCATAGGACGTTCTTTGAGGAAGTTTTATATTCTCCCATTCGTCTTTAAACTGTTCATCACTACAATCTCTCCCGAAGGATTTACATGTATTTATATAAGCATCTAAACTGATTTTCTTAAATCTCACGCTTTAATTATCCTTTCTGCGTTTCTTCTGTTTTAAAGCCTTTGTAAGGCAATGTATCGATATACTCATTTACTTCTTGTTCTGTCATTAACTCTTTGTCAGTATACTTCATATCTTTAATTTCGTATCTGTTAGAAAGCTTACAAGAAGTTAATATACCATTAGCAAACAAGTTATAATGTTTATCTGTAATAACATTGAAGAATCTCACATCTTCTTTTACCACTTCTTGAGAGACTATCTTTGTTAACTCACCCTTGTCTGTGAACGCCGTTGTACCAACCTGACATTCCTGAGTTCCAGTATGAGTGAAAGACTGTGCCTCTACGTTGAAGATTCTGTGATAACCAATGTCTCCACCGGGACCAATGACTTTTAATTCAGAACCATTGTCAAAAGAAACTCTGAGGTAATTATCCATTGTCTTGGCTTCAGATATCCATTGAGGCTTTGCTGTACTAAATTTACCTTCATAGAAGTCATACACAAGCAAGTCATCATCAAAAGTGATATCTTCTATTTTCTTGGTAGAACCATCTACAAGAGTGATTTCTGTGCCTTCCACGAAGCATCCATAAGCATAAATGCCCGTTATAGAGCCATCTCCAGTTACAGTAAAATAATCTCCCGTTTTAGCAACTCCGCCAGAGCCGTTTCCATTGTAACAGGGCTGACAACCACGAGCATCGACATCTAAATAGCCGCTTGTACAAAGGACGGTTTCGTCAAAAGTAAAACTAGACTTATTCTCATAATCTACTAATTTAAGGTCGTTAGGTGTCATACCATCATATATAGTCACTGAGCCCGTATAATCAATTACTCCTTGTACCCTTACATTATATCCACTTGGTGCTTTTGTAAAGCTTACTGCTACAGTAGGTTCACTATCTCTATATCCAGTAGCTTTAGCTACTATTTGAACTGTATGAGAACCACTTGATAAAGCATCCCATCCAGTGAGAGTGGACATATCGACAGTGAGTTGAGGTTGAGGTGCAGTTAATGTGCCATTGGCTTCTAACCAAGCAATGAGGTCAGCATTTGTTGCGTCTGCTCCGCCTGTGAACTGAACAATTTTGAACGCTTCATTCCCCCAAGTACCAGCCTGCCCATTGTAACTATAAGCATATTCATTATCGTAAAGCATAACATAATGCGGTTGAGGAAAAGGTTCCATCGTAATCGTTATGCCCGAATAAGAGAGTTTATCAGACATAAAGTTCACTGTCCAAGCATAACCGAAACTCACATCAAGGTTAGCATTGGCCGTCCAAGTATAACCTGTTAAATCTGTTATAGCCATTTTAGTTCACCTCCATCAGTCATATTCAAGTTTAAAGTCTATTGTCGTGTCTCCCACAAGGTTTACCTCGTAATCGGCTGTGTCAATAAGCGAGGTGTAAGGACTGCCGTTTATTGAAAAGTCATATTGGTCATACCCTGAACCTGAAACCGATATAAGTGTTATTCTTGAAGCAGTTACAACGACTGGTGAATCAAGGCGTGTAAAAGACTGTGTTTCACCACCATCAACTGCATAATACGCTTCTTCCCCATAGAGGTCTTTCGAGATTGTCAATGTGACAGTGTACCCGCTCTGTGGTGTGTATTCACCTATGCTACTTCCATCAACCAATATATCGTAAGACTCGGCATTTTCTACTTCATCGAAACTGACTTCTGTACCATCAACTGAAACATTAGATGAAGAGGGTAATTGAGGTAATATTGTGTAAGAAATACTATTACTATTTATACTATCTGCATATCCAGTTGCTTTTGCTT
>Ga0310690_10007714_pt1 | contig 13802 bp, 10 predicted proteins | sample AusTroGonzalo_MG_2_FD_207661 | JGI IMG/M metagenome (GOLD analysis project Ga0310690, IMG submission 207661) | Bovine rumen microbial communities from tropical cattle in Woodstock, Queensland, Australia - Gonzalo_04 (v2) (version 2) | ecosystem: Host-associated > Mammals > Digestive system >... | reverse complement strand
GCTGAGGATTTGGTTAACAAAGGTGGACTGGCAGAGATGGTGCTTGGATGGGAACTGGTAAAATACAATAATCCGCGTTCACAACACGACTGGAAAATCAGGACAAGAAGGATGAGAATGCACTGAGACGTATTTCAATAAATCCATTATACGCTATTTCGACCCTGTATAATTCGATTAATCTTTCCATACCTATTGCATTAGTATAACCTTACACTACGACCAATAAGGCAACCTCATAACAGGAATATTCGGGTAGTCCATGTGTTCAAAAAGTGTTTGTATTCAAATTTTGGTGGATTCAGAAAAAATGATTACCTTTGTACCTGAAGTTGAGTCATGAAACGGCTGGTGGCCCATCATCGGGTAGAATGTTGGCCTATTGTTCTCCGATGTACTGCAAGATGAGGTCGACGATCTCGTCTTCTGTTTTGCCGTCGGCATTGATGACGAGGTCGTAGTTACGGGCATCGTAGCGTGAGGTCTTGGTGTACTTGTTGACGTAGTTCTCGCGCATTTGGTCAACCTTGTCAATGATTTTGCGGGCCTCTTCTGGAGTTATGTTCTGCTTCCTGACGAGACGTTGGATACGGAATTCCATAGGAGCCTGAATCAGGATGCTCAGATGATTGGGGTGTTTGCGGTACACATAGAAACCGCTGCGTCCGGCCACGACGCACGACTCTTCTTCAGCCATGCCCAACAGAATCTCCTGCTCGGCCTTGAACATTTCGTCGGTAGTCAGCAGGTCGGGTTCCTCGCCGACCTTCACCTGATAGTAATGGGCATCGGTAATGCTTTGACCCAGCCTTAACACTCGCTTGAAGTCGGCCCACCAGGAATGGCTGCGGCCTTTCAGCTTTTCAATCTCTTCCACGTTGAGGTGGTACTTGTTCTCCAAGGCCTTGATAAGTGCCTTGTCATAGAATGGGACATTCAGCTTTTCAGCCAATTTCCGACCGACGGTGCGACCGCCACTACCGAGTTCACGGTTAATTGTGATGACAAATTTCTCGTTTAATTTCATGACGTTATCATTTTAGGTTCGATGGTGCAAAGATACAAAAAATACGTTAAACGTTGAACGTTGAACGTTAAACGATTTTACTTTTTTAACGTCAACGTGAGCGTTAACCTTAACCTTAACGTTTTTTACCTTTTTACCTTTGACCTTTGGTCAGCCTACTTACGTTGGCTTCGCAGCCTTTGACCTTTACCGTCCCTCGCAATAGTGCTCGAAGGCTTCGCGGTAAGCATCGGTGACGCGGATGATTTCGTCGCCGATGTAGACACAGAGGTTACGGTCGACGGTGCGTATCTTGTCTAAACGGACGACATACGAGCGGTTGATGCGCATAAAGGCATCCTGGGGCAGGGCATCCTCGACAGCCTTCATGGTCATGTGGGTGGTCAGAGGCAGGCGCTCGCCCTCGATATGGAAGCGTACGTAGTCCTTCATGCCCTCGACATAGAGGATGTGGTTGAAGCTGATTTGCCGCAGTTCGCCATCGACGCGGATAAACATGGAGGTCTTGTTGGAATTGCCAATTGATAGTTGAGGATGGACAATTGTATTTACTGGTTGACTATGGGAGAACCACTCTTGGGCTTTCTCGACTGCAGCAATGAACTTGTTGTAGCGGATGGGCTTCAGCAGGAAGTCGATGGCACTGACCTCGTAGCTCTCGAAGGCATACTCCTTGAAGGCGGTGGTAAAGATGACCTTCGTGCCTTCTGGCAGCATGTGCGACAGTTCCATGCCGTTCATGTCGGGCATCTGAATGTCCATGAAGGCCAGGTTGACGGGATGGTCGCGTAGCCAGCTCAGTGCTTCGACACTGTCGGTAAACGAGGCCTCCAGCTGTAACTGGGGTGTCTTAGCGACAAACGACTCTAACAGTTTGACGGCCAGCGGCTCGTCGTCGACAATGATGCAGGTGATGGGGGGCATAGTAATTGATAATTGACAATTGGTAATTGATAATGATTAATATTTAATATTTAATCTCAATCTTCACCTTATAGATGTTGTCTTCGAGGGTTTGTTCCCAGGTATAGCGGTCCTTATAGATGAGGTCGAGGCGGCGACGGGTGTTCTCGATGCCGATGCCCGATCCGCTTCGGTCAGCATCGTCCTTGGGATAGTTGGTGTTCTCGCAGTTGAACGTTAGCTGATGCTCGTCGGTGGTCAGTGCAATGCTGATACGTGAGTCGCGGTTGGTGCTGACACCGTGCTTGAAGGCATTCTCGATGAGCGAGATGAAGAGCAGCGGAGCAATCTCTAACGTTGAACATTGAACGTTGAATATTGAACTGACTTCGGTCTTATCGTTGCAGCGCAACTTCATGAGTTCGATGTAGTTGCGCATGAACTCCACCTCGCCTTGCAGGGGAACGGTTTCGTGGCGAGTCTCGTACATGGCATAGCGCAACAGGTCGCTCAGCTGGGCAATGGCATCCTGTGCCTTATCAGCATCAATCTGTATGAGACAGGAGATGTTGTTGAGCGTGTTGAACAGGAAGTGCGGGTTCAGCTGGTTCTTCAACCACTCCAGCTCAGCTTCCGTGCGCTTGTGCTGTTCCTCCTTCAGCTGCCGTTTGAGGGCAAGCGTGCGGTACATGTGGTGAACCAGCAGGGCAATGCCCATCAGCAACACGTTCATGAGGATGTTGAGCACTGACGTAGAGTAGTAGGTAGTGACGGCGTAGCGCTTCATGCGTTCGTTGGGGATGTGGTCCATGAAGGCTGGCGTGTGGATGCCGAAATAATTCCACAGGAGGAGTCCGAGGATGAGGGCATTGCCTACCCAGAACAGCCAACGTCGGTTACGGTAGTAGCCGAAGGGGATGAGGATGAAGGAGTTGACGAAGTAGATAGCAGAAGGAATCCACATGATACGTGCAGAGAAACTGAGTGCCCTGCCGGCGTCGCTCCAGCTGTAGTTGGCAGCAAAGGCGGAGATGGCTGGTACCATCAGGAATACCAGCCAAGCTGCCACTTGCAAGCCATAGAATGTAATGTCGTTCTTAATGTTTTTAGCAATCATGGTGCAAAGATACATAAATTACGTTGAACGTTGAATGTTGAACGTTGAACGATTTTATTTTTTTAACGTCAACGTGAACGTGAACCTTAACCTTAACGTTTCTTACCTTTTATTTATTGGTGCATCGAAGTATTGCCGCTGCCAGTATTGCTCGAGCCTACGCTGTTGATCATCTCGCCCTGTGACTGCTGCTCGATGAAGTCGTTCTGTATGCGGTTGACGTGCTGCTTGGAGGCCATCTTCGAGTTGCCGAAGGTGTAGCTGACGGTGAAGGTGAAACCGTAGATGGGAATCTTGATGTTGTTTACGCTAGTGAAGTTCTGGCCGCGGCTGCTGCTCTTCATCATGATGCTGCCACCGTCGTTGAGACCTGTCATACCGGAGATGCTCAGGTTGAGCTTGTCGTTCAGCAGTGACTTCGACAGACTGGCTGTCAGCATGTTGAACCCGCCGCTCCATCCCTGCAGGGTATAGTTTTTGGTAGAGGCAATGGCGTAGGCGCTGAGTTTCAGGTCCCAGGGCAGTGTCTGCTGCAGGCCGGCCATGATGTTGGCAGTCCATCCGCTGTTGCTCTGTCCGAGTTCATCGCTGCGCATATCGGTGTAGTTCAGACCACCGTTCATGAAGAGGCGGGTGTTCTTGGTCAGCAGGTAGTTGACGTAGGCGCTGAAACCCGTTTGGTGGCGCTTGACGACGTTGCCGTAGGTGGTGTTCAAGATATTGTTGTCGTCATAGAAGCTGTATTGTGAGATGCCGTTGTCGGTGAAGTTGTGGTGCAAGTTGAGGTTAAGCATGAGCTTTGAGGTAAACATGTTGTAGACCAGCGACATGTTGTGGGCCTTCTCGACGTCGAGGTCAGGATTACCGTAAGACAGTGCAATGGGGTTGGTCTTGTCGACATAGGGGTTCAGGTAGGAAATACCGGGACGGCTGATGCGCATATTGTAGGTCAGACCGAGGTTGCTGCCTGTGCCGAGGTTGTACTGCAGGCTGGCGGTGGGGACGAGACTGCCATAGCCCGTGCTGAAGTCGTGACCGTTGCCTAGGTTGTAGTCAACGTCCTGCCAGGTGTATTCGTAGCGCAAGCCTGCCTTGGCACCAAACTGGTTCCACTTGCCTGTGTACTCGCCGTAGCCGGCCAGGATGGTGTTCTTGTACTCATACTCGCTGCTGGTAGTGGGGTCGTAGACGTCCTTCAGATAGTATTTGGAGTCGGAGGTGGCATCGTGGAGCTGCAGCTTGCTGCCCAAGGCTAATGACTGGCCGGTGCCGAGGGGCATGGTGTAGTCGAGCTGGAAGATGTGGTTGGTGGTCTTGTCGTTGTTCTCAGAATAGCGACTGGTCAGGTCGATGTATTCCGAGCTGTTCTCGAAGCTGTTGGTCATCTCGGTGGTGGCGGGGCTGTAGTTCAGCTGATAGGTGAAGGCCAGCGACTGGGTGTGCTCCTTGTTGAAGAAGCGCTGGTAGTCGAGGCTGCCGCTGAAGGAGGTGCGTGAGTTTTTCATGTTGGTGGAACTGCTGTAAGCAAAAGGAGTTGAGGAGTAAGGAGATGAGAGTGTGGTGGTCGTTGTTCCCGTGCTCTTCATCGACATGTTGTTGATGGATGCCGTAGCATTGAGCATGCTCATCTCGTCGAGCTGATAGCCAAGGGTCAGGCTTCCCATGGTGAATGGGGTCTTGACCTTGTTCTCTGAGGTTAGAATCTGCGAGCTGCCGCTATCCTGAATCTGTTCCATCTCAGTGGTCGTGGTGCCAGGGGTGTTATAGCTGGTCATGACGTTGGCGCTGTACGACAGCTTGCCCTGCTGACCGCTCAGGAAAGCGCTGCCGCCTAACTGACGGTTACCGGCTGTGGCGCGGACGGTTCCGTTGTAGCCGTTCATGCTCTGGGCAGCCTGCGGATCCAGCTTGTTCATCACGATGTTCAGTATACCAGCACCACCCTCGGCATCGTGCTTGGCACCGGGATTGGTTATCACTTCAATGCTCTTCACGGCACTGGCGGGCATGCTCTTGAACATCATCGAGGGGTTCGACGAGAACATGACGTTGGGCAGACCGTCGACATATACCTTAAATGAGGACGAGCCGTTGACGCTGATGTTGTCTTGGCCGTCGACCGTCACCATGGGCACCTTGCGCAGCATGTCGAGTACAGTGTTCGATTTAGAGTCCTCGTCCTCGGCCACGTTGTAGCTCATCTTGTCGACGTCCATCTTCACCAGCGGCTTCTGAGCAACCACTTCCACGCCCTTCAGCATGGTCTCGCTGTCCTTGATATAAATGGTGCCAAGGTCGACAGTAGGCTCTTTACCTAACTCTACTGTCTGGCTGAGCTCTTCCTTACCCACGCTGCTGAACTGAATATTGTAGTTGCCAGTGCCGCTCAGGTCCTGAGAGAAATGGCCGTTCTCGTCAGTCAGGAACATAGCGACGGGCTTGTCCTTCTTTTCGGCCTTGAATACGCGAACGGTAGCGAAGGGCTCGCCTTCGTTCAGGGTTTTGTCCATCAGCACACCCGTTACGGTGGTCTTCTGGGCCATTACTACTGCTGAGAGGGTCAGCATCATTGTCACGAGGATTACTCTGAATTGATTCATCTGTTTCATAATAGTATTTCTTTTGTTATTAATTTTCTACTGCAAAGGTATGGCAAATAACCACACGTTCCAAACCAGTTTCGACGAAATACCCCCTGTCTTTCGACGAGATTCTCGTTTTTTCTTTGTATCTTTGCAGGCAAAATGAATTTTACAACGACGATAGTACAGTGGTTTCGCGAAAACGGACGTGTGCTTCCCTGGCGGGAGACGCACGATCCGTATGCTATTTGGCTGTCGGAAATCATCCTGCAGCAGACGCGTATCGAGCAGGGACAGCCTTACTGGGAACGGTTTGTGAAACGGTGGCCGAAGGTAGAAGACCTGGCTGCCGCTACGGAGGATGAGGTGTTGCGCGAATGGCAGGGGTTAGGCTACTACAGTCGTGCTCGTAACCTGCATGCTGCCGCCAAGCAGATTGTCGCTCGTGGTGGTTTTCCAACCACCATTGAAGGGCTCCGGCAGCTAAAGGGTGTCGGTGACTATACGGCTGCCGCCATCGGCAGTATCGCCTTCGGACTGCCCGCCGCCGTAGTCGACGGTAACGTCTACCGTGTCCTCAGCCGTCATTACGGCATTGCGACACCCATTAACACTACCGAAGGGAAAAAGGAATTTTCCGCTTTGGCGCAAAGCCTCTTGCCGACAGCTAACAGCCATGAGCCAATAGTCTCAGAATACAATCAGGCTATGATGGACTTCGGTGCCGTTCAGTGTACGCCGTCAAACCCGCAATGTGCATCATGCCCTTTGGCAGAGTCGTGTGTTGCCGTACGCGAGGGTAGGGTAGAGGAACTGCCTGTCAAGCTGCGTACACTGAAGGTGAAGGAACGTCGCCTCATATATATATATATAAGGTATAAAGATGAGACCGCCATTCGCCGTCGTCCTGCCGGTGACATCTGGCAGGGACTTTATGAGCCTCTGCTAATTGACAATGAACAATGGATAATTGACAATTGGGCTGCGCAGCATCATTATCCATTATCCATTGTCAATTGTCAATTACTTGCAAAGCAAGTCAAGCACGTACTGACTCACCGCGTCATCTATGCCGACTTCTGGCTATGGGAGGTCAAAGAAAAGCCATCACTTCCTGACGGCTATGTCTGGATTAAAGAAGAGGAACTGGACAACTACGCTGTGCCGCGGCTCATCGAGATTATGCTCGATGTATTGCATAGGCACACTGAGGGCAAATGCCCTTAACCATGTAGTTGACGCTGTGGATGACAAAGCCTGAAGGTACCTTGATGGTCGGAACGGGAATGTGGTCGAGGCAATAGGTCCGCTGGCAGTGCTCACAGTAGAAATGTACGTGTAGGTCATCGTCTACATCGTCGTGATGGCTGTGGCACAGTTCGTAGCGTACCCCGTCGCCGCCATCCTCTATGACATGTACCAGGTGTTGTTCGCGGAAAAGCGTCAGCGTGCGGAACACCCCCGACTTGTCGATGGTCATAATCTTGTTTTCCAGTTCTGACAGTGACATCGGACGGCCTGCCGAGCTCAGCGCCTTCATCACTAAAATACGGTTGGCGGTCGGCTTGATGCCGTGTTCCGTCAGCAGTACTTCGTAGTTCTTTTCATCCATACCTCTTTTGTTTTTCCTGCAAAAGTAAGAAAAAAAGGTAAAAGTGGAGAGTGAAAAGTGAAAAATTTGCTGCTACCATAAAAAAGTTCAACGTTCAACGTTCAATATTCAACGTTTTTTGTACCTTTGCACTCTCAATACGTGAATATGAAGAAAGTGAACATTGCCATTTTTGTGTCGGGAAGCGGTACTAACTGTGAGAATCTTATTAAGTACTTTACTCATAGTGAGCGTGTCAACTGTGCACTCGTCGTCAGCAACAAGGCCGATGCCTATGCACTGGTACGGGCTGAACGTCTCGGTGTCAAGACGGCTGTGGCTACAAAGGCTCAGCTGAACGCCCCTCAGTTCATGTTGCCCATGTTGCAAAAGCATGCTATCGACTTCATCGTCTTGGCGGGATTCCTGCCGTTGGTACCTAACTACCTGATTGATGCCTTCCCCCGTCGCATCATTAATCTTCATCCAGCACTGTTGCCCAAACATGGCGGCAAGGGCATGTGGGGACACCATGTGCATGAGGCTGTCAAGGCTGCCGGCGATACAGAGACCGGTATGACCGTCCATTGGGTGACACCCGTCTGCGACGGTGGTGAGATTATCGCACAGTATCGTACACCCCTGCTTCCCACCGATAGTGTCGATGACATTGCCGAGAAAGAGCATGTGCTGGAGATGACGTACTTCCCCAAGGTGGTGGAGCAGGTCATTGACGAGACGTTCTCGGACAAGCCGAGTGTGGCATTGCAATCTTTTAGTTAAAGAAACAAAAAAGAGGATGACTTGTATTTTACCGTTCTTAGTTTCTTGCGTCAAACCACTAAACGTAACCCGCAAAAACTAAGTAACGTTGAAATACCGGATAATTACCCTTCTGCTGCTGTGGTGGTATGGCGTCATGCAAATGAGCGCCCAAGGCATTACGATGTCTGCCCGTGTCGTCGATGCTGACAATGACGAGGCACTGGTGAGAGCCACTTCACAACTCTATCGTATCAGAACACGTCAGGGAGGACGGCGTGATACGACGTTTGTATCAGGACAGTACTCTGACGCCCAGGGTCATGTCACCTTCAACAACGTGACGGCAGGCACCTATCTGTTGCGTGTGTCGTTTTTGGGCTACAAGCCCATGGAGAAAGGCTTTGAGGTAAAGGGGAGTCAACCAGTGCCCCTCGGCAAGATCAGGATGCAGTCTGATGCCCAGCAGGTGGCCGAGACCGTGGTGACAGCCAATCTGCCGAAGATGCTGGTGAAGGACGATACGGTGGTCTACAATGCTGACGCCTACCGTGTGCCGGAAGGCAGTGTCATTGAGGCCCTGGTGGAGGCTCTGCCTGGAGCGAAGATTGACGACGAGGGCAAAATCAGTATCAATGGCAAGGAAGTTCGTAAGTTCAAGATGGACGGCCGTGACTTCATGACGGGCAACAACGATGCCGTGATGAAGAACCTGCCGTCATACGTTGTCGACCAGGTGAAGGCTTACGAGGAGAAGAGCGACCTGTCGCGCATGACAGGTCTGGATGATGGCAACGACGACTTCGTCCTGGAGTTTGTCACCAAGCGGAGTGCCCGCAGGGGAATACAGGCCAATCCTGATGTTGGTTATGGAACAGACGGTCGCTATGGTGTCCGACTGACGGCTATGAAACCCTTTGGTGCCATGCGTTATACATTTATGGGCAATGCCAATAATGTCAACGATCGTAACTTCTCAGGACGTGGTGGACGTGGTAGAGGCAACGGACAGGGACAGCGCGAAACAAAGACGGCGGCGTTGGATGCCAGCTACGAGAATAAGAAGGTGAAGTGGAGCGGACGCGTGACATGGAATCACGGCGATGCCGACAATTGGAGCCGTACAGGCTCGGAGAACTTTGTCAACACTCGTGGCGGTGCTTTCTCCAACAGTATCAATCAGAGCTATTCACGCAACAACAACTGGACGGGAAACATGAACCTGCAGTGGACCATCGACTCGCTGACCACTCTATCGTTCCGTCCTGACATGAGCTACCAGACCAACGACAGCCGCAACTTCTCGACGTCGGCATCGTTTAATGCCGATCCTTTCACCTACGTCATCGATCCGCTGAGCACTGAAGGCATGGAGGTGATGCATGGCAAGGGACTGCTCATCAATAGCCAGCAGAACAAAGGGCTGACCTATGGAGAGAACAAGAACATCAACGCCCAACTGCAAATCTACCGTCGATGGGGTAGCAAGGGCCGTAACCTAGCCTTAAGTTCGCAGTTCAGTGCCCGAGACGGCAATAACCGGAATGCCAGTCTCTCGGCAGTCCACCTCTATCAGCAGCAGAGTAGCATGGGTGGCGACTCCACCTATCAGACCAACCGCTATACTAGTTCGGCCAGCGACCAGTTGAACTACTCGGTGGGCATCACCTACACGGAGCCACTACTGCTCTTCAAGGCCAGACAGGACACGGAGTCGGAAATGTCAGGAATGCCACAGCAGCGAGGACCCTTCGGTGGTGGCGGACGTAACGGAAACAGAAGGAATTTCGGACAGCAGGGCCTGTTCCTGCAGCTGAACTACCGCTATCGGTATAGTCACCAGAAGAACGATCCTGCCACCTACGATTTCCCTGACTACAGTGATGAGGCTTTTGCCACTGTGTTGAATGACTATCGTGAATGGGCTTCACTCTTTGGATACTTGGATAATCCCTACGAGAGTTATCTCAGTACCAGTCTAAGCCGCTATTCGGAACGTACGGAGTACGGCCATAATGCTGACATTCAGTTGCGCTACATACGCGACAAGGTCAATCTCAACGCCGGTGTTACCATTCAGCCGGAGAAGTCGCACTACATCCAACAGTATCTGGGCATACCCATCGACACCGTCAGGACGGTCACCAACATATCGCCGACGCTGAACCTTCGTGTGCGTTTCAACCAGCAGAAGAACCTGCAGGTGCAGTTTCGCGGACAGACGCAACAGCCGAATATCACCCAGCAGCTCGCTATCTACGACGACACCAATCCGCTGAACATCAGTGTGGGTAATCCTGGACTGAAGCCGTCGTTCACCACCAACCTGAGAACCAACTTCCAGATGATGCGGCAGACGAAATTCGTCACCGACAGCCTCGGTTTCCAGATTCCCAAAGCACAGCACCACTGGAGTTTCAACCTCAATGGCTCCTGGCAGACAACCAGCAACTCCATTGGTAACGTCGTGACATATAACGAGACGACGGGCGGGCGCATCACACGGCCGGAGAACATCAACGGCAACTGGAATGCCAGCCTCGGCATGGGTTTCAATATCGGACTCGACACGCTGAATCGTTGGGACATTAGCGGCTCTATCAACGGACGCTACGACCACCGTATAGGCTATGTCAACCTGTATCGTACGGCAATCCCAGACCGTAATGTGACACACACCTATAACCTCTCGCCCGAGGTATCACTCAGTTACCGTAACTCATGGTTCAATTTCTCGTTGAATGGACGCACCACCTATGCACGTACGGAAAACCGTCTGCAGGCCTCAAACAACCTGACGACGTGGAACTTCTCCTATGGCGGAAACACGAAGATTACCTTCCCGTGGGGCACCGACCTCAGCACCGATTTCCACGTGTTCAGCAAGCGCGGCTACAGCGACGAGACCCTGAATACCGATGAACTGATTTGGAACGCGCAGCTGTCGCACAGTTTCCTGCGTGGCAAGAAGCTCACCGTCATGTTGCAGTGGTACGACATCCTGCGTGAACAGACCAACTTCACTCATACCGTCAATGCCAACGGCTGGCGTGACCAGGAGGTTAATACCATCACAAGCTATGCCATGCTGCATGTCAGCTATCGCCTGAACCTCTTCGGTGCGGGTCAGGAGCGTGGCGGCCGGGGTGGCCGTGGACGTGGTGACTGGGGTGACCGTCGTGGTCGCGGCGGTTGGGGAGGCGGTGGTGGTGGTTTCCCACCACCCCCTATGAATTAGTAGATGACTTTAAACGTCTTCGTGTCCATCAGATGACGGTCGGTAATCTTGATGTCGGGAATGACAGGCAGACACATGAATGCCATCGTGATGAACGGTGACTTCATCTGGCAGCCAATATCCCTGACCTTCTCCTGGATGCAGAGTGTGCGGAAGGCTATCTCGTGACCACCCATGGGTGCCATCAGTCCGGCGATAGGCAGCGGGATATCCATCATCTCCTCAGGAGTGACCACTACCTGTCCGCCTCGCATCTCAACGATACGGTTGATGGCACGCACCAGATATTCGTCGCTGGAGCCGATGGCCACGATGTTATGGCAGTCGTGAGCCACAGAGCCAGCCATAGCTCCCTCCTTGATGCTAAAGCCGCGCACCAGTCCGACAATAGGTTTGGCGCCGGGAACATAGCGGTTGTAGACCACTATCTTCTGCACCTCGGTCCAAGGATACTGTGAGTCGAACAGCGGATTACCCGACACTTTTACTACTTCGTGCTCTGTCAGCAGACTGCCGTCAGAGGCATGGATCACATGAACGGTATCGCCACTCTTGATGTCGAGGGCGATATCGGCAGCAGTAATGGGTGCTGCCACGAAATTGTTGGGGAAGTCGTCAGCTAAAATGTACTCGTCTCTGACAGCTTGCTTTGAGGGCAGGCTGGAGTTGTAGTTGAACACCTCGATACCCTCGATGACGGTACTCTCCACACGGAAGTGCGGTGTGATATTATCAACCGTGATAAAGGTGGCAGGGTCGCCCACCTGTAGCAGTCCCCAGTTCTTGTGATAGTGCTTCTGTGCATTGACACAGGCCGCCTGTAGCACATCCCACAGGTCATAGCCATCGGCCAGGGCACGCTTCACAATCAGGTTGATATGACCACGCACGAAATCGTCGGGATGGCAGTCGTCCGTACAGAACATCACCATATTGGGACTCTCGGCAATGAGCGGACTCAGCAGTTTGTAGTCCTTGGCAGCACTGCCCTCACGGATAATCACCTTCATGCCGGCATTGATGCACGAACGGCCTTCTTCGAGCGTGGAGCACTCATGATCGGTGGTGACGCCAGCTGCAGCATACTGGTAGCGCTCCTGACCTGTCAGTCCGGGGGCGTGGCCATCCACAGGCTTTCCGTTACGCAGGGCCGCCTTGATCTTGGCCATCACATCCTTGTCGCCAGAGAGCACCCCGGGATAGTTCATCATCTCGGCCAAGAAGCCAATGTCCTCGCGAGCCATCAGCGCCTCGGTGTCCTTGACGTCGATGACCTTGCCGCAGGTCTCCACGTCGCCACCCACTGCCGGTACACAGCTGGGGGCACCGAAACAGAAGTTGAAATGCGACTCCTGCCCGGAGCGTATCATGTAGTCGACACCCTCAACACCCAACACATTGCCAATCTCATGAGGGTCGGCAATGACACCTATCGTGCCGTGGCTGACAGCAATGCGTGCAAACTTGTGGGGCACCATCATGCTGCTCTCGATATGCACGTGAGCATCAACGAAACCTGGCATGATGTACGGCCAGGGTGCTTTCCCTTCGGGTAGCTCACAACGGCAGATGTCGGCTATCTGACCGTCTTTGACGATGATTTCACCATCGAATATCTCGCGACGCACCACGTCGACGATATGTCCCTTTATGTTCTTCATATTTCACTCTTCACTTTTCACTTCTTAAAATGGTCGTTTCGCATCTTAATGACAAAGATGATGACTGCACAGGCGGCCGTGATGAAGTTTGTGATAAAAAAGAAAATACCCGTACTGATGCCCTGCTCAATACAAAGCATAAGTCCCTGGCACATAAAGCAGAAACTGCCTACGGCCATCATGCAGAAACCTGGCAGCGAGATGCCGTCTGTCTGTCGAGTACGAATGGTCTGGATAGCCTGTGGCAGATAGCCCAAGATGAGACCAATGCTGCCTAACCAGCCCAAAATCAAATATAGCAAATTATTCTCCATAGTTGGTAATATTTAAAGTTTTCGCTGCAAAGATACAAAAAAAAAGTAAAGGTGAAGAGTGAAAAGTGAAAAATTTGCTGCCGCCGTAAAAAATCTCTTATCTCTTATCTTTTTTGTCACATGTGGGTGATGACCGCCAGATTGTTCACCGCTTCTGTCGGGGTCAGGAGGTAGCAGAGCCGAAGGTCATGTAAAAAGGAAAAATGTATAATAAGAAAAAGAGACCTAAGCTATACGGCTTGGGCCTCTTCGTTTTTTAGATATTCTGCGAAGATGCGAGCGGCGCTCTCCATCTTGGCTTGTAGTTAAGAAACTTCTTACTCTTCTTCTGCAGCCTTGAAGCTCTCGAGATCCTCTACCTGGAAAGCCTTGATGTAGGCAGACTTACCAAGAACGTCCTCCTCGGTCATGCGAACATAGACGTTGGCTGACTTCTTGAAGAGCTCAGGAGCCTTGCTGGCGTCGCGGATAATGAGCAGTGACATCACCAACTCGGCAGTCATATCGTAGAGACGGCGAGCCAGGAAATCCTGTGCATCCTGATTCTCCAGTGCCTTGACGTTGGCAAGAGCCTCCTCGTAAACGGGGATGAGCTTCTCGACACGGG
>Ga0310690_10007712_pt1 | contig 13803 bp, 10 predicted proteins | sample AusTroGonzalo_MG_2_FD_207661 | JGI IMG/M metagenome (GOLD analysis project Ga0310690, IMG submission 207661) | Bovine rumen microbial communities from tropical cattle in Woodstock, Queensland, Australia - Gonzalo_04 (v2) (version 2) | ecosystem: Host-associated > Mammals > Digestive system >... | reverse complement strand
TTTCTCTTACCAATTGATTTAGTCCGTTCTCCCAAGCATAAGCACCTAGATATGCGTTATAGTCTGTTATACCTAAATCTTCTGGATCTTCAAATTCAAATCCTACAGTGTTTATAACATCATCTATACCATATCCCATTTTTTCAGCTATTTTGGAACTTAATGTTGCAGACCACTCCCAAGCATCAGAACCTTCAAAACAACTAGTTATTTCTTCTTTTGATAATCCCCATTTTTCTTCTATACCATTAATGAATTTTTGCATAGATTCACTATTCATATCTACATTAGCATCCAAAGGATTAATTAAATTTAAATAAGCATTGATTATTCTGCCTTCGTTATCATTATATTCTCTACTATCGGAGTATTCTTCTGCATAATTATAATCTTCGGTAAAATAATATCCTTGTCCATGTTCTCCATCCCCACGTTCAAATGTATTAAAATTAGCATTAGTTCCATGATAAACTTCCATTAAGTTTCCATTTTCATCTCTTACTTTGGAATCCTTAAAGTATTTTTCTTGATTTTCAGATAATTGTCTACCTTGACTATCGGTAGATAAACTATATCTTATGTCAGGATTAGATGTAGGATTAGTGTTATTGATATTTTTAACTTGATTAGACCTAAATGCTAATAAAATATATGCATTTTTTTTGTTTAATTCTTCATCATTAAACTCCCATTGTGTTTGTATTCCATCAAATCCTAATGTATCTGTTATTGTTTCATAGAAAGAATCGGCTAATTGATAATCATTATTTCCACTACCATTCATTAATTCTTGTATTAATCCAGCATCACTTTCCATTGTATCAAGTAATTGTTTAGCTATTTCATTATAAGACTGGTTTAAAGATTTATCATAAGTATATGTATAATTACTTATCCATGTATCTTTTAACGCATTTTCAACAGTATCATAATCACCTTCATTTACCATTTCTTGTGCTTCCTTTGTAGCTAATTCTTTTATGCACTTCACTACATCTTGTTGTTTAACAGTTAAAATATCAGATGATGCTGGTTTAGTTACATTGACATAAGATTTAATAACTCTACCACCATAATCATCAGCTACGGTTTCGTTATTTGTTAAATAAATGCCAAAACCTTCTGCAGTACCATTTTTACCACCAAATTCTTTCATATTAAAAATGTTAAAATCCCCTTGCGTTCCATGATACATAACCATTAAATTACCATTTTCATCAACAATTTTGCTATCTTTAAAATATTCCTGTTGTTCTTTAGTTAATTTATTTCCTTGATTATCTATTCCAGTATTGGCTTCTTGTACAGATACTGAATATTTAGCATTATTTAATACTTCTTTATCGTATTGATTAGACCTTTCCATATAATCTGATAAGTTTTCTTTAATAGGATTTAAGTCTACTCGTATTCCTTCAATATAAAGATTATCTTCTCCGTTATCGTTTAAAGCATTAAATAAATCATCTTCTCTTATATCTCCTTCGTATTGAAATACAACATCTAAATCACTATCAGCTCTTGCAGTTCCTCTACCTCTACTTCCATGAATAGCAGTATCTACTATTTTTACATCATCTATACCATTTTCATCAAGTATTTGTTGAATATAGTTATTAGATATATCTTTTACTTCTTGTTCACTATATCCATCTAGTCCTTGTATAGAATATTGAGTACCTTTTTGAGTTTTTGTAGTCTCTCTATATGCTTTTTCAAATACTCTTTTAGCTTTTTCTAACTGTCTAGCTTCTTTACTTCCAGCAGTTGCTACTTTTACTAAATACTTGATTTCATCATATATTTTTTGAAATAAGTTTTGATTTCTAGTAGATAGATTTCTAACAAATGATTCATCATTGAAGATATAATCTCCTACTAAATCAGCAGTTAATTCTTGTTCTACATCAGCATTTTCTACATTTTTATATGTTTCTGATAGTTCATTTACTCTATTATTCCATTCTCTTTCACCTAGATAGTTCTTTAAAGAGTTTTGTAATTCAGTATAAACATCACTACCTTCTAGTACGTGAGTTATTTCATGTCCTACAGTTTTATTTAAAGCTTGATTAGATTCTAGGTTAAGAGCTATTTTACCATCTTTAACATATCCGTTTACTGTTTTACCTTCTACTGCAAAGCCAGTATCTTTAATACGTTCATTATTAGTAAAATCAAAATCTATATCTTTATCTGCACTTATTTTAGCTATTAAATCGACAAAATCATGGGTTTTATTAGAGTTGTTTAATAAACCACTATCAATAGCAGTTTGTATAACCTTACGTTGTTTTTCATCATATTTAGACAAGTCATTTTCGTATGCTTGACTTCTTCTAGTACGTTCATTAAAACTTTCAGCAAGTCTAGTATCTCTTTCTTGGTTATAATCTTCTCCTAATGTTTTTTCTATCTTATCAGCACTAATATAACCTCTATCTAAGTCCTCTATGACTTGTTTTTCTATTTCTATTCTACGTTTATTAGTTACTTTGCCTTCTTCTTTAATACGATCTTGTATTTCTTGCTCTACTACACGTTGTTCTTGAGCATTTAGATTAGTAATATAATCTCTTATTTCCTCATTATTCTGTAGTCTTACTTTTCCATTTTCAGTAGTAGTAATACTTTGTACATATCCAGGTGCTTGAGAAATTGCTGCAGAGAATGCTCCACTCAAGAATGAATCTAGTAAATTTTCATCTTCAATTAGTTTCTTAATATCTTCATCACTCATATAAGTAAGTTTTTTACCTACTGCATCAAATAATCCTGACACAACTTCTTCTACACCTTCGCCTGTAGCTTTTACACCAGCTTGTAATAAGTTTTTAACTATCTTATTTTCTATCTTTTTTGTTAGTCCACTAGCAACTGCATCATCAAAACTATCAAATACACCAGTACCAATACCTAGTACTTGACTGCTTTTAGATAAACCACCGAACATCATTTCTGATAGTGTTTCACCAACACCACTTATAAGACCATACATTCTAGCTTCTTCACGTGTTGCTCCTTGTTCTAGAGCTTCTTCTTCTGCGTTACCAGCAGCACCTAAACCCATTATTCCTAAAGAGGTTGCACTAGCTCCTGCAGTAGTTCCAAATACTGCTCCTCCAGCTCCACCTGTTGCACTTGCTAAGAGTACACTACCTAAACCTTGTGGGATAGCTTTACCTTTGTTTCCTATAAATGACATATCATCAATGCCCATACCATTATCACTAGCTAAAGCTTGTTCTAATTCTGTATTTACTCCCCATTGTTTTTTAGCACTTTTACGTATCTTTTCAGCAGCTTTATCACCACCAAAAAAGTCTAATACATCTGCAGTTCTATTTTGTACAAAATCTCCTACACCTTCTACTGGTTTAGTAATACCTAGTCCTACATTACCTAGTATATCTACTCCAGTCATTAATACACTAGCATTAAAACGGTTAATTTTATCAAGTGTACCTGTGTACGCATATCCACTATCATCCATACCATTTTTAAACCATGTATCTTTTTTCTTGACTGGAGCTATATCTTCCTTTTGAGCTTGAATATATGCAAACTTATTACCTTCTTCATCTAATCTACCTAATACTCTAGCAGATTCAAAAGGAGCTATTTCTCCGTTAGCTCCTAATCTACCTACTACTCTAGGTTCAGTTGATTCTGTTTCTTGTTTTTTCTTTTTTTTAGCCATGTCTACCACCACCAGAATGAGCTCTTGATACTCTACTTGCTATACTTGTAGCAGCTTTAGAGGTATTTTTAGATTTATCTACCCATGCTTTATAGCTGCTTCCATCCCAGTAATATAGACTTCCATCACTTGTTTTATAAAGTTGTAGGTATTCTCCATTACTAGCTTGAATATAGTCATTTGTAGCAGTTACCTTCTTACCATTTACTGTTGTAGGTTGGTTAGAAGAACCACTTTTATTTACACTATAGCTTCCTGATGATCCTCCAGAACTTCCACTTACAGAGTAGCTTCTAGATGCTGCTTGTTGTTGAGCTAATTGTTGTCTTTCTAGTGCCATTTGTTCCTCATATCTACGTTTACTTTCAGCTTGTTCTTGTTCGTAATTAACTTGCTTTAATACATCTTGCCATCTATTGTAATAAGTATCATTAAGCTTTTGTTGTTCGCTTAACTGATTAGCTATTAATTGATTCTTATACTGGAAGCCATTTAGAGTTATTTCTAGCTTCGTTTGTAGTGCTTGGTATGCTATTTCAGCTAACTTTGCATTATTCGTTAATTGAGCTTCTTTTATGCTATTATCGTACTCTAAAGTAGCTTTATTATAACTTTCTCTAGCAGTTGTATATCTATTTTGATATTGGTTATACATAGATACTTGACTAGATTCAGAATAACCACCATTTCTTAAACCTGCTGCAGCTAATTGCTCTGCGTGTACTCCATAAGCATTAGACTGCTTTTGCCAGTCTGCATAAGCTCCTTTCTGTTCTTTTACATAGTCTTTTTCAGCTTGTTCTTTACTCTGATTTATTTTTTCTATCATAAAGTCTGTATTTTGTTGTTGTATTTGAGCTTGTTTATTACCATAATCTTCTGCTGCTTTTGCTGCTTCTGCATAATATTGGTCTGACTGATTAATAAATTCATTATATCTACTATTCAAGTTTGCTACTGCTTGATTTTGTTCGTTAATTACTTGTTGAAATCTTGGATCATTATAATCTAAACTCATGTTTTACCTCCTATCTCTTTATGTAGCTTCCTACATAGCTTTCTAATGTACTTGAATATAACTTAAATGGTTTTTTTGAATAAAACTTAAGTTGTATTGATTTCCATTTTTTCTTTTTAATTCTTGGTACTATATACCCTTTAGCATTTATAAACTTCTTGATTAAATCAAAACCTTTATTATCTGCCTTTGCATATACTGATATTTCTTTACCATCTGTATCTACTACACATCCTTTTTTATTAGTTATCTTCTGATATTGAGGATAGCCAAATTCATCTTCTAAAGTAGTCCAGTATGCTTCTACATTTCTTGTATCTTCATTATTAGTTAATGTATAAATCTTATATGTAGTAGTGTCTCCGTTAGTCTCTTTAGTACATAAATAAAGCACTCCATCTTTTACACGAGTGCTTGTTATTTCTTGTTTAAATTCAAAATAATACCATTCATATTCATAATGGTCGCTTATTTGAGCATATTCTTTAGAATTAGCTAAATATATCTTATTACCTATAATCGTTAATAAATATCCTTCCCATTCTTCTAGTCTCATATTGTCATAGTTTTCTTCATTTAATAATTTACTATCTACTAAAGAACTTTTATGTGATATTGCTTGTTCTGTAGTAACATCACTTGTTATTGCTTCTAATCCGTTTTCAGAATAAAAACATATAGTATCTCTAAAGTTTATTCCTGTAGTCTTACACCCAGTTGAGATACTTGAATGACTAGATGGATAAATCTTACCATAATCACTATCTACAGTTGGTATATGATAGAATATCGTGGTATTAGCTTGAGAAGGTGCTTTTAACACCCATAGAGCATTATTTCCAGCTACTAAAGCTTTTACTGGAGCATCATCCATTCCTTCTTGGTAATAGTCTAAATCACTACAATATGTAGGATCATCTAAACTAGTATGCCATATATAGTTAGGATTATCTGGATTACCTCCAAAGAATACTCTATTATCAAATACTTCTAATAATGTACATTTAAGTATTTCATCTCTATATTCAGGCATATATTTACAATATTGTATTTCTACGTTATCTTGTCCTACTGTATCTGGTGCTGGTGGTGCAGTATAAAAGGTTACTGTTCCAGCTTCATAGTCATAACTAAAGTCTATGTTATAAGACTTTTCTTCGCCATTTACTTTTACAATAGGATATTCAAATTGGTCTGTATTTTGAGAATCTAAATAATATACAGTACTTGTTCCATCTCCTACAAAAGTATTTTTTCTATATGGAGATATTAAGTTTACATCCTCTAGTTTAGTTCCACCACCTGCTGGACTACGTGATATTGTAGTTGTAGGTATATACCCTACTACCTCGCCACAAGTAGTACCATTATAAGTTAGGTAATGAGTTCCATCTTTTATATAGAATATACCAGCATATATAAAAGCTTTACTCTCGTGTTCTGCCATACTTGAATAAATTAATGTATTATTATCGTATAATTTAGTTCCTGTATGAATTATCTTATGCGTTTCTCCGTTATAGTCATAAAAAAAGAGACCGAATATAGTATCACTATATTCAGATAGTAATTCTATATCAGGTCTCGTTTCTATACATTTACCATTAGAATCTTTATAATTCTTCCACATATTTACTGCATCAGGACTACGATATATATTTACCTCATCCATTCTATTAGAAAAGTCTACTCCTCTAAATTGAGAGTAGTTTCTTGTTACTAATTTACCACTTACTTGACTCATACACTAATACCTCCTGTTATCTCTACCATTCCAGTACCATATCTAGGATCTAGAGTTTGTAGCATTTCCCTATATCTTGCACTATAAATAGCTCCATATTGACTAGATACATCACTCTTTAATAAGTCTCCAGCTACTCCATAAGGCATTATTTCTAGTAAATCCGTTGATAATTCAAATTTATAGTTATCATCTGTTTCGCTTGTTATCTGTTTAGGATATTTATAGTAAAACACATTTGCAGTACCAGTTTCATTAAAGAATATTTTGTCATTCATAATATCAGTACTTACACCTCTTATATTCATTAATTGATATAAGTCTTTATCTATGTCTTTAAAGTACATTTCTTGCCCTTCTGAGACACTTAACGTAACATCTTTAGGTATTTTCTTAAAACGTGTTAATTCGTTCTGTATTTGGTTTATAACACTATTAATTTTAGCTGCTAAATCTTCATCTTCTGTTAGTTCTGCTGCATCATCACTATATTCTTCTATAAGTGAGTATACTTTTTTCTTCATTTCCTCTAATGTCATGTTATCACCTCTATTTTATTAATTCTAATTCATCAATAGCTTGTTGTATCGTGTACATTTCTTCTACTGGTTTAATATACCCTCTACCTTCATCTTCTAATACTAATACATCTCCTTCTTTAAGAAATATAGTAGTATTATATGTACTCTTATAATCTTCACCTTTAATAGTTGTTTTAGATTTTAATACTAAATCTTTTACTGTCTGCTCTACTTTATCATTCTTATAATCTAATTTAGTATCTTTATTTACTCTTATGCCATGATATATTGTTATATCTGGCTTGGTTATAAATTGTTCCATTATTTTATCTCCTTTACTATATCTACGTATTTATTTCCATAAGGATTATTTCCTAACAATACATCTAATCTATCTTCATTTATTTCATATTCATATCCTTCTTTTGGTATGAATCCTAAATCAGTATCTATAAGACTATCAATTAACCATTGGTTTGTGGCTCTTACTAAATACCTCTTATCTTCTTCATAAACGTATGTAGATTTACTTTTAGCAAATATCTTATCGTAATTATCTTCTAGCTTCTTAAATTCAAATTTAGGTATCTTTTTAATCTTCTTGACTATATCATCTACATTACTGCAGTCAAATTCCATAATATAAGCATTTTTACCATCTTTTACTCCTATTTCATCTAAATAAGGTAACGGTGTAACAATAACTGGTTTATTCCTATATAGCATCTCATTAATTGAATAAGAACAAGCTTCGGTATCAGACAATGCTACGAGGTAATCTGCTTGATCCATAAAGTACCCTAAATCTAATCTAGGTTTTACATATACTAAATGAGGATTATCTACATCTACTACATCATCTGTAAATATGTACCATAGATAGTTGACTTTTGCATTATCTAAAGCATTTATTAATAGTTTTATTCTTTCCGTTCCTTTTTCTGGTCTCCATCTCATAGCACTCATTAATATTAATGGTTTCTCTGTTTCTTCTATACCTAACGGATTATAACTCATTAAAGTTTTAATTCCAGTCAGTCTTTCAAATGTTTCAGCTCCATATTTTGTTATCGCTATATATCCTTTTAACCTATCATCAGTAGGAATGCTAATACCTAAAGCTTGATAATGAGGATTAGAATAATCTCCATGTATAGTTTGATATACATCTCCTTCTACTATCTGGTCTAATATACTTAAATCATAATTAATAACTGATTTCTTACAAAATAGCTTAGTATTATTGTCTATTCTATATACAGGAACGTATTTTTTTAACCTTTTTACTTGGGTTCTATCTCCTGTCTTATAACATACACATAAATCTAGATGGTAGTATTTCTTAACCATTTCATATAGATATGTTTCTACTCCTCCTATAACGTGTAAATCATTTGCATATAAGATATTAGTATGTCTTATCGCCTTCCACCCTCTAGCATTATAAGTTACAGAGTTTACATTGGTAGTGTTGTAGTAATAAAGTACTTTAGTTATATTAGCTTTCTTTCCTTTACGTACTCTACTATTAAAATCTCCATCTTCCCCTATTCTTATATCAGGATTAAATCTTTCTTCGCCTATTAATGCACGTTTATATATGCAATTACAAGCACTAGTATTCCATATAGGAGGTTCATCTTCTATAATGATATCTTCTCCGTTATAATGCCAACTAAATAAGCAATAATCAAAATCTTCTGTATCAATTTTATTTAAAAGAGTTTCTACAAAATCTTTAGTTACCATATCATCAGCATCTACAAAGACTATGTTTTCTCCTGTGGAGTTTTCTATACCTACATTTCTAGGTGTACTAGCACTTCCACTATTCTCTTTTAAATGTATTACTTTAGCTTTAAATTTATCTAATGCTTTTTCATTACATCCATCATCTACTATTATAAGTTCTACTTCTTTAGTTAGTTGTGGTTGTAATACTTTCATCAGTTCTTTTGTATATTCTAAAGCATTGTAATAAGGGATTATTATTGATAGTTTCATATTATTCTCCTTTTATATAGTACCCATATCTATCATTTTTTATTAATAGTTTCATGAATGGATATCTTTCTAAAAATAATTCATTAGTTAAATCATCTTGCTTATGTATTTCATAAACATTATCATACTCAATTCCTTGTTTATATAAGTAAGGTACTGCTACTATAACTTCTTTGCTATGGTTATAAGCATAAGCTAGTGTTTCCCTTGCTTCTGATATTTCTAAATGCTCAATTATATCTCCAAATATGATTAAGTCATAGTCTTGATACATTAAACCTCTTATATCAGCATTTATTACGTTTCTATACTTTTCTCTTAACTTATATTCTTCAATATTAGGTTCAAATATCTCTACTGCATCTATATTCTTGTATTCACTTAATAGTTTTTGATATGTTCCACTACCAGCTCCTACATCAAGAATTGATATATCAGTATTAAATTTATTTTGTATATATTCCTTAATTTCTTCTTTAAAATCGGTATATGATGATGCCATATTATCTCCTTCAATAACTTCCCTTTCTAAATGTTCTATATAAAAACACTTAAAAAGAGAAGCTATATAAACTTCTCTTAATTCTAAAGTGATCCAGTAGCTACTGGGAATTTAACTACTTGAAGTCTCTCATTATCTATAATTTTAGCTCCAAAAGTATCTAGACCTCTTACGATATCTTTGAATCTCTTTTCAGCTCTTAATGCTTCAACTTCATTAATTTGTCCAGCAAATGCAATAGCTTTTTTACCACGAATATCACAATATACATAAGTAGAGTCTTTAGCCATATTATTTGACATGATTACTTCAAATCCATCATAATATCCTACTAAACCTCTCTTAATGTATTCTGGGTTATCAGTTGATACAAGTATTAAATCTTGTTTAAATACGTTGTAAACTGCTGGTGATATTTCTATTACACCTTCTTCATCAAAGTTTCTTTCACGTAATTTAACTATAGCTCCATCTATTGCAGCTCTTACGTTTGCAGATGTAGTACCTGCTGCAGTTACTGCATAGAATCCAGTTTTAATTAAACCAGCGATATAAGTATCTCTAGCTACTGCTAAGCCATGTACTGCTTTAGCTTGGAATTTCTTAGCTAATCCTGGTACACTTTGAGCTTCATTGATATCATCAACATAGAAAGCAAAATAATTAGCTTGGTCTATTGTCAATAATTGACCTTTGTCGCTCATTTCTTCGATACTAATATCTTGTCCTGGATTATAAGTTCCAATAGTTGGATCTCCAGCAGCTAAAATTTTAACAGTTCTAGCATACTTAACGTCTCCTTGATATTCTCTAGTACAGTTTTGTACTAATTTTGTTTTAAGTTCAAGTTCATCTTGAATATTTTTACTCCAAATTTGTTGGATAAAATTACTTACTGCCATTTCCCTCATCCTCTCTTTTTATTTGCAGTATAAGAGAGTTTATAGAACTACCATTTAAGCATTGACTTTTCAATTATTTCATACAATTCAGGATGTTTCTTATAATCATCATCTGATAATCGTAATGCTTCATCTCGAGTATAAAATTCTTTGATAGGTGATGCTGATGGTGTGTTCTTCATACTCCCTATCGTTTTAATTTCTTTTTTTGGTTTTGTTTCTTGGTATAGTTCATATTTTTCTTTAAGAGATAATTCTGGGTTAAGTTTCTTTTCAAATGCTCTAAAGTCATCATCTAATTCACTTACACCAATACTAGCTAATTCTCTTTGTTCTTCAATTCTCTTACGTTCATCTGCTAACATTTTGAATTTAACTTTATCTCCTGCAGTCATATTCTCTATGCCTATTTGAGCTAAATTATCTACTTCTTCGACTATATCTTCATATCCAGAATCAATAATCTCTCTAGCTTCATATTTAGCTGCTTTTAGTTCAGTATCTTCATCAATACTGTAGGTAGGTATATTAATACCTTTTTGCGAATAGAATTGAGTTAATTTCTCTACTGCTTCTTCTGTATTTTGTGTACCTAGACCAGCATTTACTACGTTCTCTAGGTTTCCATACTTTTTAGCATATTCTTTACGCATTTTAGCTTCTTTACGAGCTAATTTCTTTGCCAACATTTCATCTACTTGCTTTTTAGTAAATGTTTCTTCCTTTGGCTGCTCTACCGTTTCTTCTACAGGTGTAGCTTCTTCTATACCCTCCGATTCAGTAGTGATTTCTTCTGTAGTTTCTTCTACGTTTTCAGTCTCTTGGACAAGTTCTTCGTTTTCCATAACAAATTCCTTCCTATTTTTTCGTTTGTGTTTGCTTCACATAACCATATCTTTTTAAGTCATAAATGCTTGGACTAAAAAAAGTACTATGTAGTACTTCCTTCCATTGTTTCATTTATCTGTGCTGCTTGATCTTGAGGTGTTGCACTTAAGAACTCATTAGCTCTTTGTTGCATCATTTGAGCTTGTGCGTTAATCATAGCTATCTTTTCTTTTTCTTCCATTATCTTGTCGCATATATCTAATAGCTCTTGTTTTGGTGCAGTTGCATCATCTGGTAATGCTTCTGCATAGTATTTTAATTCACTAACTCTTTGAGCATTAAAGAATCCAGCTTTTAAGTAGTTTTCTAAACTTAACTCTCTAGCATATCTATCAAATGCTCCTTTAGGTGTTATATCTACCTTAACAGTTCCTTCTAGGTTCTCTAGTACTGTTGCTGGTACATCTACTATTTCAATATATGTTTCTCCAGTTGTAGGATCATTTATTTCTCTTTCAAGTTTCATACCTTCTGGAGTGTATATATTCCACATATCTAGCCATATTCTTGCTATATCTTCTATAAATGTCTTTAAACCAGTTAATTGTTTGACTAATGGTTGTTGTGATGCTTGTTGTACTGCTAAAATTGCTTTACCACTAGCACTTTCTGGATTAATTCCACCTGTTGCTATATCTCCAGCATTCTTTAAATCTCTTGTTATTCCTATTAAGTCATTGATTACTTTAGATACATCAGTACTCATAGAAGCTGGTTGTACATAACTAAATATCTTGCTTACATCATCTACAGAAGCTCCGTTTTTAGTCTTGATTATTCCACCTAGAGAATCTAAAGCATCTGGATTACTTATCTTCTCCATATTAGCTACTTTTTGAGGATATGCACATTGTTTTACACTTAATAACATTCTAGCTAGTGTCTTATTTAATTCTCTTTGATTAGGTATTAAAGTTCTAACTTCGCCTTCTCCTCTAGACCATCCTTTTTTTTGCTTCCAAATAAAATGAGCTATCGGATATAACGTTAGCTCTGTATTAGTTGCTTTAACTATGTCTACTTGTTTAGTACTTTGAGCAAACCATACTCTACCATTTTCTTTCCATAGTTTAGTTACTAAAGTACACATATCATCTTTTTCTCTTTTAGCTTCATCTCCAGCTTGTGTAGTAGTGTCTTTATCACCTATGATTAATTCTATCTTTTTAGGACTAACTTTATTCTGTTTAGCTAGTTCTCTTACATCTTTAATAGGTTTTCTTTGAGCTATTATGATATAAGGTTGGTCTTGTATGCTATCATCTTGTTCATTTCCGTATTGAATATCATTTTTATTAATGATCTCATTGATAGGACTTTGATTTTCGGTATCATAGTTTACATACATAATACCTTCATCATTTATAGCTGCATCATCACTTATTCTACGGATTTTAATATCCATCTGGTCTTTTTCCCATATCTTTGCAGCTTTTCTATTTAACATCTTACAGGTTTCTTCTGCAGTCTTTCTAAACTCTCTGTTAAAGTTTTCACTACTGTAATTTATTGCCCATAAGTTTTGATTAATAGTACTTACTTTATAATTTACTATGGTTTCTATGAAGTTGTATTGAGCTTCTTCTAATCCACCTAGACTAGCTCCTTCCCATTGATTACCAGAATACATACGATAATTCTCATCAGTTTCATCATATACGTTATTCATTTGTAGGAAGTCTATACCTCTTTCATATAGTTCCCATATATCAGTTTTCTTAATTTCTTCTGTGTCCATATAAACCTCCTATCTAGGTACTTCCTTTTGTCCTCGGCTAGTTCCATCATATCTATCTATATTTTCAGCAATAGTCTTATAGATTTCTTGCTCTTTTTCGGATTCTCTTTTTGAGTAATGTTCATCAATACTCTCTTTAATTGTAGTAATTGGGTTTACTATCTTGATTTCTTTTTGTGTCTTAACGTATGCTCCTAGAAAAAAAGCTATACACATACTAACACCATATATTATTAATTCTATATACTCCATATATCCTCCTATATTATTACTATCTTTTCACCATAATCAGATGTATTTTCATATTGCTTAAATGTATCAAATTCAGGATATAAGCTAATAGGTTCTTCATAAGTAGATACTTGACTTCTTATTTCGTATGCTATTGCTAATCCCATCATTTCATCATCATGTCCACCTTCTGGAGCTTCTATTCTACCTTTTTCGTTACGTATGATAGTTAATAGCTCCTCTAGTGTATCTCTATCATTTAAGAGTTCTATATGCTCTCTTACTATTTCTATTAATGCACTAATAATAGTCGGTCTTGTAAGTGAAGTAGTCCTAAATCCGAATTTCTTTTCAGTCTTACCTGTATAAGTGTCTATAGCTTCTCTTACATATTGATTATAATAACCTAACCTTTGTAGCTCTCTTATAGGGTAGCTATCAAAATTAGCTTCTATTCCTATTAAAGCTTCTTCTTTTATTCCTCTAGTTACGTTGTAATAACTATAGTACTTTCCTAAACAATACATTTGCCTAGTATATAAATCTGCATCAAAT
>Ga0310690_10007711_pt1 | contig 13804 bp, 11 predicted proteins | sample AusTroGonzalo_MG_2_FD_207661 | JGI IMG/M metagenome (GOLD analysis project Ga0310690, IMG submission 207661) | Bovine rumen microbial communities from tropical cattle in Woodstock, Queensland, Australia - Gonzalo_04 (v2) (version 2) | ecosystem: Host-associated > Mammals > Digestive system >... | reverse complement strand
AAAAAAAGAAAAAATAGGAACTTTCACCGAACCTAATATTGAAAAAATTGTTTCTTTAAAGCCGGATTTAATTATTGCCACAAAAGAAGGCAATAATAAAACTTCCGTTGAAAAAATGAAAAGATTGAATTTGCCTGTGTATGTTATGGAAACAGTTAGTAATTTTGAAGATATTTGTAACAATTTTCAAAGTTTAGCCGATTTTTTAGGAGAAACGGAAAAGGCAAAAAAAATAATTTCCGATGTAAAACAAGAAGTAAATTTAATTTGTGAAAAAAGAAAAACAAAACCGGAAACCGTTTTTTGGGAAGTTGGTGCAAACCCTCTTTTTACCGTAGGTAAACAAAGTTATGTAAACGATTACAATAAATTTGCAGGCGGAGAAAATATTTTTATTGACATTGATATGAGATATCCTAACATAAATATCGAAGCTGTTTTGGAAAAAAATCCCGATATTATAATACTTGTAAATATGGGCGATATAACCGAAAAAGAAATATTAAAATGGAACAAATACAAAACGATAAATGCCGTTAAAAATAAAAAAGTGTTTATGCTAAATGCAAGTGATATTTTTACACCTACACCCAAAACTTTTTTAAAAGGACTTAAAATTTTACGAAGTAAAATTTTAGAAGATTAGAAGATTTGATGATTAGAAGATTGGAAGTAAAAATGAATAAAATTTTTAAGTTTTTTTTACTGTTAATAGTATTGTTTATAACATTTTTAATTGCACTTAAATCGGGTGTAAGTACAATATCATTTTCTGATATTTTAAAATCTGCTTTTTATAATTTGTCAGACGATAGCACATACACAATAATAAAACATATAAGGTTACCCAGAATTATTCTTGCAATAGTTGCAGGTGCAGGGCTTGCATGCAGCGGTTGTGTTTTTCAAGGTGTACTTAGAAATCCGTTAGCGGACCCTTTTACATTAGGTATTTCAGGCGGTGCGGCATTTGGTGTTTCTATAGGTTTTGCTTTAGAACTAACAAAACTTTCATGGATATTTTTACCTTTGTTGGGTTTTTTAGGTGCAATGCTTTCGGTGTGTTTGGTTTATGTTTTAAATATGAAAAAGGAATTTGACTCCAACGGAATGATACTTTCCGGAGTTGTTGCAAGTTATATTTTTTCATCGGCAGTAATGTTGGTTTTTTCAATATCATCTTCGGATAAATTGTATTCGGCTTTTATGTGGCTTATGGGCAGTTTGTCTTTTTTTGACGAAAGGCTTTTACCTGCCGTAATAATTTTAGTAGTTTTAGGTGTTGTTATTTTATGTTGTTTAGGTAATGTTGTTAATATAATAAGTTTAGGAAACGAAAAAGCAAATTCGCTCGGTGTTAATGTATCAAAAACAGTTAAATATCTTTTTTTATTAAGTTCTTTAATTACCGCAGCTGTTGTAAGTTGTTGCGGTGTTATCGGTTTTGTAGGGCTTATGATACCGCATATTACAAGAAAATTTGTAGATACTAATAATAAAATTTTAATGCCTTTTTCTGCAGTTGTCGGCTCAATTTTTTTGTTGATATGTGATACTGTAAGCAGAACGATTATAGCCCCTGTAGAAATACCCATAGGCGTAATGACGAGTATCGTCGGTGGACTATTTTTCGTTTTCTTATTACTAAAACGGCAGAAGATTGTATGATTGGAAGATTTGAAGATTGGAGGAATAGAAGTATAGAGGTATGGAAACAAAAAGCAAAGCTTTTTGTTGTTGAATAGTTGAAAGTTTTTTCATTTAGAGGAGTTGACGAAGTCAACGACGTGGCAATCTATGTCGTTTGTTCTTTAAAAATATTTTCTCTTTTTTCTGTGCTGGAACCATTCACTCAAATTTTTGACACGCCGGCAGTGAACTAGACCTTTTCTAACGTCTAAAGGAATGCGAAAAGATCGTCAAACAGGCAACTGCCTAACCATTTCTACTTTACTAATGGTTACGATCAAAAATTTTTCGTTCATAGACGGTTCCTGAGGCACTGTCAAAAAGAAAAATATTTTTAAAGGTTAATGTGTTGTTAATTATAAATTGCCGTTATTTTTTATGATTAAAATAAATAATGTTTCACTATCTTATGATAAACGAATTGTTCTTGAAAATTTATCTTTAAATTTACAAGACAAATCTTTTGTCGGCATTATCGGTAAAAACGGAAGCGGGAAAACCACTTTGTTAAAAGCTCTAACCGGTCTTTTAAAACCGGTAACAGGAAATATTTTTATAGGTGATACCGATATCTATAAAATAAAAAAAAGAGTTTTAGCAAAAAAAATTTCTTTTATGCCGCAAAGTATGCAATTTGATTTTTCTTTTAAAGTAAAAGATTTTATTATGTTCGGCAGGTATCCGTATATTAATATGTTCAATTTACCTACAGAGAAAGATTTTAAAATAGTTGACGATGTAATGAATTTTACACAAATAACTGAACTTTCCGAAAGAAATATAAACGAGCTTTCCGGAGGGGAAAAACAAAAAGTTTTACTTGCACAAACTTTAGTGCAACAAACAGATATTATTGCACTTGATGAACCTACATCACATCTTGATATCGGTAGCCAGGCAGCAATATTTAAGTTGTTAAAAATGTTAAATGAAAAATATAACAAGACAATTATTACCACCGTTCACGATTTGAATTTGGCAGGTGAGTTTTGTTCGGATATAGTTTTGCTTGATAATAAAAAAATATTTAATTTCGGCAGTGCGGATAAAGTGTTAAATTACAATGATATAGAAAAAATATATGGAACGACGGTTGTTGTAAAAAATAATCCGGTTTCAAATAAACCGGTAGTTATTCCGACTTACAGTTAGAAGATTGAAAACAAATTGTAAGACAATTTGTTAGTTTAGAGCTGAGGGATGAGGGCTGAGAAACGGCGGAGGATTTGGAGTTTGGATGTATAGAAATATAGAAGAAGTATAGAAATTTTTCATAAAATAAAAAACAAATTAAACTTATCAGCTACTAAGCTGAAAAGCCGAAGGTTTTGGCTCAGCTTATCAGCTAAAAATTACAAGGTAATTTTTTAAAAAGGAGAAAGAAAAAAATGAAGAAGGCAGTAAGTTTGTTGGCAGTATTTTGTTTGGCAGTGTCAATGGCAGCACAAAATGTTGTAGCACAAGATGTGGAAAATGACAATGAAGTATTTTTGTCTTTAACAAAAACGGCAGAACCGTTAAAAAATTTAACAACGAATTTAACGGTTATTACCGAAGAAGAAATTAAAGAAAAAAGTGCAAACACACTCGGAGATATAATAGAAGGAGAACTCGGTATTTCTTATAAAAATAACGGTCCTTTAGGGCAAACTCAATCGGTATTTATGAGAGGTGCAAGTTCGGCACAAACATTAGTTTTGATAGACGGAAGAAGAGTTAATGAAGTTTCTCTCGGTAGTGCGGATTTTACGGCAATTCCTGCGAATATGATAGAAAAAGTTGAAATTATAAGGGGTTCCGGTGCTGCAATGTACGGAACAGGTGCTTTCGGCGGTGTAATAAATGTTATTACTAAAAAAGCCGATTATACAATCACAAATACTTGTTCCGATGATATGTCTGCAGCTTTAAATAATAAAAGCAGTAATTCTAATATAAATTTGAATCCTTTCTTTTCTTTCGGAACATTTAAAACAATAAATGCCGGAATAACCGGTTCTTATGCAACCGAAAATTTTTCAATATTACTTTCACCATCTTTGTTATCTTCCGACGGATACAGACCGAATTCTTTTTATAATTCAAAAAATATTTTCGGTAAAATAGGTTTTAAACCTACAAAAAATTCAGAATTGGTTTTATCTGGGCAGGCATATAATGCCGATATCGGTAACCCGGGTTCGTTGAGTTATCCTTCCGATACAGCAAAACAGTTTGAAGATAACAATTATTTAAAACTTGACTACAATACAATAGTTAAAGATTTTGATATTACTTTAACCGGATACAATGCAAATTATACAAGAAAATCCGGTGATATGGGTGATGCTTGGAGCCCGTATTTCAGTCAATACAATACGGTAAATACAGGTTTTAAAGCAAATGCCGTTTATAATGAAATTTTAACATTTGGAATAGAATGGGATAAATCCGAATTTAAACAGAAAAATTTGATAAGCGGAAGTGAGGAAATAAATAAAAACAGAGAAACTTTGGCCGGTTATGTTCAAACATTTTTAACTTTTGACAGTATAGAAAATTTAACCGTAATTCCTACTTTAAGAGGCGATAAAAATACCGACTTTGAAGATGTTGTTACCCCTGCAGTTTCTGTAATTTATAAATTGACAGACGAAATAAAACTTTCCGGTAATGCAAGTAAAGTTTGGAATGCTCCTACATTTAATCAATTATATTATCCTGCTGACAGTTGGGGATATAAAGGTAATCCGAATTTAAAACCTGAAAAAGGTTTTTCTTATGATTTGGGTGCGGAATATTCGGTTAATAAATTTACTGCTGCAATAACAGGTTTTTATATCGACAGCAGGGATCTGATTAATTGGGAATATAATCCTGCTACTTATGAAACAACTCCGGTAAATATAGATAAAGCAAAACAATATGGATATGAAATCGGTTTAAAACATAATTTTTCAAAAGAAATTTCTCAAAAACTTAATTATACATATACAAGAGCGGAAAACACGGAAACAAAACAGGATTTGATTTATATTCCAATGCACAGATTAAATTATGTTTTAACTTTGAAACCTGCTTGTTTTGATGGTTTAAAATTAACATTTGATGCAACTTATAATGCAACAACAATGTATCAGGTTAAATCGGATTATAACCCTACAAACTTATATTTAGAAGATTATTTGTTACTTAACATAAGAGCGGATTATCAAATAATGAAATATGTTTCTTTATGGGCAAAAGTCGATAACTTAACAAATAACGAAACTTATCAATTAAGTTACGATTATCCTATGCCGGGAGTTACAGGCACCGTCGGAATTGATGTGAAGTTTTAAAAAATTGTAAAGCAATTTTTTTAGTTTATAGCTTATGCTATATAGTTTGAAAAACAATAATTTTAAAAATTTCTTTTGAAGTACTTAAAACGGCATTTTATAATTTATAATGTAGAATGTATAATTAACGAATTAGCCTTAAAAATATTTTTCTTTTTGACAGTGCCTTAGGAACTGCATATGAGTGAATAGTTCCAGCACGGAAAAAAGAGAAAATATTTTTAAGAACATCTAACACTGAGTGCGAGAAAGAGAATTTTTAAAAATTAAAGCAAAGGAAAAAGAGAAGATATTTTTAATATTCAACAAGTTGGTAATCTCTTGAGCCGATGCCTAATTGTTCGGCATATTTTAGTTGAATTGTGTAGTCTATTTCCGGGTAAAGATTTTTAAAAAAGTCTTTACCCGTTATTTTATTAACCATATCTATGCTTGCCTGGTCAACGGCAACCGGGTCTGCACCTGCCATTATACCGATATCGTCGATTAAAACTTTATCTTTTCTTGTATTGCAGTCACAAAATTTTGTTATATGGTTTAAAAAACTTATACTGAAACTTTTTTTGTTTTTTAAAACTCCGAATACAACCTCAACAATTTTTTCCTGGACATTTTTTAAACTGTCGTTCCATGCAAGTTCAAAAACTTTTTTCGGACAACTTAAAACACATTCACCGCAACCGATACATTTTGTTTTATCAAAAGTTATTTTTTTATTTTTTAATTCCAATGCTTTCGGCGGACACCATTTTACACAACTTCCGCAACCGATACATCTTGTAGTATCAATGTCGGGGTTTGTATTGTGGTGCATTGCATATTTGCCCGCTTTACTTCCGCAACCCATTCCGATATTTTTTAATGCTCCGCCGAACCCTGCGATTTCATGCCCTTTAAAATGATTTAAAAATATAAAAGAATCGGAATAAAAAATATCTCTTGCAACCGAAACCGTTTTAAAATGTTTTTGATTAATTTCAATTTCCGTTGCGGCATTGCCTCTTAATCCGTCGGAAATAATAACGGGACATCCGCAATTTTCAATATTAAAACCGTGTTTGTTTGCAAGTAATAAATGGTGGTAAGCATCAGACCTTTTGCCTACATAAATAGTGCTGGCATCAGTTAAAAAAGGAAAAGCAGTTTTTTCTTTTGCAATATCGGCTAAAATTTTTGTGTATTCCGGTTTAACATAACCTTCGTTGCCGTCTTCGCCGAAATGCATTTTTATTGCTAAAAATTGTCTTGCTTTTACATGGTCAAAAGCTCTTGCCTTTTTTACAAAATCATAAAATTCGTTTCTTCTTTCCCACGGAAGAAAAAAAACTTTACCTGCCATATTTATTAACCTCTTTTATTATATTTTCTTAACTGTTTTAAAGTTATTTCCATGTCTTTAGGAAGGGGGGCTTCAAATGTTGAAAAGTCTTTGTTATTTGGAAGAATTAATTTTACTTTTGATAAATGTAACGGCATTCTGGTAAGTAACGGTTTTTCTTTTTCAATTCCTTTATATCTTCTTTTAAGGTTTGATAACAATATAGGTTCGTCGGTTGCATAAATAGCATCTACGGCAAGCGGATTACCTATTGCAAAAAAATGTGTTCTTATTTGTTTAGGCCTTGTGGTTAAAGGAACGGCTTCTACAAAAGCATAACTTTTGAACTGTTCTAAAATTTTATATTTCGTTACGGAATTTATACCTTTTTCACTTAAAACTGTTGTATCTTTCTGTATAAGCAGTTTTTTATTTATTTCACCTTGTTCTTCTTCAATTATACCGTTGACGATAATGTTATAAGTTCTTTCTATTTTTTCGTTTTTAAACTGTTCACAAATAAATTTATGAGTTTCTTTGTTTTTTACAAAAAAAACAATTCCCGTTGCATTTTTATCTAACGAAAATACAGGAATAATATTTTTAATTTGTTTTTTTATTTCTGAAAACAATGAAATTTCTTTGCTTTCTTCATCGGATATTGTATTAATAAGTGCCAACTTATTTAATATCAAAATATTATCATCTTCAAAAATAATTTCAAAATATTTGTTCATTTTATTATTCTATCATTTTATTGAAAGTAAATCTTTAAATTCCTGTTCTGTTAATATTTGAATTCCTAAATTTAAAGCTTTTTGATATTTACTTCCCGGGTTTTCACCTACAACCACATAATTTGTTTTTTTACTTACAGAAGATGTTGCTTTACCGCCCAAAGCTGCAATTTTATTTTCGGCTTCTTTTCTCGTTAATGTTGTAAGTTCACCGGTTAATACAAAAGTTTTATTTGCAAGTGGGGAAAAAGATGTGTCTTTTTCGGGCTCGATTGTATTTACACCAAGCGATTTTAACTCTTCAATCATAGTCAAAGTTTGTTCGTTTGTAAAAAAATCTATTATTGATTGCACAAGAACCGGACCTATTTCATTTATTGATACTAAATCATCAAAAGATGCTTTTATTAAATTATCAATATCTTTGAATTTGTCGGCTAAAATAGTTGCCGATTTTTCACCTATATGTTTTATGCCCAATGCACATATAAGTTTATTTAACGGATTTTGCTTTGAATTATTTATTGCTTTTATTAAATTATTTGCTTTTTTTTCTTTAAATAAATCAAGCAGTATCAAATCGTCAAAAGTAAGTTTATAAATATCGGCAAAAGTTTTCAATTTGTTTGTTTTTAAAAGTTGGTCTATTACAGCTTCGCCTAAACCGTCTATGTTCATTGCATCTCTTGATACAAAGTGAATAAGCATTTGCCTAAATTGTGCAGGACAAGAAGGATTAAAACAACTGTAATATACATCGCCTTCTTCTTTAAATATTTTGCTGTTACAAGACGGGCAAAACATGGGAGGTAAAAAAATACCCTCGGTGTTTTTCTTTGCAACCTTGATAATTTTCGGTATTACTTCACCTGCCCTTTCAATTACGACATCGTCACCTATATTTACATTTAATCTTTCTATTTCATCAAAATTATGCAAAGTTGCATTTGAAATTGTTACTCCTGATAACTGAACGGGAGCTAAATTTGCAACAGGTGTTATCACACCTGTTCTGCCTACCTGTAACCTTATCGATAACAACTTTGTTGTTGCCTGCCTTGCGGGAAATTTATAAGCTATAGCCCATTTAGGACTTTTGTTTGTATAACCTATAATTTTTTGCAAGTCGTAATCGTTAACTTTTACAACGGCACCGTCTATTTCATAAGGTAAATTATCTCTGTTATCTTGCAGGTAATTTAAAAAATTTATCACTTCATCTATATTTTTACATACTTTAATTTCTTTTTGAACGGAAAATCCTAATTTTGAACACAAACTTATAAACTGCGAATGTTTTTTAATTTGTAAATTTGTTGTTTGCCCGAAGGAATGAACTAAAAAACTTAATTTCCTTTCGGCAGTTATCTGCGGATTTTTCTGCCTTAAAGAACCTGCAGCGGCATTTCTCGGGTTTGCAAATTTAGCTGCCGCGACATCAATTAAATTATCGTTTAAATTTTGAAAATCTTTTTTATTGATGTAAACTTCGCCTCTAACTTCAAAAGTTTCAAAATTTGTGTCGGATAATAACTTTAGCGGAATGTTTTTTATAGTTTTTAAATTTTCGGTAACATCTTCACCGAATTCTCCGTCGCCCCTTGTGGCACCTGTTGTAAAAGAATTGTTTTTGTAAATTAAACTTGCACTTAATCCGTCTATTTTAGGTTCAACTATAAATTCAATTTGCCCGTCAACACTTTTTTTTATTCTTTCATACCATAATAAAACATCTTCGGTTGAATAAGAATTATCCAAAGATAACATCGGAACTACATGTTTAACCTGATTAAATGTTGACGACGGTAAGCCCGAAACTCTTTGAGTAGGGGAATCTTCTGTTATAAACTGAGGATACTGTTGTTCTAATTCTTTTAGTTTTTTAAAAAGGCTGTCGTATTCAAAATCCGATATTTGCGGGTTATCAAGACAGTAATATTGATAATCGTGTTTTCTTATTTGATTTTTTAAGTCTTCAATTTGCTTTTTTATATCTTGCATAAACTTCAAAAGGTTTAAAAATTTTTTCTTTCTATTTGTATTTTATCCAAAACACCATTGACAAATTTGCTGGAATCTTTATTTGAATATGCTTTTGCAATTTCTACGGCTTCATCTATGATTACATTTATAGGAGTTTCTTTCATATACAAAATTTCAAAACAAGCAAGCCTTATAATGTTTCTGTCGATTACGGACATTCTTTTTATATCCCAATTGTCGGTATATTTTTCAATAAGGTTGTCAATTGTTGTTTGGTTTTGACAAACACCCCTGAAAATTTTAACGGCAAATTCCCTATAGGCAATTTCTTTGGGTAAAACTTCGTCAAAAACTTTAAAAATATCTTTTTCCTGCATTGCACAGTTATCAAACATATACAACATTTTTAACGAACATTCTCTTGCTTCTCTTCTTGTACTCATAAAATAAAGAACTCCGGTTAGTAGTATAAAAGCTAAATTACAAAATATTATTCTATAAAAAAACCGTTTTTAGTGTCAATAAAAATTTGTTCCGTATAATCCAAAATTGCTTTGCAATTGTTTATTGACTTAGAACAGCTAAAAGAGATAAAATATACGGATATTAAGGATTTTGAGAAATGAGTAGAACAGTAGAAGATATTAAACAGTTAAAATTGAAAAAAGAAAAAATAGTTATGGTTACATGTTACGATGCAACTATGGCTAAAATTTTGTCAAAATCCGACATAGATATGTTGTTGGTTGGCGATTCGGTCGGTATGACAAAGCTCGGTTATAAAGATACTTTGCCTGTTACAATGGATGATATGATGCACCATACAAAAGCTGTGGCAGCAGGAACCGATAAAGAAAAAGTTGTTTTGGTTACGGATATGCCGTATAAATCTTATGAGGATAACCCGAAACTTGCCGTTGAAAATGCAAAAAAACTTGTATCTTGCGGTGCCGATATGGTAAAACTTGAAGGCGGGCAGGAAATAATAGAGTCGATAAAAGCAATTATTAACGAAGGTATAAAAATAGTAGGGCATTTGGGGCTTATGCCTCAGTCAATAGAAAAAATAGGCGGTTATAAAGTTCAGTGCAGGGATGAAGAGTCTCAAAAAAAATTATTGAAAGATGCATTGTTACTTGAAAAAACAGGAGTATCATTAATTGTTTTGGAAGGTATTCCCGAACAGGCTGCAAAAGCCGTTACCGAAAAATTAAGTATACCTACAATAGGTATAGGAGCAGGTAAATATTGTGACGGGCAAGTGTTGGTCAGCGATGATATGCTCGGTATGTTTACGGACTTTACCCCTAAATTTGTAAAAAAATATGCCAATTTGGCAGAAACTATTCTGGAAGCGGCAAAACAATATAGTTATGAAGTAAAAAATAATATTTTTCCGGAAGAAAGGAATATATACAAATGAAAATAATAAAAAATCCTAAAGAATTACAAAAAATTTGTATTGATTTATCTAAAAAGAAAAAAGAAATAGGTTTAGTTCCGACAATGGGTGCATTACACGACGGACATATTTCTTTAATAAAAAAATCCGTTTCTCAAAATGATATTACCGTAGTTTCCGTGTATGTTAACCCTATACAGTTCGGACCTAACGAAGACTATAATAAATATCCGAGGCCTATAGAAAAAGATATTCAAATTTGTAAAGATAATAAAGTTGATTTTTTATTTTTACCGACCAATGATACATTATACGGTAAAAATTTTTCAACTTATGTATTTAACGATTCCATATCAAAGATAATGTGCGGAATTACAAGACCGATTCACTTTCAAGGTGTAACAACCGTAGTTTCAAAATTGTTCAATATAGTTATGCCCGACAGAGCATATTTCGGTTTAAAAGATTATCAGCAGTATGTTATAATAAAACAAATGGTTGAAGATTTGAATTTTAAAACAAAAATTATAGGTTGCCCGATAGTAAGAGAAAAAACCGGGCTTGCAATGTCGAGCAGAAATAAATACTTGTCAAAAGAAGAAGCAGTAAATGCAAGTATGATTTCTAAAGTTCTTATGCAGGCAAAAAAAGAATTTGCTGCACATAAACCGATAATTTCTATTATAAAAGATATAAAAAATAATTTATCAAAAATAAAAAATTGTACTGTCGAATATGTTGAAATAAGAGAAGCCGAAACATTGAAAGAAATAAAAGAAAGTACAAAAAATGTTGTAATAGCCGTTGCGGTTAGAATAAATAAAGTAAGGTTGATAGATAATATTGTTTGTAAAAAATAAAAAGAAGAAAAGGGGTTTTATGAAAGTAAGAAGAAAGTATTGGGTAAAACCAAAATTGCAGTTAAAGTATTTGTTTATTTTGGGCGGTATAATTATTTTTTTAGCAGTATTGATATACTACACATTTTTGGATATTTTATTAAGTTCTCCCGGTATGGACCAGTTAAGTGCAGGGGCTGTTCAGAATTTTATCAGGTCTTATACTAACGGCTTTTTATGGGTTATGCTTTTGTTTATTTTAATTATTTTAGTTGAAAGTATATTTTATTTCCACAGAATTGTAGGACCTATTTTCTTTTTCGAAAAAATAATGAAACAACTTGCAAACGGTGAATTTTTTAGAGATATTCATTACAGAAGAAAAGACGATACGAAAGAATTGGCTTTATCGATAGGTGAAATGATAAAAAATGTCAGAGAAACAGTAGTTCAGGATAAGAAAAAAATAGAAGAAATTAAATCGGATATTGAAAAAGGCGATAAAGAAACCGCGAAAAAGAAATTAGACGAAATATGCAAATGGTTTAAAACGGAACAATAATGATAAAAACGGATTACTTAGTTATAGGCAGCGGTATTGCAGGTTTAAGTTTTGCATTAAAAGCTTCAAAGTCGGGTTCGGTAGCTTTAGTAACAAAAAGAAAACTTTTTGATTCATCTACGGGAAAAGCACAGGGGGGGGTTGCCTGTGTAACCGATAAAAACGATTCCTTTGCAGACCACATAAACGATACTCTTGTTGCAGGCGACGGGCTTTGTAACGAAGAAATAGTTGAACTTGTTGTCAAATCTGCACCTGAAAGAATAAAAGAACTTATAAAACTCGGTGTAAAATTTACTAAAAAGGATTATACAAGTTCCGAATTTGAATTAGGTTTGGAAGGCGGTCACAGCAGAAGAAGAATTTTACATGCAGGTGATATTACCGGTAACGAAATAGAAAAAGTTTTAATTGAAAATATCAATAAAACCGACAATGTTACAATTTACGAAGACCATGTTGCCGTCGACCTTTTTATAGACGAAAAAAGCAATACAAAAAAATGTTGCGGTGCTTATATTTACGATGCAAATAAAGGTGAAGTTGAACTTTATATTGCAAAAGTTGTCGTTCTTGCAACAGGCGGAACGGGACAAGTTTATTTATATACAACAAACCCGGAAGTTGCAACCGGTGACGGTGTTGCAATGGCTTACAGGGCAGGGGCTGATATTGCAAATATGGAATTTATACAATTCCACCCTACATGTTTATTCAATCCGTTGGCAAAATCATTTTTAATTTCAGAAGCCGTTAGAGGTGAAGGCGGTATTTTAAAAAACAAAAAAAATGAACCTTTTATGTCCAAATATCATCCGTTAAAGGATTTGGCTCCTCGTGATATTGTTACAAGGGTAATCGATACGGAAATGAAAAAAACGGGTGACAATTTTGTTTATTTGGATATAAGGGATAAAGGTGAAACTTTTTTAAAGAAAAGATTTCCTAATATTTTTGAAAAATGTTTATCTTACGGTATCAATATGGCAAAAGATATGATACCGGTAGTTCCTGCCGCGCATTATTCATGCGGCGGAATTTATGTAGATAAATATGCACAAACAACAGTTAAAAATTTATTTGCCATAGGTGAAACCGCTTGTAACGGTTTGCACGGTGCAAACAGGCTTGCTTCAAATTCTTTACTTGACGGGCTTGTTTTTGCCGAATTTGCTTATCAAAAATCGAAAGAAATTATAAAAGCAGAAAAGTTTAACGAAAACGGCAGCAGTTTTATTAACGAAAGTACGGGTAAAGGCGACCCTACAATTATGTTACACAATATAGATGAAGTAAAAAATTTAATGTGGAAATATGCAGGCATTGTCAGAACAAACGAAAGATTGGCAATGGCTTTAAAAAGAATAAAATTATTAAACGAAGAGGTTGATCAACATTTTAAAGATTTCAAAGTAAGCACAAATTTACTTGAACTTAGAAATATTTTAGATGTTGCCGAGATTATAGTTACATCTGCGATGGAAAGGAAAGAAAGCAGGGGTCTTCACTACAGTTTGGACTATCCTACAAGGTCTTCAATCAAAACAGATACTATCATCAGAAAAAAATAACAAATGGATACAATTAAAATCAGAGGTGCCAGACAGCACAATTTACAAAATGTAGATATTGATATACCTAAAAATAAACTGGTAGTTATTACCGGTTTGTCAGGTTCGGGTAAATCTTCGCTTGCTTTTGACACAATATATGCAGAAGGACAAAGAAGATATGTTGAATCGTTATCGGCTTATGCAAGACAGTTTTTAGGTTTAATGGAAAAACCTGATGTTGATATTATTGAAGGGTTATCTCCTGCAATATCCATAGAACAAAGAAACCCGTCGCATAACCCAAGGTCAACCGTTGGAACGGTTACCGAAATTTACGATTATTTAAGGCTTCTTTTTGCAAGAACAGGTATTCCTCATTGTCCTAAATGCGGTAAACCGGT
>Ga0310690_10007710_pt1 | contig 13805 bp, 13 predicted proteins | sample AusTroGonzalo_MG_2_FD_207661 | JGI IMG/M metagenome (GOLD analysis project Ga0310690, IMG submission 207661) | Bovine rumen microbial communities from tropical cattle in Woodstock, Queensland, Australia - Gonzalo_04 (v2) (version 2) | ecosystem: Host-associated > Mammals > Digestive system >... | reverse complement strand
CAGCCATCTGCTCTCCGTGACCACCATAAGTAGCACAACCTGTAACTTCGTACTGCTTGCAACCGAACTTCTTTGCTAAAGCAGACTGCAGACGAGTTGAATCGAGCGCAGCAAGGGTTGTTACCTGACCTGGTTTCAAACCAGAATACAGCAATGTTACCAAACCTGTCAAGTCTGCAGGGTTGAAAATAACAGTCACATGCTTTACATCAGGACAATAAGTCTTGATGTTCTTACCGAGTTCCTCAGCAATCTTACAGTTGCCTGCAAGGAGGTCTTCACGGGTCATACCTGCCTTACGTGGGGCACCGCCTGATGAAATGATATACTTGGCATCTTTGAATGCTTCTGCCACATCAGTAGTAGCTGTGAGGTTCACGCCGTCATAACCACAGTGGAACATCTCTTCCATCACTCCCTCCATACCTGGAGCATACACGTCATAAAGACATACGTTTGGTGTCAACTTCATGGTCAGTGCAAGCTGAACCATTGTTGAGCCGATTGCACCACCGGCTCCGACAATCACTAATTTGTCGTTCGTTAAAAATCCCATAATTACTTGTTTTATGTAATGATAATTTATGTTTTTTCTTGTCCAAATGCAACGATTTGCATTAATTTTCGGCAAATATACAACATTTTTATGAATTATGAATTATGAATTATGAATTATTTTGTATCTTTACACCCATTATTACTAAACAATCCTTACAATTATGAACAAAATAGAAAGTAGACTTTACGATTTACGCCGTTTAATGTCCAATCAAGGCATCAGCGCATTTATCACTCCAAGTACCGATCCGCATTGCGGTGAATATGTCCCTGAACGTTGGAAATCTCGTCGTTGGATTTCTGGTTTCACAGGTAGTGCCGGCATCGCTGTAGTAACGACCGACAAGGCAGCCCTTTGGACCGATTCCCGCTATTTCATTCAAGCTACCGAGCAACTGGCAGGAACGAGCTATCAACTGATGAAAGAAAAGATTGAAGGTACCCCTACTGTGGCTGAATGGTTGGGTAGCGTACTGCATAAGGGCGATACCGTAGCTGTCGATGGATGGGTGAATACCGTAGCAGAGGTCAATACCCTGAAGGCCGACCTCGAACCTTACGGCCTACAACTGACAACCGACCTTGACCCCTACGACTCCATCTGGGCCGATCGTCCAGGGATTCCTGACAGCAAGGTATTCATCCATGGGGTGGAATATGCGGGTGAGACTGCTGCTCACAAACTGCAACGTATTCGTGAGAAGATAGGCAACCACGCCCTGCTCACCACCTTCCTCGAAGACATTGCTTGGACACTCAATCTCCGTGCCGACGACATTCTCTACACACCCTTCTTCGTGAGCTACCTCATCATCACCCCAACGACCGCCACCTTATATATAAATAAGGAGAAAGTGCCCTCAGAAGTGGAGGCATATCTCAAGAGTGAGGGAGTTGGCATTCGTCCTTACGAAGCCATCACCGATGACCTGCAAGCATGTGAGTTGCCAGTCGAAGTTCAACTCGACAAGACCAACTATGCCACTTACAAAGCAATCCGCCAACCTATTGCAAAAGCATCACCCATCCCATATATGCTGATGTTCAAGAACCCAACGGAAATCAAGGGTTACCGCAATGCGATGGAGAAAGACGGTGTGGCAATGGTGAAGTGGATGAAATGGACATTAGAGAACGTACCTAAGGGGGGGCAGACCGAGTTATCGTTGGCTGCCAAATTGGAAGCATTCCGCCGCGAACAGCCACTCTGTATGGGCATCAGTTTCGAAAGCATCATGGGTTATGCCCATCATGGAGCCATCGTACATTACGACCCAACACCTGAAACCGATATCCCTGTCAAACCAGAAGGATTATTGCTCATCGACTCAGGCGGGCAATACCTCGATGGCACCACCGACATCACTCGCACCCTACCATTAGGACCGCTCACCGAGGAGATGCGCCGCGATTACACTTTGGTGCTCAAAGGATGGATTGGTCTTGGCAGTGCTGTATTCCCCAAAGGCACCTGCGGCACCCAACTCGACACCCTCGCCCGAGTAGCCATGTGGCGCTATGGTATCAACTACCTGCACGGCACAGGGCATGGTGTAGGGCAGTTTGGTTCTGTTCATGAAAACATCGACCTCCATCAGTTCCGTATGCAGTGGCGACCCACACCGCTCCTGCCAGGAATGGTCATTACCGACGAACCAGGAATCTATATCGAAGGCAGTCACGGTGTACGCCACGAGAATACCATGCTGGTCGTCAATGCTTCCTTCGAGGGAGATTCCGAAGGTCAAGGCATCACGTTTGGTCCTTACTACACCTTCGAACACCTTACCCTCTGTCCCGTCATCACCAGCCCTATCGTCAAGGAAATGCTGACGAAAGAAGAAGTCGAGTGGTTCAATCGCTATCAACAAACCGTATATGACCGACTCTCGCCTCGACTCGACAGCGAACACCAAACATGGTTGCGTCAAGTCACCCAACCCATCTAAGATAAAATCTATCTTTACATAGTAAAGATACTATATCATAAGGTACTTGAGAGCAACTATAGACCAACCCAAGGACAACACTAGACCAAGTCTAGACCAACTCTAGGGTATTGAGGGGTTACCTCTAGGATAACGAGGGGATACCAAAGGGGCACATAGGGGGAAACGAAGGGGTATAGAAGGGGTAATATTGTGAAGAGTATATATACTATCATAGAGGTGAAGGCTCGGTAAGCGAGAGGTGAAGGAGAGGTGAAGGAGAGGCGAAGGAGAGGCGAACGGAGAGGCGAACGGAAGTAAAAAAAAATAAAACAAATATGGCAAAGGAAAAAAGAGGTCATTTAAGCGGCAAGGTAGGTGATGTAATCCACAGCAGTTGGAATGGGCGAGCGTATATACGTAAGAAGCCTAAATCTGTAGCGAATCCACGTACGGAGGCTCAGCAGAGTCACCGAATGGCCTTTGCTGCGATTGCAGCACTTTCGAACACGATGAAAGAGGGGCATAAGATAGGTCTTCATACGTTGGCTCAAAAAGAAAAGCTCGACACCTCCAGTATGTTCAAACATATCAACAAAAACTGCTATGGTCCTGACGGTATCGACTATGCTCATGTTATCATTAGTTCGGGTACGGTCACCTCAGCCTTTGTGACTTCTGCTGAGGTCGATACTCAGGGAGGCATTCATGTGACGTTCGATGGTCATGTCACTCCTGCGAACAAAGACGATGAGTTTTATCTCTTTGTCTGCTGTCCCGATCAACGTGAGGGGCTATGTGCTGCCCCCGTAGCACGCACTGTTGGAGAAGTCTGTGCCACAATTGAAGCCAATTGGACAGGTCATCCCTTGCATCTCTATGCCTTTATGAAAGGTAAGAATGGGCGTACATCGAATACAGAATATGTGGGACAGTTCTAAGGTGAAGCTTAACTTTTTGCACCTGTCATGTAGACATTGCATTTCAGGTGCATTTTTGCAAAGAACCCCTCTCAACTGCAATTAATTCCCAATTATAGTTTGTAATCTTCTATTTATTCATATCTTTGCAGACAAATAATAAATAAATCAAATCCTTAGAACAATGAAACAACTCCTTTATATATTATGTTTGATATGTCTGCCGCTCTCCATGCAGGCCCAGGTGTCGGCGCATGGTGTTTGTGGTCTATATGGCGGCAATGTCCTTTGGAACTTGAAGGGAGACACGCTCTTCATTCATGGCAAGGGGGAGATGGCGAACTATGAAAGGACAGGCCCTAATGGTATTGGCTATGCTGCCCCTTGGAAAAAGGAATACTCTAATCAAATCAAGTGTGTTGTTATTGAAGATTCTGTCACTTCTGTTGGGGAATATGCGTTTCTGTTTTGCTCACAATTGAAATCTGTGGTATTGCCACAGACTCTGAAAGCAATAAAGTCAGGCGCATTTGAGGAATGTATAGCCTTGGATTCCATCGCGATTCCTGACAGTGTATCTATTGGAGTCTATGCTTTTATAGGTTGTACTTCTTTACATGTAATCAAACTCCCAAAGTATTTATTAGCATTGGGATATGCCGCTTTTCGGAGTTGTGTCAGTTTGGATTCGATTCGCATTCCGAAAGGCATAAGAAGTTTAGAAGGGGATACATTCCAAGATTGCACATCCTTGCATTATGTGGATATTCCCAACAGTGTAACCAGTTTAGGGGGAGGGGCATTCTCTGGCTGTAGCGCTTTGGATTCCATCACGATTCCCAATAGCGTTACATCAATGGGAGGGCTCGTATTTGATGGTTGTACGAGCCTGAAGTCCGTCAAGCTATCGGAAAAACTCACTTCGATAGTCAAACAATTCTATGATAATAGTAATAATATTCTGGCACAGAAGACGAAACGCATACGTAGGTTAAAGAGGTCCTCACCTGAACAAATTATTCCAACTGGAGGGACACAAACTGACTGCGTAGGAGAGGCTATAGCATACTATTATAACTTAGATATTAATGTTGTAAATGATAGCCTTAGCAGGGTCTTCCCTTGTTATGCAGACAGTGGCATCCATCGTAATAATCTTCTTCGTGCAGTGCAATTATTTAATTCAACAGCATCTTCTCAAAATTGTTTTACCGAAACAACTCCTGTTAATGAAACTAGCATATATGGCATTGCAGAAATTCCAGGACATGCAGTAAACACAATAGCAATAGTTAAAGTAGCAGGTCATTATAGAATAACTTTATTAGATAGCAAGAATTCAATATGTTATTGCTTTGATATTAAAAGCAATACGGTTCCTGCTTTAGATTATTTTGACAATTATCCCCTTATTCCTCAGTATATAAAATAATCCCACATGAAGACTTTATTCACATTGGTTTTTTATGCTTTTTGCATAATTGATGTTTTCGCTTCAAGTGTTTTAAATGACTCTGTAAACCTAAACGAAATAGTGCAGACAGATTCCTTGATTGATAAATATAATAAGGAGAACTGTCCAAAAGATGTTGTAAGTCAATTGGCTCAACAGTTCAAGTCGTTTGCCACATTGTCAAAACTCAGCCTTCCCTTTAAATCATTTGATTGTGTACCTGTCAAGACTGATTGCAGAAGCGTTGGAATGAAAGTACACCCTGACGTTATTTATGATGACAACCTCATGTTTTCAATGAAGTCAACAGACAGAAATTGCATGGTATTCCTGGATTTCTTTCAGATAGGTTTCCGTAAAACCCTTTTAAAGAACAAACCTGTGGACACAAGAAAGTTGTTGGTTGAGAACGTCCTCACCAATGAAATGGGGCAGTCGGAAAGCTCTGCATTGAATTATCGAATTGGCAGAAATAAGGACATAGATGTGGAAAAGATTTATAATAGCCATGTGAAAACCTATACGGGAAGCAGCCGGTTGGCCAAGAACTGCAACGCAGATACGATTTACGCATGTTCATTCGCCCAAAGGTCAAACGTAGGTTATTATCCCGATTCCCTCCATAAGGATTATAATACATTGAACGAATACAAGGCTGTGTATGAGATAGCAATGGTCAAACAAGGACATTCGCCTATTGTCTTTTTCTTGTTCTGCAAGAAAGAAGGAGACAAGGCTTTGGACAAGTATCTCCAGAACATCACGAAATCCATCCAGTTTTAGAATTCGAGAATGGAAAGAATCAGTAATATTAAACATAACGCAATCAACATACTTTTCGTATGTTGGTATGCGTTGGGTTTATTTATTACCTCAAATTCTTTCTGCAACGTTGAAAATGACATCAAGAAGTATCTTGCCATATTTGGTGGGCTCGTAGTTATTGTATTCATCCTATTAACCAAAAAACCGCGAGGATTGGTTCGGCACATCTGCTCACCTGTCACTATGCATTTCTTATTCATTACGGGTGCATTCTTGGCATTATACGGCCTATTACAATATATCAGCATTTTTCCTTCGAATCATCCAAGTTTCAGAATTACTGGTAGCTTTGAAAATCCTGCAGGGATTACGGCAGTTCTCGCGCTATTATTTCCTATAGGGGTATCATGGTGTATAAATAGCCATAGAATCATTAAGATCGCAATCAGTTCTTTGCTACTGCTTTACCTGTCAGCAATTGTGCTTTCTGGTGCTCGTACCGCCATAATCTCCATAATAGTGTCATCTCTCGTTGTGCTTTCTATTGATACTACTTGGCTAAAGAGACTACTGCATAGTAAGGTGCTGGCATCTGTGGTTATCATTCTTATTTGCGGTGTGTCAATTCTATTATTTCAATTAAAGGCGAATTCCACTTACGGACGTTTGTTCATTTGGAAAACATCAATGCCGCTAATATTTGATAAGATATGGCTTGGGCATGGGATAAACGGCTTTAAGTCTGAATATATGTATGAACAGGCTAATTACTTTCAACAACATGAAGGAGATCGCTTTGCCTGGCTGGCCGATAATATTTCCCATCCATTCAACGAATTTATCAATGTAGCATTTAATTTTGGGATAATAGGGCTGTTAGTTTTTATGATATTAATTACAATTCCTATCACGATGGCATTAAGACACAGAGGTTGGTATTCTTCTGTAGTTGTAGCCTGTTACTCGTCGTTTGCGGTACTTGCGACTTTTTCTTATCCGTTACAATATGCTCCTGTATGGATATTAATGACTATTTTATTTATACTACCATTCACACGGTATTTACCAAAGAGGATTCATGTAGCACTCAGAATCATCTTTATATCTTTTACATTCATTGCCTTTTATTTCCTCTACCATACTGTCATTGCAGAACTCAATTGGAAACGTATTGCTGACCGCTCATTGGAAGGACAGACAGAACAAATGATTCCGTTCTATCAAAAAATCCATGATAATACAATTCTACGGTATGACGGGTACTTCCTTTATAATTATGCCGCCGAACTTAATTTTATCAATCGATATGATGAAAGTCTTCAGATACTGCATGAATGTTTGAAGGAGATATATGATTATGACGTAGCATTATTATATGCTGATAACTATCAGAATATACATCAGAATGATTCTGTTATTAAATATGCTACATTGGCATCCAATATGATTCCGTGTAGATTCTTACCTTATAGCTATTTATTGCAGGCATATAATTGCAAGAAAGACAAGGCACACGCCATACTCATTGCTAAGAAGATACATAACAAGAAGGTTAAAATACCATCACCAATGGTTGATGAAGTAAAAAGTAAAGCGGATAACTATTTGAAAAGTCAATAAATTCAAATTAATCAAAAGAAAGACAAACAATTTCAGGTGTACAAGATACTATTATGATTTATACATTGGAGTATAATTATATATTCATTCATTATTAATCAAACTAAAAACAATTTTAACATGAGAAAATTATTATTCTGTAGTACTCTTGCAGTAATGGCAATGGTTGCTTGTACAAGTGATGAGTGGTTCGATTTTGAGAATCCAGAAGAGAGTATTAACTATAATGGAACACGTGCAGATATTAACTATGAATATCTGGACATAAAAGAATCTTCTTTTGCACACATGACAGATAAAGATTGGGAAGTAGTAGCTAAAGCCCGTACTAGGCTAACAGTAATTATTCAAAAAGACGGTCAGGCGTCAATAAAAGAGAAATCTGGTAAAGAAGTTAATATATCAGAAAGAGTATATGAATTCATTAAAACGTCATATAAAAATGGGAATGAAGTTTTATTAGGATTAACTGAGAAGAAAACCTCTAGAAAAAAACGTAGTAGTGTTGAGGGATCTGGACATATTTGTACATGGAAAGATTGTGTTGGGCATTCTATTTCGTACAATTGGCTTTTAAATCTTGAAACTGTAAATGCAACATTGCAATTATTTTACCCTAGTTATTCTTCCAGCGGTATTCCTAGGGCAGACATGTTAGATGCAGTAAGAATATTTAGTCTTACTGCTAATAAGTATAACAGGTATGTAGGAGCATCGTTCTTTAATTGTTCATTAAATGGCATATTGGTAATTTCAAACCATGCAGAGAATGCCGAATCAATTGAACGTAGTTATGTAAAAACAACCTATACACTAAACTCATATGATTCTCAAAGTGCTAAATACAGATCATACGAAATACTAGGAGATACTGTTCCTTCTTTAAGCCCTAATGGAAATGTCGTTATTAATGATTATATTAAATAAACAAATGATTGTCGATAACATGATTAGAATATTAATATCAATAATAGGTGTGATGTTGATATCATTGAATATATCAGCTCAAAAACTACCAACTGACGTAAAGGACAAGAAATGGAATTCAACTCTAAGTTCTTTGGTGAATAATTATAACCAGAAAAATTGTCCGAAAGATGTTGTTAATGAATTAAGAACCGCATACATCAGAGGTAATGGTATGAAAGAATTCAATTTGCCATTCTCGAAATACAAATGTGTCCCGCTACACAATGGTGGCAACATAAAATTGAGTCCAAAGTTGGATGGTGTTGATAATCGTTGTATAACGATGAAGTCCACAGATGGTCAAAGCATGTTATTCCTTGATTTTCTAAGGATGTCAAACCCAGTACAGGCAAAAAACATATCCCATCAATTGATTAAAGACAATTTGAGTGCAGACATCACCTCAAATGCTGATGATATTCCAAGCTATGAAGCTCATCAGAAGAACCGCAAATATGGACGCGAGGATGGGTATCTGATGAAATATGCTACTGTTCACCAAAATGATTCCCTGACACAAAAATCGAATGCAGATGCCATATATGTATGTTCATTTCCTGCAAGAAATAAGATTGGATATATAACATATTCGGTTAATAACAGTAGTTATAATACGATGAAAGAGTATCCTTATGCTTATAAGATCGTCATGGAAAAACAGAATCATAGCCCTATATATATGTATTTGTTCCTTACAAGAAGGGGTAATACACATTTAAACGATTATCTTATGAATATTTCTAACTCCATGAGATTCTAAAACAGGACAATTTACAATAATCCAGAATTAGTAGGGACAGATTCTGTTTTAATCTCCAAATATAATAGTGGGAAAAAAGAATAAATAAACATTTATTATCTGTTTGACTCAATAAAAAGACAATGCAAGTAAACAAACGAGAAAGTATGTATGCCCTGCTGGTGGCAGTAGCAGTAATGATTGGTATCACCATCTATGGTTCATGCTCAGCAGATGAGGACTATGATTATTACTCCAGGCAAGAATTGAGTACACGTGCAGAAAGAGAGATGAGAAGTGGGAATGAGGGGCATGGGACAGAACATGATTTCCCAACGATTGTTCAGATAAAGCAGTCGTCTGCCGTACAACTAAAAAGACAAGAAGCGTGGGATTCAACCTTAGCACATGCAAATTCTCTGACTTGTTGTGAATACGGCTTTTATATATATTACGACAAAGCAACCAGTACAATAACTTGCAGTAATTTAGTAAAAGGTCCTGATGTTTCTTATACCGACACAGCATCAGTGGATTTGACTAATCCTGAATTCCCAGATCTGTTATGTGCCAAATTTCATACCCACCCACCTCTTGAGGCGTGTACAACCCCATGTTATCGACAAACTGGACCATCTGATTTGGATTTGGCATTATCAAAAAGGGATAAAATACCTGGATTGGTAGAAGATTATTCCGGTGATATTATTGGGAATGGACATCCCAAAAATTCTTCTCATGAGACATATTATATTTATCCCCCACATAGAAGGCCGAATTTACAATAAATGAACTTTCGTTTTATGATAGTAGATAATATTAATGAAGTTGAATCACAATAATAAATGAATTATGAATAAGACCATATTGATCGCTATATTGGCAATGATATGTTGCCAGCATTCTTATGCACAGGCTACCGATTTTGCTGACATGAATAAAAAAGAGAAAGACGAATATATGACATGCCTTGCAATGGAAGTGGCTCAGAACTTCGGCCCAGATTACTGCAAAGGGCCGCTAACGGCAAAGATAGTGAAGCCTGTAGCTTGCGATACGAAATCAAACCTAAACTTTGAAATTGCCCGACATCATGGGCGTAAATATTACACAGTAGAATTAAGATATGCTCACAGGACAGTGCCTATTTATGTGTATGCGGCTAAAGTCCATATATGGGCAGACACTGGTGAGCCAGCGGGCGTGTTTTTCGGAAACGGCCATGGGGTTCACTTTATGCAGACTTCATATAAGGATTGGTTGAAGCGAGGCATCAAGCAGGAAGAGCGAGCAAAATATCGTAGGCCAGACTTTGACTTTTATGAGAGTTTGTCACCTGAGGACCTGAAAGAAATGAATGATTCATACGAAAAAGAAAAGAAGAGACACAAGTCAAAAAAATAATAATGTACAATCAACAAAAACAAAATGACAATGAAAAGATTTAACAAAACAAATGGTATGTATGCATTGCTGATAGCAGTAGCTGCAATGATTGGTATCACGATTTATGGTTCATGTTCTGCAGATGAGGACTATGACGGTTATTCATCCAAGGACGAGTTGTTCACTTTGGCTGATGGAGAGATGAACTTGAGAAGTGAAGGGGTAAATGGGCTATATGCGACAATAACCGACACAAATAAAGTGTTTATCTTTCACCCCATTGTTAATCCAAATGACTCTTCTTTATTTGTATATGACACTTGTGATATAACCATAACATATTGCTGTGATGATTCTTATCAAAATGTTAGCGTACAGAGTGTTGTATGTCCTATAGATGACCTGAGTGTCATCCGTCAGAAAATTAGTAATTATCATATGAACCCATTGAACCAATCTGTAAGTTTTAAGGTTAGTATTTCATTTCAAAGAACTATAAATAATACCATCTATTCCTCAAGGTTCGAAGACTATAAAACAATTCATAAATCAGATTTCCATTCTAACTAAGAAATATGAAGATTACAAGTATTAAAGTACTAATTGTACTATTGCTTCCTTTAATTTCGTTATCAAGAAGCGGGGCTTCAGAAGCATATGAGATTACACACTTTAGATACTATCAGGGTGGGGAGTGTGTCAGTAAAGCATCGAACAGGTTTGCTTTAAAACAAAATGAGGATTGTTGTGTTTTCTCTTATGTAGTCCGTATAGATTCTAACTACCAAAAGGTATGGGTGGCTAGCGATGAAACCTATTTAATGGATATGGAAACAGGAACAAGATATGCAATGCGCAGTATTCTGTGCGATGCAAAACCCAACGTTCCCAATATTGTCAAAGACCAAAAGGGTAAATATTTAGTCTTCGAATTGGAGTTTCCACGCCTTGCGCATACAACAAAAGAGATTTGTATATATGGTATTCCAACAGTCGGCTTGATGGGTAATAACAGTTTCTCCTTGGAAGAATTACAGCCAACAGAGATATACGACATCAATGATTACCCATATCTTTATTGCACCCCATTGACAGCTTATGATGACGTGAAGCCTCATTTGAGAATACCCAAATTAGTAAAACAGCCGGCTCATTACGATGAGGATGACCAGACAACATTTCCCATCTATACCGATGCACCGACTATATATCCAATAGCCCCAGAGATTCTTCATAAGAACAGGTTGGCCGTTTGGTGTACGAAAGATACAACTTACGTTACACAGATACTCGAATGTAAAAGACGATTGAATCCGTTTGCCATCAGCCCAAACACAGCATTGGAAATCTGGGATGAGGATTGGTGGCAGCAAGACAACTACAAGCCAAAATCCCTAAAAATCCTGTCTGCAGAAGTATATCCCATCGGCAAGAATTTCCTTATTAAAGGAACACCAGGTGATTTCGTTCCAATATTGATGAAGTTTCCGCCCTTGCCTGTAGGCACCAACGGATTAAGTATTGAGATGGATGATTATGAACTGTTCCCGGAAGAGTGGTTGGTGCCTTGTGATGATGGAAGTTTTTATTATCAATGGTATATTGGGTATTTAAGGAACAACCAGCAATATGTTAAACCATACCCGGATAATGGTGGCAAGATTATAAGATGAATTATATTCTAATCACCCTCCTTCTCCTCTCCACCTGCCTACCACCCATGCAGGGATTGACGGATGATGTGCTGATGCCGAAGTGGTATGGAGTTGTGATGATGGGAATGGTGGTCGCTACTATACACCTTATCCTCCCCAAGCGGGAGGATAAGGTGTATAGAGGTGGGTACATGGGGAGTGGCTTGCAGATGGTGGCGATGTTGGTACTGACGTATCATCTGGTGTATGCATTGGTGGCGGATGTTATCATGAGGGAAAGTCCTGTCATCAAGGGAGTGTTCGATAACTCTACGGGCTTTGCTTTGCATACTTGTGTGCTGGTGGCGATGATAAAGACCCACCCCCAACCCCTCCCTGTAAGTGAGGGGAGTGGTTACCGTCAGACGTTAACATGCTTCGGTAAAGGGTCTGTATGGCTCTTGACAGTAGCATCTGCTGTGATGGTATTTCTTTCGGGATGCAGGACGGGGATGGTGTGTATGACTTGCATCATTCTCCTGATGTTTTATCGGGAAGCAAAGCGATGGATAAAGCCAAAGGTGTTGAGGTTGTGGGGAACGGTTATCGGTTGTAGTGTACTGCTTGCTGTGGTGCTTTATGTGTTTTCTGTGAAGCAGGAGTCGACAGGAGGCAGGCGATTCATCCTTGAACGGACATGGGAACTGATAGAGGAACATCCCTTGACTGGATATGGGTGGCATGGCTTTGAACGGGAATATATGCCGCATCAGGCAGAGTACTTCAAGGCGCATCCCGACAGTCCTGCAGCATGGTATGCTGATGAAATCAGTCATCCGCTCAATGAGTTCCTATACCTGTGGGTGGACTTCGGTATCATCGCTCCGATACTGCTGCTGCTGGTGTTTGCTGTGCCTTATTATGTATACCATCGGAAGAAAGACCATTTATTGGGACAACTACTGATGTCACTGATAGTGGTATTGCTGTTTTCACTGACCGGTTATCCATTCCTGTATCCTCTGCCATGGGTGGTGATGGTACTGACATATATGGTGATGTTGAGAAGACCGATAGGCAGACTGATGCAACGATACAGGAAGACAGTTGTGGTGGCATCGATAGGGGCATGTATCGCAGGACTGGTACTGACGATATGGGAAATGACCTGTGAACATGAGTGGGCGAAACTCAACCGAGGTGTGGAGCGGCATTATACGGCAGCAGTGATAGACCGCTATGACAGGTTATCTGGCCATTACAGCAGCAATCCTAGGTTCCTATACTCGTATATGGTTGCACAATACAAGGTGAGCCGATTGGATGAAGCAATAAGGACTTACCTTCAGCTGCGGCAATATGCTGATACCTACGACATGGAACTCCTGGCCGGGGATACATACCGGCACAAACAACTATATGCCGAAGCACTACAACACTATGAGACAGCCATGTGGATGTGCCCTGTGCGGTTCGCACCCCTCGAAGGGATGATGCAGACATATAGAGACAGTGGTGATCTCCTTCGTGCCGACTCCATTGCACAGGTCATCCTCGACAAACCAGTGAAAGTCCCCTCACCACAGGTGGAGGAGATAAAGAGGAAAGCAAGAGAGGGGATGTCATCAAAGATGACAATGTAAAAAGGTAATAATGTAATAATGAAATAGTGTAGAGATGGAAGAGAAAGAAAAGATGGATGACGGTAGAGGCGGGAGGGATGAGGGAAGGAATATCATCATCCATGTGACGATAGAGAATCACTACCACGGAACGATAGACCATCTGACAATTAATGGGGATTAGCTTAGTAGGTTATTAGCTTAATGGCTG
>Ga0310690_10007709_pt1 | contig 13807 bp, 10 predicted proteins | sample AusTroGonzalo_MG_2_FD_207661 | JGI IMG/M metagenome (GOLD analysis project Ga0310690, IMG submission 207661) | Bovine rumen microbial communities from tropical cattle in Woodstock, Queensland, Australia - Gonzalo_04 (v2) (version 2) | ecosystem: Host-associated > Mammals > Digestive system >... | reverse complement strand
GCCAGGTCCACGCCAGCAAGCCACGAGACTGCGTTGAGCATGAAGTCGCGGTTCGCCGCGCCCTTCTCGCCCAGCGCGCCGTTCATGACGAACGAATCGCTCCCTACCACGACTATACGAGTAGGCCTCAGCGCGATGTCCTTAGCGGTGACTCCGCGCTGCAGCGCCGCGGCTACCACTTCGTTCGTGCGCACGGAAAGAAGCGGCGTGAAGCCGATTCGGTCTGCTGACGAATCGCCGTCCGCCGAGACGGCGGTAGGCTGGACAAGGAGCGGAAGGTCGAGCACCACGGACCCTCCTGCAAGCGGCGCAGTGACAGGATGCGCAGGAGATGGCGAGATCACGGTGTCCTCTCCAGAGGAGGTGCGCAGCGGCACGGCGGACTGGTCGGACACCACAGCCCCCCACGGGGCGAAGTCAGAGGTTGGCCTGTGCGCAAGGTAGAGAAGCCTTCCTCCGTGGCGAAGCCATGCGGCCACAAGCTCCTTCTCCACGCGCGGAAGCGAATCGCGCGGTCCAGCCATCACCATCACCGAGCAGTCGCTAGGCACGGCTGGAAGCGCGGCAAGGTCAAGCTTGGAAACCGAATAGCCGTTGCGCACGAGTTCGCGGGCAACGTCGGAATATCCGCTCACCGGGTCGTACGACTCCGGGTCCGCCTCGCCATGCCCGGTGGTGAAGCAGACGTTCCTCTCGCGCTGCGGGACAAGGAGCCGCTGTATCGCGGCAGCGAGGGCATCCTCGCCTCCGCTGGCCGCAGCGACTTCGCGGCGGCGGCCGCTGAACAGAACGATCGATCCCTCCTTGACGCCGTCGCGCGTGAGGCGGGAGGACTGCGCAAGATCCCACCGTGGGTCGACATATTCAACCTGGACCTCCGCACCGGCGGCGCCTCGCGCGGCATTGCGCACAAGGCGCATCAGGCGCGTGGCGGAACGGAACTCGGGGCTTCTGCGGGGCATGTAGCACACCGCACGCAAGTCTCCGCGCGTATTGCCCAGGAGCGAGTAAAGCCGCGGCGACACGGAATCGTCGGAATCCGATTGCATGATATCGGCAGAAACGTCCAGTCGACGCGCCAGCGCAGTAGACAGCACGGCAAACACCAGCGCAAGAAGAACGGCCGTGAACGACGAGAGCTTGACCGCCAGGCATCCGCGGTGGCGGAAGCGAAGCGAGGCAAGCTGCTTGGAGGCGAAGAGCAGCGCGAATCCGGTCCAGATCACGCACGAAAGCGCGGCGGAGGACGAAACGAGTCCGGTGGCCATGTCGTAGACGTGTGTCTCCGGAAGGTACATCGGCACCGAGGAACGGTACGCCGGCAGCCATTCCGTGGCGGCGTGGTGGAGCGCGTATGGAATGCCCTCGCATACGAAGACGCAGAAGAGGAACGAAATGGCCGCATGGCTAGTGCAGGCGGAACAGGCCGTTCCCGCCGCGCACCATAGCGCGCCCTGCAGCGCAAGCGCAAGGAACGCGAGCGAATAGCTTCCCGACGCCGGGCCCGGATGGAAGTCGAAGAATACTGACAGCATCGCGGGGACAGCAAGGTAGAACGCAATGGACATGAGCACGCCGGCGTATGAGCCGACGAACTTGCCGGCGACTATCTCGCGCTCTCGCACAGCCGTGGAAAGGAGCAGCTCCAGCGAGCCGTTGCGCCTCTCCTCCGAAATGGTACGCATGGTAAGCGCGGCCGCCAGTACGGGGAGGAACGGAGCGGCGGCGAGAACCCATATCGCGCTGACCGGCGACATCCCGCCCTCGCCGGCACGTAGCAGCCATGCAAACCTGGCGGACGACGCAAGCAGGAACAGGGCAAGCACCGCGCCGCCGAAGGACGTCGCGAAGGAGGAAAACGCCCTCATCGCCAATAGCCGTACAGCACGCATCACTCGAACTCCATGAAACGCGTGACGAACTTCGACAGGCATTCGCGCTCATGTCCCGTCACCATAATCGTAGACGTAGCGGAAACCGTCTTCAAAACAGAAATCACGGACTCGCGCGACTCGTCGTCAATCCCCGCAACGACGTCATCGAGGAGAAGAAGCCGCGGACGGAGCAGTATCGCGTCGGCAAGGGCCACGCGCTTGCGCTGCCCCTGGGAGAGGAAGCGGATCGAGGTCTTCGCAATTTCGTCCAGGTTGCAGTCCTTGCACGCCTCGCGGACGCGATATCGGACACGTATAATCTTCTCGCCCTTCAACCTTGCGCGGTGGTAGAGGAAGTCCCGCACGGTCATGTCTCCGTAAAGCGGAAACGCGTCCCCCATGTAGCCAAGCTGCCTGCGGTAGCGAAGAGGCGAATCGGCCGAGTCGACGCCATCGGCCACGATCCGCCCCTTGCGCGGCAGGTATATCCCGGCTAGCACCTTTATGAGAGTCGTCTTGCCCACGCCGTTGGGACCCCACAAAGCCACGATCTCCCCAGTGGCGACGTCGAAAGTCAGGTCGTCGAGGATGTTCTTGCCCGAATAGGCGAACGAGAGATGTGATACTGAGAGCAAGGTCTTTCCGTTGGCTTCGTTGTTGGTTTCGGTGTCTGTGCGTGTTGCGGCGTTTGAGGGTGTATTATAGCAAGTTGATGGCGTCTATATCAAGCGCGAGTCGAACGGTGCCTGGAGGCGGACGCTGTGCCAAAATCCACCGGAAGGCGTTTGCTATCGACCGCGACGACTTGGAGCGAAGCACGATCTGGTGCCTAAACCATCCCTCGGCCTTCTCCAGCACGGCCGGAACTGGATCCCCCACCAGCAGCTGCACGGCGGCAGGAAGCTTCGCCGCGTACAGCTGCAGCGACTTTGCGTAGAGTTCACACCAGGCGGCGGACTCCGACGAATCCTTCGACTTGAAGTTGAGCGTGGCGAGGCGCCAGTAAGGCGGGAGCTTGGCGGCCTCGCGCTCCGAAAGCTCCGACTCCGCGAAAGGAATGTATCCTGCGTCGGAAGCTGCGGCCTTGACGGCGGAAGCCTCCGGACTGAAAGTCTGGAGATACACCTCGCCTGGAAGTTCTGCGCGCCCTGCTCGGCCCGACACCTGCGCGAGAAGCTGGTACGTACGCTCCGACGCCCTTGGGTCCGGTATGGCGAGGGACGAGTCCGCGTTGAGAACGCCGACGAGCGTAACGTTCGGGAAGTCCAGTCCCTTCGCGATCATCTGGGTGCCTATCAATATGTCGATCTCGTTGGCGCGGAAGCGCGAAAGTATCTCGTCGTGAGAGTGTCTGCGCGCCACGGAATCGGCGTCCATCCGCTGTATCCTGGCATTTGGAAAGCATTTCGAAAGCGCCTCCTCGGCGCGCTGCGTGCCAATGCCGCGGAAGCGGAAGGAAGGCGCGCCGCATTCGGGGCACTTCTGCGGCGGACGCTTCCAGCCTCCGCAGATGTGGCATCTGAGGCAGTCGTCCACCCTGTGGTACGTATAGGCCACGGAGCAGTCCGGACACTCCTCGGCATATCCGCATTCTGGGCACACGAGCGAACTTGAGTAGCCCCGCCTGTTCAGGAAGAGTATCGTCTGCTCCCCGCGCTCGAGCCGCAGGCGTATCGCGTCCATGAGCGGCGCCGAGAATATCGGCGCCCTTCCCGCGCGGGCCTTCTCCTCCTCCATGTCGACGATACGGACTTCCGGCATCGGGTGGTTCATGACGCGGTGCGGCATCGACGCGAGCACGTACTTTCCGCGCTTTGCGTTGAGCCAGCTTTCAAGAGACGGCGTCGCCGAACCAAGCACAGCCTTTGCGCCCTCAAGTCCTGCACGGACCACTGCGATGTCGCGCGCGTTGTACCTGGGCGACTCCTCCTGCTTGTAGGAAGAATCGTGTTCCTCGTCAACGACTATCAGCCCGAGGTTCCGCACAGGCGCGAAAACGGCGCTTCTCGGGCCCACGACGACGCGAGCATCTCCGCGGCGGATCCTGTGCCATTCGTCGTAGCGCTCGCCATCGGAGAGGGCCGAGTGGAGAACGGCCACGAGAGGTCCGAACCGAGAGGCGAAACGCTGGACCGTCTGTGGCGTAAGGGAAATCTCTGGCACGAGGACTATCGCGCCCCGTCCCGCCTCAAGCTGACGCGCAATCGCCTGGAGGTAGACCTCCGTCTTCCCGCTTCCAGTCACGCCGTGGAGAAGGACGGGCCTGGGGTCGTCGGACGCAATGGCAGCAAGCGCGGCCGACTGTTCTCCTTCGAGCGGTTTAGGGCGCGAACGCATCAGCGTCCTGCCGCCTAGCGGGTCGCGTCGCGCGGCTTTCTGTGCGATTTCGACGCATCCCTTCGCGGCGAGCGCCTTGAGGGTTGCGGGCGTAGTGGAGAACTCGCGACACAGCTGGCTCAACCAACCGCCGCCCACTCGCACGATGTCCGCGAAAAGCGCGGCCTGTCGAGCAGTCAGGGAGGAAGCGTCCGCGCCCTCGACCGGCGAAACGAACAGGAGCTCCTTGGGGCGCGCGTTTGGCTTGAGGACAGCCGCCGGGACCGCCGCGCGCAGGACCTGCTCAAGAGGCGAGGCGTAGTATTTGGCCGCCCACTTCACAAGGTCGAGGAGAGCCGGGGTGAAGAAAGGCGACTCGTCCTCAATGGCCATCACCGGCTTGAGCGCGAACTTCGAACCGGGAACCGAGTCGCCTTCCGTGAGCCGCATGCTGAAGCCGCGTGCAATGCGCCCAGAAAAGGGAACGCGGAGAAGCTGACCTGTCTTCAGCTTCCCCGCGAGATCGACCGGCACCGAATAAGTGAAGAGCCGGTCGAGTGCGAGATCTATCGCTACCGAAACGAGCAACTTACTGCGGAGCCTCTACGCCGGCAGGGGTGAGGTAAGTGAACTCGTCCGTATCCTCGCCAGCGTCGGAAATCTCGAACGCCTGCTTGTTGTAGATCACCTGGTAGGTGCAGTAGCGTCCGCCGTCTCCGGAAACGACCGATCCGCCCTTGGTGACGAGCACGAAGCCCTTGTTGGAGAACGGGGTGTCGAACTTGGCGCCGTTGGCGGTTCCGAGCGAGACCTTGTCGTTCTTCTTGCCGTCGTACTCCTTGAGGAGGTCGGAAGCCTTCATGTTGCGGGAGAGGAGGACGGGGATGATGTCATCCATTTCGTCCTGGACGTTCGCGGCGATGATCCACGTCACGTTCTCCTGCTGGAGGATCTGCCCGCCGGTAGGAGGATTCACGCCGTTTCCGTAGAGGGTCTTCAGCGCGTCCTTGGAAACGAACGGCTCCCACTGCTTCGAGTCGCCGACGTTGTCCATGTCGAACAGCTCGTTGAAGTAGTCGGTCGCGGAGTTGAAGCCCTGGTCCGCGATGTCGGGATCGCCGGTGGAGGTGTTCGATCCGGCAGAGGTGCGCGGCCACACGTTGGAGAGGCCGAGCTTCTGGCGGTCGGTGTTAGCGTCGAATATCGCGGTGTAGAGGTTACGTCCGCGGACGCTCACGGCGGTAAGCGACGACTTAAACTGGATGGTGGAGACGGCCGGGAAGAGCACGGACATCAATACACCGAGAATGCCGAGCACCACGAGAAGCTCGACGAGCGTGAAACCTTTCTTTGCTGCTTTCATTTGGAGAGACTCCTTTGCTTGTTTTATTGTGTCAGTATTATGCCAAAAATTAGTCCGTCGCGCAAGGACAAAGTGAACAGTCGCGCAACGCTCAGAACATGATCTTGAAGACGTTCTTCCGCCATGTTATGAGCCCTCGGTCGCGCATCTGGCCGAGTGCGCGGGAGAGCGCGGGTCGCGTAACACCGAAGTACTCCGCCATCCGCTCGCGGTTGAACGGCAGCACCACCTCCCCGGGATCGCCTGCTTCGTGATGGAGTCCCAAAAGGTACATGTGTATCCTATCCACGAGGTTCGGCTCGCTCAGCACCGAAAGCTTCCTCCACACGGAGAACAGCTCGGCGGAAAGAAGACGCGAGGAGTTGAGCGCGAGCTTCGCGACCTCGGGCTCACCGGAACCCAGGAACTTGCGGACCTTCGCCATGTCGAGTGACAGCGTCACGCACGGCTCGACGACCACGACGGTCGCCGGCCAGTTCGTGACGTCGGGATTGTGCAGCATCCACAGTCCCAGGACCGTTCCGGTCCCGACTTCGCGCACAAGCACCTCCCGGTCGTCCATTACGCGCTGGTACACATGGAGATGTCCGGATATCACCGGCATCAGCCGGTTCATGGACATCCCAGCGTGCACCACCACCTCGCCCTTCTTGTACGACTTCTTCACCCCGTTGAAGCGAAACAGCAGCCGGTCGATCTCATCGTGAGTCATACCGCGGAAGAATTTCGTCGATGCGGCAAGTTCTGTTATGTTTGGCGATTTCATTTCCCTGTCGTCCTCACGCTATGGCGTCCCTCACCTTGGCGATGCGGCGCATGGTCTTGGCGAACATCTCTGGCGTCTGGCTCTGCGCACCGTCGCACTTGGCGTGCTGCGGGTCGTTGTGCACCTCGATGATGAGTCCGTCTGCCCCGATAGCCGTCGCGGCCACCGCAACGGAGTCGACCATGTACGCATGACCTGTAGCGTGCGACGGATCGACGACCACGGGAAGGTGCGAGAGCCTGTGCAGAACCGTCACCACACCGAGGTCGAGCGTGTTCCTCAGAGCCGTCTCGAACGTGCGGATTCCGCGCTCGCAGAGGACCACGTTCGGATTGCCCGAAGCCATTATGTACTCGGCGCTCATGAGCAGCTCCTGGAGCGTCGCCGACATTCCGCGCTTGAGGAGGATAGGCTTCTTCGTGTAGGACCCGACCTCCTTGAGGAGATTGAAGTTCTGCATGTTCCTCGCGCCGATCTGTATCACGTCGACGTCGTTGAACAGCTCGATGTCCCTGAAGTCCATCAGCTCGGTGACGATCGGCAGCCCCGTCTCCCGCTTCGCTAGCTGCAGCAGCTTGATGCCCTCCTCGCCGAGGCCCTGGAACGCATACGGCGAGGTGCGCGGCTTGAACGCGCCGCCGCGCAGCATCGTCGCGCCTGCCGCCTTTACCTCGCGCGCAATCCCCACGAGCTGCTCTTCGCTCTCCACCGAGCATGGACCAGCTATCACTGAGAACGCCCCGCCTCCTATCTTCACGCCGGAGCAGTCGATCACCGAGTCCTCGGGGTGGAACTTCCTGTTCGCCGCCTTGTACGGCTCCTGGATGCGCTGGACCTTCTCGACGCCGTCCATCGCCTCGATAAGCCCGGGGTCGATGTGGGCGATGTCGCCAACGCACCCGATGACAGTCTCGAGCTGTCCTTCGGACACGTTAGGCGTGATGTTCTTCGACTTGAGCAGCGCCTTCAGGTTCTCCACCTGCGCCTGGCTCGTTCCCTTTTTCAGTATTATTATCATTTTGGTTTCCCCTTAAATTCCTGTCCTCAAACTGCCAACTTCCTGAAATCCTCGAAAAACGTCGGATAAGACTTCGCCGCGCACGCCGTGTCGTCGATCTCGACAGCCGCGTTCGCGCGCGTCGCGCCCACAGCTATGGACATCGCCACCCTGTGGTCGCCGTACGACGCAAAAGCCCCGCCAGCAAGCGGCGACCCTTTCGCGTCCACCGCAAAATCGTCCTCTCCCGCACGGCATTCCACGCCGAACCGGCCGAGAACGTCCGCCATCGCCGCCACGCGGTCCGACTCCTTGAGGCGGAGCCTGCGCGTTCCGGTGAATACGGTTTCGCCCTTCCTGCACGCCGCAACAACGGCCAGCACGGGGAAGAGGTCAGGGCACTGGTCGACGTCGAGCGTTCGCTCACCCTCGCCGGAAAGCACGTCAAGCATCTGCGCAACCGCACGGTCCGGCTGAAGCGAGTCGGACGAAAGCGAGCCCGCTCCGCCGTCCGCAAACCCGATGTCGCTTCCAAGCGCATTCATCGACAGGACAAACGCGGCGGAAGACCAGTCGCCCTCGATACGAGGGCCGTCGGCGGGAGCCACATAGCGCTGGCCGCCGGAAACGCGGAACCCGCGTTCGGTCTCATCGACAGATATGCCGTAGTCGCGCAGCACGCAAAGCGTCATGTCCACGTAGCCGCGCGACTTGAGAGGGGTCGTAAGCGCGATCTCCGAATCGCCGCCGAGGATCGGCAGCGCGAAGAGAAGCCCGCTTACGAACTGCGAGGAAACGTCCCCAGGAAGCTCGTGCAGCCCAGGAAGGAGAGCCGCGTACTCGATCTGCGGACGCGAAGCGAGACGCCCGCGCATCTTCCATTCGGCCTTCACTCCAAGCGCCGCAGCAACAGGTCCAAGCAGTCGCCTTGTGGTCCCGGACTCGCCGCAGTCAAGCGCGGCCGAACCTGATGCGAGCGCAAGCAGGCAGCGCTTCGTGGCCGCAACGTCGTCGCAGTCCCTCGCGGAAGGAGCAAGCGAGGCCAGGCGCCCGGCGAGGAACTCGGCGGCAAGCACGCGGTGCGCGTGCGACTTCGACACCGGAAGCCGCATCTCGCCTCGTCTCGTACCTGGCTTGATATGCGTCACGCGGCTACTTCTCCTGATATGCCCCGAGGAACACGAAATGGTCGATCTCCGGATCCTGCGAAAGCTCCGAAAGGAGGCTCTTCACCGAAGGGTCCGAAGGCGATGCCTCGAAATCGAAGATGAAGCTGAACTCGAAGTCCATACCCGGGACCGGACGCGACTCGAGCTTCGTGAGGTTCACGTCTATCGAGGCGAACTTGGAAATGATCGCCTGGAGCGCGCCAGGACGGTGCGGCAGCGAGAGCATTATCGAGATCTTGTTTGCGTCGGGGTAGACCTCGAGGTCCTTCGAGATGCAGATGAATCGCGTGTAGTTGTACGCGGCGTCCTGTATCTTCTCGGCAACGACCTCTAGCCCGTAAAGCTCCGCGCATGTGCGCGAGGCGATCACGGCCGCGTCCCGACGTCCCGACGCCGCAAGCTCCTTGGCCGCAGTCGCGGTGTTGGACATCGGCGTAGCCTTGACGGAGGAATGCCTCTTGAGGAAGTTGTTGCACTGCGCGAGCGCGTGACGGTGGCTCATTATCTCCTTCACGTCCTCGAACTTCACGCCGGGGTTGACGAGAAGGACATGGTCGACCTTGAGACGGAGCGCCTTCGCGATGTGGAAGGAATGCTTCTGCATGAGGTCGTACACCGCGGTGACGGAACCGGCGGCGGAGTTCTCGATCGGCAGCACGCCGTATGGGCAGAGCCCCTTTTCCACGGCCTCGAAAACACGCTCGAATTCGCTGAAGTAGAGGATCGTGGGAACCTTCACCAAACGCGAAACCGCCTGCTGCGCGTAGGAACCCTCCGTCCCGCAGCACGCCACGAACGCGCGCGAGGGAAGTCCCGACATGTGCGCGCCCTGCGAGTTCACTATCTCCTCGACAAGCGGGGACGTTCCCCTGATGATGTTCCTCTGGCGTGCCTTCGAGATGGAAAAGAGCGTTGAAAAGAACAGGCGCGCCGCGTTCTCGTTCTCCGGGCCGGCCGCCTCGGAAACACGCGTGAGTATCTCGCGCTCCCTCGCCGGGTCGAGTATCGAACCGCCGGTGGCGCGCTTCGCCAGCGCTACGTCGCGCGAGACCTCAAGCCGCCTGAGGAAGAGCTTCACCAGCTCTTCGTCTATGCGGTCTATCTCGACCCGCGCCTTCTTGAGGTTTCCCTCGTTCTCTTCTTCGCTCATTTCATGCTCCCACAAAAAAAGCCTCGCGTCCTTTCTGACGCGGGGCCTTGGCTTGCATTCTTTCCTCTTCGCCTTTTACAAAGCGCACATGCCCCGCGTCCGTCCGGACCCGTAGTACCACGCAAAGTAAAAGCTAAACTGCTTGTTCATTGCGTCTATTATACCAAACGCCCGGACGACATTCCGTAACGTGAAGTTACAGAACGATGCGTCGCCGGCTGAAAACGCGTGATTCCCGCCGACACCGTACAGTATACCATTTTACCGCCCCGACGGGCAATAGAGCGAATAGGTAATAGTGAATAGTGAATAGTGATGGGCTAAGGTGAATGAACGACTAGCCGTTACGGGAAGAGAGGGGGGGCGAGGACTTGGCTCAATGCCTCATTGACGGCTCGCGGATGCGACACTGTTCAGCTTTGCGCCAAACTTGAAGCACAGGGGGCGGAATGCCTTCAGCGGGCTTCCCACTGGCGTGAGCGTGCACTTCTCCCGGTCAAAGGCGTACATCTGGATCTCGTTGCTCATCTTATGCCCGACAAGCATGAACTTCTCGCCGGGGACTAGCTCGAAGTCGCGCGGAAACCTTCCGGCAAGCTTCGCTATGTTCTTGAGCTCGAGCTTTCCGGTGGCCGCGTCGACTGCAAAAAACGCGATGGAGTCGTGTCCCCTGTTGGAGGCCATCAGGATGCGTCCGTCCGCCGTGAGCTTGATTGCGGCCGCCTTGGTCTCGCCCTTGAAATCGGCAGGAAGGATGGATTTCGTCTCGATGAACTCGAACTTCCGCCCGTCAAAGCGATAGGACGAAACCGCGTTCCCAAGTTCGTGCACGATGAACATGAACTTTCCGTCTGGAGAGAACACGGCGTGCCTGGGGCCGAGTCCCGGCTCTACGGTAATCGTCATCGAGTCGTCGAGATTCATCCCGAGGTCGTAGAACCTGACCTGGTCGATGCCAAGGTCAACCACCCCCACACGGTCGCCCGCAGGCGTGAAGAACGCACAGTGCGCGTGCGCCTTGTCCTGACGGTCGGTCCTGGGCCCCTTGCCTTCGTGCACGACGCTCGCGATCTTCTTCGTCTGGACGTCCACAATTCCAGCTGTCGCGCTCACATACGCGGCAAAGGCGACCTTCGTTCCGTCCGGCGAAAGCGAAATGTGGCAAGGCGCCTCGCAGGGAAGGCCGATCTCCCAGTCCCTCTCGACCTTGTCGCCGACGATGCGGTAGCACATCAGCATGCTGGGGGTGCCGTTGCGGATGTCTCCCCTGCTGATCGTGTAGAGGAGCGTGTTGTCGCTGTTCAGCGCAAAATACGTCGTACCCTCCAGCCCCTTCTCGACCGCCAGTTCGCGGAAGGAACCGTCGCCGGTGTTCACTGCAAGCGTGCGGAAAGCCTCGCGCTGCTCGGGCGGAAGGTTCGAACCTGCGTTTGAACCGGCGTAGCACACAACCTCGCCAGGGGTGCCTGCGCACCCTGAAAGCCCTGTCGCGGCGCTGGCAATCATCGTAGCCGCAAAAGCGAAAATCTGACTCATGTTCATTTCGTTCTCCATGGCTTGCTGTGGTTTTGGATTTGACTGCTTGGAATCGGAAGCGTTGCACTGACGTGATGCAGTCATGGCTTTATGTCGCTGTGCTCCTTGAGCCACTTGACGGCATTGTCGTCTCCGCGAATGGCAAGCGAGCGCATGTGCCAGTATACGGACATCTTCTCGGACTTCTCCACGCCTTCGCCAAGTTCGTAGCAAGAGGCAAGGTTGTCCATTGCCGGGGGATGCCCCATGTCCGCAGCCATGCGGAACCATTTGACCGCGAGAGCGGGGTCGCATTTCACCCCGCGGCCCTTGGCCACGCAAACGCCGTACAGGTTTATCGCGTCGGCGTTGTTCTGTTTCGCGGACATCAGCAGCAGCGATGCGGCGGTGCGGTGGTTGATCGCAACGCCGTCTCCGGAAATAAGCGCCAGGGCATAGTTGAGCTGGCCTTCGGCGTTGCCGAAATCGGCGGACTTCGCAAAGCACTTAGCCGCCTCGGTGTGGTCCTCCTTCACGCCCTTCCCCTTCAGGTGGCACCACCCGAGGTTGTTGATGGCCTGCGGATGGCCCTTTTCCGCAGCCGACTTGAAGCATTCGTATGCGCGCTTGTCGTCCTGTTCCACCCCAAGTCCGCGCGCATAGCAAGTGCCCATGTTGTAGAGCCCGTTCGCGTCGTTGAGCGAAGCCGCGTCGCGGAAGAAGCGGAATGCCTTCTTCATCGTGTCCTGCACAGACTCGTCGGGAAGAGGGCCGTCGACCTCCGACATCAGCGCCATGCCCCATGCATTGGCCGCCTGGACGTTGCCCCCTTCCGCCGCGCGCCTAAGCGTGTTCGTATCGCCCGTGTCGAGCGCAAGCAGGTAGAGCGCGAGCGGGTTAGACTGCGCCACGAGCTCGTTGACGCGCTTGCGGCCCGCCTCGTAGTACTCGTCGCGGATCTCATCCGAGACCTTGAACTTGGCGGGCATCGACTTTTCGCCGTTGAAGAGCGCGATCACGAACTTCTGCAGCGAGCATCCCGCGGCCGCGTCCTCCGCAACGGTCTCCACCGCCGCGGCATACGCCTTGGGCGAGCCCGACGTGCTCGAGTTCAGCATAGCGACCACTGCCTCCGGCCTGCCGGTAGGCTCCTCGACCTTTTTCGCCGCCGCCGCTGCAAACGCCGCAAGCGCCGCCACTGCAAGGATGCTCTTCTTCATGCGATTCCTCCTGTCGACGCTAGAGGTCGAACTCCGTCTGCTCGCGCGTGGCGAGGTCCTTCATCTTCGCCTTGCCCGACGCAACGTCGTCCGGCCCGATGAACACTGCCTTCGCGCAGGTGGATTCCGATGCGCGCGCGAAGAACTGCTTCGGCTTCTGGTTGCGGAGGGAAAGGTTCACGCATTCGCCCCCTGCGCGCAGCTTCGCTGCCAGCGCCAGGGCGGCGTCGCGCTGCTCTGGGAACATGAACCCCACTGCGACACCGCGCTTCTCCGCCGCCGCGTTTTCGCCGAGGCGCGCCTTGAGAAGCTCCGTGACCACGACGTCTCCAAAGCCGAGCCCGACAGCCGGAGTGGGGTCGCCGCCTATCGTGGTGAGGAGCGAATCGTAGCGGCCTCCGCCGAATATCGCGCGGAACTCGCCCTTCGTGTCGAAAGCCTCGAACACGATTCCCGTGTAGTAGCTGAGGCCGCGTATGACGGAAATGTCGAACTCAAGGCAGTCCGCAAAGCCCGCTATCTCCGCGAGGCGGAAGAGCTCGCGGAGGTTCGCCACCGCGGGCGAATCGGGAAGCTCGTCCAGCCCCTTCACCGCGAACATCTCGAAAACCTTCGCAATGCCGGCGTCGTCGAGCCCGCCCTGCGAGAGTATGTACTTGATCTCCTCGTCCGGGATCTTGCCGCGCTTGTCAAGGGCAAGGAACACCGCAGCGTGCTTCTCTGCGGGGATGCCGGACGCGGCGAGCAGCTCGCCTAGAAGCGCACGACTCGAAACGTGCACCTTGAAGTCGTCGGGCGAAAGGCCCATCCTGCGCAGCGCTGAGCACGCAGTGCCGATCACCTCCACCTCGGCAAGCACGGACTCCTCGCCGATGATGTCGAGGTTCCACTGGTAGTGCTCGCGCTTGCGGCCCTTCGTCATGCGCTCGTAGCGGAAGCACTGCGCGACCGTCGTCCACTTTATCGGGAACGGAAGCTGCTTCTGCCGCGCGGCCACCATGCGTGCGAGCGTGGGCGTCATTTCGGGGCGGAGCGCTATGTGGCGCTCGCTCTTGTCGAAGAAGTGGTAAATCTGGTCCCCAACCTCTTCGCCGCTCTTGCGGGCGAGAAGGTCGTAACTCTCCACGACGCACGCATCGTACGGCTCGAAGCCCGCAGCCTCGCCGGCTTCGCGGAACGCGCCGAACACCTTGTTGCGCCAGACCATGTCGGCCGGGTAGAAGTCGCGCATGCCGCGCGGCGGATCGAATGATATCTGCTTGTCCATCTGCTGTTCTCCGTAAACACGGGAATTATACCAAAAAATTGTGCGTCAGCAGCAACTGAAATTAGCCGCAATCCACGGTTGTCCACTATTCGCCTTTTAGCCTGTCGCGCACGAGCTTCAGCGTGTTCCACGCGTCGCGCTTGAGCTTGTTGAGTTCGGCGGGCTTGTCG
>Ga0310690_10007707_pt1 | contig 13813 bp, 6 predicted proteins | sample AusTroGonzalo_MG_2_FD_207661 | JGI IMG/M metagenome (GOLD analysis project Ga0310690, IMG submission 207661) | Bovine rumen microbial communities from tropical cattle in Woodstock, Queensland, Australia - Gonzalo_04 (v2) (version 2) | ecosystem: Host-associated > Mammals > Digestive system >... | reverse complement strand
GTTCTCAGTAACGGTCTTGTCTGCGAAGTCAATCTTACCGTTCTTGTCAACGGTTACGTTCTCCAGCAGAGCGTTGCGCTTGATGGCACCGTAGATGTCGGGCTCGTTCTCCTTGCTCAGGTTGATAACCTTAGCGTAGCAGCCGCCCTCCAGGTTGAATACGCCCTCATCATCCCATCCGTGCTCGTCATCACCGATGAGCAGACGCTTGGGATCAGTTGAAAGGGTGGTCTTACCTGTACCTGACAGACCAAAGAAGATAGCGGTATTCTTACCCTCCATGTCGGTGTTGGCTGAGCAGTGCATTGAAGCGATACCCTGCAGAGGCAGATAGTAGTTCTGCATTGAGAACATACCCTTCTTCATCTCACCACCGTACCATGTGTTGATGATAACCTGCTCGCGGCTTGTGGTGTTGAAAGCAACGCAAGTCTCTGAGTTCAGACCCAGCTCCTTGTAGTTCTCAACCTTAGCCTTAGAAGCGTTATAGATAACAAAGTTAGGCTCAAACTTCTCAAGTTCCTCAGCGGTGGGCTGGATGAACATGTTCTTTACGAAGTGTGCCTGCCATGCAACCTCAACAATGAAGCGAACAGCAAGACGGGTAGCCTCATTGGCACCGCAGAAAGCATCAACTACATAGAGGTTCTTGTTTGAGAGCTCCTTGATAGCGATCTCCTTAACCTTTGCCCAAATGTCCTCTGACATGGGGTGGTTGTCGTTCTTGTACTCCTCAGTTGTCCACCATACCTTGTTCTCGCTCTGTGCATCCTTAACGATGTACTTGTCCTTAGGTGAACGGCCGGTGTAGATACCAGTCATTACGTTTACAGCGTTGAGCTCAGTGTTTACGCCCTTGTCGAAACCCTCGAGTCCAGCCTTTGTCTCCTCTTTGAACAGCTCCTCATAAGAAGGATTGTGTGCGATAACGGTAGAACCGTTGATACCGTACTTGCTTAAATCGATTTTTGCCATTGTTAGTATTGTTGTTAATGTTGAACACTCTCAAAATCTGATGGTTACGGGCGCTTATCAAAGCACACTTGTAAACCGGCTACAAAATTACTCTCTTTTCATCTAACCGGAAACTCCGGAACCGCTTTTTACTCGCGTATACGCATTATTTAATATTTGATAACATAAGTGCTTACCGTAGATTGCAATTAAAAAGCACACAAAATGGACAGTCCCCACTGCACACAGGGGGACTGTCCATTTTGTGTGCTGCGGCGTTTAACGCCCCGGAGCCAGTGCCGGTTGGTCGCTCACGTTGTTGTGCAGGTCTTCAAATCCATCCAGATATTTCTGGTTCACCTTTAGAGTAAGCTGATCCTTGTTTTTGCTTGTCACCAGAATCTTGCCGGAGCGGGTTGCTGTAGTGGTGTTCCTGAGACAGGTCACTTTCAGTTTCAGGGAATCGGCAGCCGAATCAAAGATTTCAGTGGTCAGCCAGTTGGCGTCTGTCCTGATTGATTCAATGGCCCGCACAAACTCCTGAACGGTCAGTACTGTGTCTGCTTCATAAGCGGATATTGTTATCTCATGCTCGTAAGTCTTGCTTTCATACCCTTTCTCCCCCTCTTCATTCTGAGTGTCACCGCATGCGGATGTGGTAAGAAGAGCTATGAAGGCTACCATATATATGTTTCTTATTTTCATTTTTCTGTCTTGTTAAAGTTGAACATAGGTTTACAATAAGGACTTTGTCATTCAATGATTATGACTTTCCTGCTGTCTATAATGCCGATGCCGTTTCCGTTAAGAGCCGGAACGATGCGGCCGTTCAGGTCATAGATGAGAATTCCGGCATTGGCGGCGCCTGGGAGAGTCACGTTGGTGGGATTACCGCTCAGACTGTATCCTCTGGCTGCCTTGCTCATATTCCTGGGAATAGCCAGCCAAGCCTTGTGAGCATCAATGGTGAATGCTTCGCCATCGGCCGATGCCCAATACCAACCCGGAACACCGCTCAATTCTGTATTTGTGGGTCCGAGTGACAGCTTGTAGAAGTAACACCTGCCGGGTCCGTAAGTGGTAGTTGCAACATCCGTACCCATAAGCAGGTTGTTTCCGCTATATGAGTAACTACCGGCTATCTGAAGCTTGAATACTCCGCCTTTACCGTCTTCTGTTGCCAGAATTACGGCTGTTCCGGCAGGAATAGCTCCCGTTTCAGCGTCTGCTATTGTTGTGTAAACAAGTCTGCCTTCAGCGTCTATGTCACTTACAACCATAGCCTTAAGTCCCTGAGGCAGAGCGTAGTCCGCATCAGAATAGTAGAATGTGGCATATCCGGCATCTGTTACCGTAACCTCAAGTTCCTCAACCGGATAAACCTTTGTATCCACTGCTATGTTCTTGAACAGTTTCCAGCCGTCAGCGTTCCTGTAAACGTCAACAGTTCCCTCAGGTACATAGAGGGTGGCATTGTTGAATACGTCCTCTGTGAACGGACCTGCATATCTCTGCTGAGGCAGATCCTTATCCAACGGTTCAAAGAAGACCCTGTCAAGCGACATAGTTCTTGAGTATGAACGCGTATCATCGATATTGGTTATTTGAACTCTCAGTCTTTTAATATTCTCAGGGATGACTAAAGAATCAACTATAAGTACTGAGTCATATCCTATGGAAATGACAGTAGTCTCTACATTGATTCTTCCCGGTCTAGAGGAAATAGTATCATACCTGATTTCCGCATGACCATCATTTTTATATGTTTTTTGGATTACAAATGGCGGGACAGGAAGTTCCTCCATCGGATCAAATAGGGTTTCCCACTCGTTGTTTTCATTATAACCGGATATGACAATTCTAAACTGATTCAGTAGATTATTTTGACTAGGCAGGATGCCGATACTGACGCGATATGCTCCGGGTTTTACGTTTCCGGTTTCAATTAAGAATGTATTATTGGGTACACCGTTATTATGAGAAACAATTGAGACGACTCTTCCAAGTTCCTGATCGTATTGAGGCGTCACTACCAATGATTGAGAAAACAAGATGCTACTGCAATCTCCTGTTTGGATGGTCTGGGGGGAGTCTGACAGGACTAATTGTCCCGGTACTTCACTACGCGAAGATACACTTGTGATGTTATCACAACCTTGGAATGCGTATTGACCGATAATGGGAGTTCCGTCTATAACTACATCCGTCAGGGAGTCACATCCTTCAAACGCCCTATCTGAAATCTGTTTGACGCTTGCCGGGATACTGATACTTGTAAGACCATCGCTGTTCTTAAAGGAGTATTCTGCAAGATTGACCGTAGACGCGGGAATACGGTATGCTCCTTTACGGCCGGCCGGATAGGCAATCAGATTGCTTGCGTCTTTGTTGAACAGAACACCGCCTATTGATGTATAATTGGTGTTGCCGTTGTCAACGACTATATCATCCATATTGGATGACAGGTTGACGGTCAACAAAGGATAGAACCGATAATCAAAAGTGACGGAATAAGGATCAAAACTGAATGCTCCGGGGTAAATATCCTTGACATATTCCGATATTACAACCTCCTTGATCTGACTTGTAAGTTTATCAGACAGCGTCTTTATAGTGTCATCAAGTATTGTCAGACTCTTGATTCCGTTGGTCTTGTAGAGGTGGTAATCCATGGGAAATTCAACATAAAAAGAAACACCGGTGTAATAAATGATGCGATTCCTGATCAGTTTGGTATCAGTGAACGAAACAGCAACTGATTCAAGATTGTCACAGCCATGGAATACGGCACTGGGGTATAAGTTGGCGTCTGTGACCCAGAGACTGCCGTCAAAATTGTTGAATTCATAGACGGCCTTGACGGTCTTGGGAATATAAACGCTCTTAAGAGATTTGAGTGTATAGAAGGCGTTTGCCGGGATAGTATCTCTCCAGTTGAACTCATAGTTGTAACCACCTCCCTTGGGACCTGCAGACTGCAGATTATCACATCCTTGATAAACGTTCCGGCCAAATTCTTTTATGGTAGACGGGATTGACAAGTATGAAAGAGAACTGCAGCCCAGGAAAGTTTCATCATTAATGATTGTAACACCTTCAGGGATTGTAACTGATTGGAGCGAACGGCAATTACGGAAAGCATAGGAGGCTATGCTGTCAACAGTTGAGGGGATTTCAACGGTTGCAAGTGTGTCACAGTTTTCAAAGACTCTCTCTGCAATGAATCTGATGCCTTGCGGTATGCTGAATGAAAGCAGGTTAGAGCAACCGTAAAATGCTCCTGCATCAATGCTTTCCATTCTGGCAGGCATTTTTACTGATGTCAGACCGGAACAGCCAGCGAAAGCGCTGGGACCTATTCTCTGTACGCCGCCTGACAGATCTATCGAATTCAAACCGCTACAGCCAGAGAATGCCATATATTCGATATTTGTCACACTAGAAGGAATCTCTATCGAATTCAATCCGTAGCATCCTCTGAACGCTTCTTCATCAATCTTAGTCACTCCTTCCGGTATGACAGAGTTCTTGCAGCCTGCAATCAGAACGTTACTGCGTGTGTTTATGATAGAGTTGCAGTTTTCCCTGCTGTTGTAGTATGCATTGTCAGGGTGTACTGTGATTGAGGTGATGTTTGGACAGTCTGCTGTCACTCCCCATCCAATATTGCTTACGTTTTCCGGAATAGTAACCGATGTCAGCCCTGTGCAACCGCTGAATGCATAAGCACCTATGCTCAACAGGCTTGACGGAAGTGTCAGGACATCAGGACCTCCACAAACTGAGAATGCTCCGGATTCCAGTCTTTTGATGTCATTGGGAATAGTGGTGGTCTTGCAGCCTATGATCAATGAGCCCGTTTCTTTTTCAATAATGGCATTGCAGTCATTACGGCTGTCATATACCTTGTTGGCAGGATCGACTTCTATCGAAGTCAGATTGGTAAAGCCTGTAAAGGCGCGACCCTCAATGCAGGTGATATCTTTTCCAATTATGACCTTCTTTATGTTGGATGATGCTGATGCCAATACTCTGGCCATTGCAATGGAGTCCCTGAAATTCCAGTATACAGTCTCAATATTATCGCATCCTTGGAAAGCGTTTGAATCTATAAAATTCAATCCTGAAGAGAAGGAAATGGATGTCAATGAATTGCAGTTTTTGAAAGCATACTGGGATATCCTTGTCAGGTTGGGTGATAACTCAACCGATTCAAGAGCGGTGCAATTTGAAAAGGTGTAAGGAAGCAGTATCGTTACTTCATTACCCAGGACAACGCTTTTAAGTGAAGGGTATGATTGGCCTGCTACCAATGCAGGTGAATATTTTGAGTTCCACTCCAATGTCTGAATGTTGTTGCAACCTAAGAAAACATTGGTCCCAAATTCCGTGACTGTAGGAGGAACGTTCAAAGAGAGCAAACCGGAGCAATCCAGGAATGCCCAGCTTTCAATAATACTGATATTGGACGGTATGGTGAAAGAGGTTATCCCCATACAGCCATAGAAAGCGCATTCGCCTATTGTGGATACGCTTGTAGGGAAAGTGGTGGTCTTACAGCCGGCTATGATGGTGTTGGTGGCAGTCTCAACAACTGCGTTACAGTTGTCACGGCTGTCATATACTCTGTTTCCGGAATCTATGGTGATTGTTGTAAGGTTGCTGCAACCATAGAATGCTCCGGACGGGATGCGTATCACGCTGGCCGGGATGCTGATTGATGTGAGTTGGCTGCATCCTCTGAATGCCATCTCTGTTATGGTTGTAACGGGGTACTCTGTTGATCCTATTACGACCGATGAAGGGATAGTGATATTGCCCTTATAGTGGTCTAAATCACCCTTTGTGAATACTGCTGCTGTCAGACCGTTAGTGTTGGCTACGGTTGTATCTTCAAGCAGACGGTAATAGATGCCGTCTACATCAGTTATCTGCGAATGTGCAAAGACGCAGGTAAACAGCGCTATAATAGAGAATAATATCTTTTTCATAATAAGGTTTGCATTAGTGGGTGAAACAATCAATGTCTGTCCTCGGGTCCGTTCTCTCCTGAATAGACATCGTACGGGACTATCTCCAGATAGTTGAATGGGATATTGCTCTCGTATTCGTTATTAACCTGTCGGATACGCAGATAATAGTCTTTTTCCGGCTGCATATACATCTCACACAGGATTATCCTATATGTATTATTATCATCGCGTAGGGAGGTTCTACCGTTATAGGTATAACTATCGGGGGATTTCATGCTGCCGTGACTGCGCATGAGCTTGTCATTCTCTATGATAGCCAACTCTTTAGCTTCATCTTCTGTCATGCCGGGATTGTTCTGGATAATGTCATAATAATCAACATCATCATCCTTGACATATCCTAGGTCTTCGGCTGTCAGGAACATGTTTTTAGGGGTTCCGCAAGGAATGAATTCACTTCCCTCCTGACGGACATAGAAAAGAAGGTTTCCATGTTGTTTTCTAAAATCATCAATACCCATAGGAGAGTAGCAATTGATACGGATTTCATAAAGACCGTTTTGGGGAACAGGCGGCAGACGGAATGTCATATCGAATTGTCCTCTAAGGGTTATCTCATCACCGTTATAGCAGCCAAAAGAAGCATCTCTGTATCTTACCCATAATTCAGAGCCCTCAGTCCATTGGACGTTCTTGCAGAAACCGGGTAGAAATCCTACTACGTATCTGTCTCTATCGGTATATCTAAGACGTCCCCTGGCTCCGCTGTTGATGAAATCGGGCGATAGGGTACTGGCCATAATCCTCATCCTTACATTCAGTGCGTCTCTGGTGGCATTGTTGTAAACTAGCGGTTCGGAAATATAGTGATATATACCATTCAGAGAGTAACTGTCATATTGATAGCCAAGCTCCCGTTCTTTATAGATTTGGATTCCGGGAATCAGTTTTTCCGGGTATTTTATGGTACCCTTACGGTTGATGAATATTTTGGAACCGTAATTACCCTGCTCATAAGGAGTGCTGATACGCATTATGGAGTGTGGTAGCATTGTCTCGTAGAAATCCTCAACATCAAGTTCGTCAAGATGAAGGTGTCTTTCAATTATTTGATGTTGGGATGTATTGAATTGTTCATATGTCAACATTTCCGGAAGTATATGGTATGACATGAACATGTTCAGGGAACTCTCCCTGTCATAATCCGGTTTGCCGGCTCCTGACGGATATTGCTGCTCTGCATATGACCTGAGATCCTCCAGATTCCTGATGTTATAATTAAGTGCGAGTATGGAATCGGGGACCACAAAAACTGTGTATTTAAAATAACGGGACTCGGGAAATACTCCGTTCTCCTCTTCATATGCAGTGCGGTAGAATATGGCTCTTCCCGTATTCATGAAACAGGCTAATGTAGAGTCATAGCTCACTCCGGGATAGGTGGGATCAATATATTGCTCCAATGTGTCGGCAAGTCCGGTTGCCCTGAGAGCGGAGTAATAGATTGAAAGATTGGGGTTATTCTGTATTACAGAAGGTAAGAAGTAAGTATCAGATGACGGAATGGTGTCGCCTGACACATCTTGAGCATACATACTGATTGGCATTAATGCCAACAGTGCGGAGAAAGAAAATAAAAAAAATCTCATAAGCTTAACTGTTTTATTGTAAGATATTTCCAAAAGCAAAATATTGGAGCTTCAGGTGCAAACATAAATAAAATTTAAAAAGCACACAATAGGGACAGTCCCCTTTGTGTGCTTTTTGAAAAAGAACACAGAGGGGACTGTCCCTATTATGTGATTTTATCAGCGGATTGAGAGCTCGTTCAGGGGCTGGTCAGGAGCCAGCAGGTTCTCAACCTTCCACGCAGCCTTCTTGGCGCTGAATGTAGCGGTGGCGCGTACATCGGTTGCACTGGCAGCGAACTTTACGGTGTACTTGCCTGCTGCGGTCTGCCACTCTGAGGCCTGCTCGTTGAATGATGCCAGGGTGTAGGCATCGGCACTGAATGTAAGTGTCTGGCTCTCACCGGGCTGCAGGAGCTTGGTCTTGCCGAATGCCTTGAGCTCCTCGCTGGGCTTTACAAGACCGCCGTCGGGAGCGGTTACGTAGATCTCAACGATCTCCTTACCTGCTACCTTACCGGTGTTCTTTACAGTGATGGTTGCCTCAAAGCCGCCGTTCTTAGCCTTTACGGTGGGCTTGCTGTAGCTGAATGTGGTGTAGCTCAGACCGTAACCGAACGGATAAGATACCTCCACACCTGCTGTGTTGAAGTAACGGTAACCTACCCAGATACCCTCGGCATAGTTGGTATAGTCTATATCCTTGGTGCCGGCCTGCTGTCTGCCGCCGAATCCGCCGCCAAAGCCACCTCCGTAGTTCTGGTTCTGACGAACCTGACCGTTATAGGGGAAGTTGGCCGATGAGGGGATGTCAAGATATGACATGGGGAATGTCATGGAGAGCTTTCCTGAAGGATTTGACTTACCGGTGATGATATCGGCTACGGAGTTTCCTACCTCCTGTCCGGGAGTCCATGCCAGCAGTATGGCATCGGGCTGGGCCTTCCATGAAGCGGTCTCAATTACACCGCCTATGTTGAGCACTACGATCACCTTCTTGCCTGCCTTGTGATATGCGTTGCAGACGTCACGGATAAGCATGCGCTCGGCATCAGTAAGATCAAAGTCGTTGTCCATGCGGCGGTCATCACCTTCACCGGCGTTACGGCCTATAACGATGATGGCGGCGGCGTTGCGTTGTACGGTTGCCTCAACGGCTGCAGAGCTGATTGCAACCTCGGGGAGAACAGCCTCGCCGAGCATTACGTTACGTCCGCCCTGACCGGCACCGAGTGCGTTAAGGCTGTTGGTGTATTCGCGATACTTTGCGTAGTAGTCTGCCAGGCGGGCATCGAGAGTGAATCCGGCGCCTTCAAGACCCTCGCTGATGTTGCGGATATATGCCTTGTTCACGTTACCTGAACCGGTACCGCCGGCGATTGACTTGTATGCGTTGAGACCAAACAGAGCTATGTTGCCCTGGCCCTCCATAGGCAGTGAACCGTTGTTCTTGAGCAGTACCATACCTTCGGCAGCAGCCTCGCGAACCAGTTTGGCATGACCCTCCAGGTCAGGCTTGTTAGAGAACTGGTAGTGCTTGAAATGAGGAGTCTTGACAATGTACTCAAGCAGACGTTTTACGTTGCGGTCCAGGTCTGCGATGTCAAGTGTACCGTTGTTTACAGCCTCAATTACACGCTGGCTCTCTGAGTCGGCACCCGGCTCCATGAGGTCATTACCGGCCTGTACGGCGTTTACGGTACCGGCCTTGTTGCCCCAGTCAGTCATTACGATGCCATCGTAACCCCACTCGTCACGCAGGATGCCGGTGAGCAGGTCATGGCTCTGCTGAGTATATGAGCCGTTCAGTTTGTTATATGATGACATTACGGTCCAGGGCTTGGCCTCGCGGATGGCAATCTCAAAGTTCTTGAGGTAGAGCTCGCGCAGGGCACGCTGGCTAATGCGGGCGTTGTTTTCGTTACGGTTGATCTCCTGGTTGTTGGCGGCAAAATGCTTTACCGATACACCAACGTCATTTTTCTGGATACCCTTTACATAGGCTGCCGATATCTTGCCGCTGAGCAGGGGATCCTCGGAGAAATACTCAAAGTTACGGCCGCAGAGCGGGTTGCGGTGCAGGTTCATACCGGGTGCCAGCAGTACGTCAACTCCGTACTCGTGAACCTCCTCGCCCATGGTGGTGAGCAGTTCCTCAACCAGCTGGGTGTTCCAGGTGCAGGCCAGTACGGTACCTACAGGATAACCTGTGCAGTAATAGGTCTGACTGTCACCCTGACGGGTGGGGTTGATACGGAGTCCGGCGGGACCGTCGGCCAGGACTGTGAGGGGAATTCCCAGACGCGGGATGGCCTGTGTGGTACCGGCTGCACCGGGTACTGTCCTCTCATCGGAAGCGGTCATGGAACCGGCAGTCATACTGCCCCATCCGCCACCGGCAATGAGTTTGGCCTTCTCCTCGAGGGTCATGGCTTTAATTACTTCATCGATGTTGTTCTCGTTGAGTTTGGGCTGTGCGGAGACTGCCAATGCAGTTGCTGCAACAGCTACGATCATTAGTGATTTCTTAAACATAAGTGATATTGTTGGATTGGTTAGTTAATTACAAAAGTTTAGTTGAATGAGTGGTTACTTCTCACCAAAGCACAGGTCACCGGCATCGCCCAGTCCCGGGATGATGTAGGCGTGGCTGTTCAGTTCCGGATCCACTGCGGCGCACCAGAGGGTGGTTATGTCCTGCGGGAACATCTTGGTTACGTAATCAACGCCGGCCTGGGCGGCAATTACGGAGCAGAGATGTATGCGGGCGGGAGTTCCCTTAAGCAGCAGAGCGCGGTATGCCAGATACATACTGTTACCGGTAGCAAGCATGGGGTCAACCAGAATCAGGGTCTTGCCGTCAAGCTTGGGTGATGCCATGTACTCGATGTGCACGTCAAAGTTCACCTCATCCAGATATTTGCGGTATGCTGATACGAATGCGTTCTCGCAGTGGTCAAAATAGTTGTGGAAGCCCTGGTGCAGAGGCAGTCCGGCACGGAAGACAGTACCCAATACTATATCCTCCTCAGGTACATTGATAGTGGATACACCCAGCGGGGTCTGCACATCCTTTGTCACATAGTTGAGTTTCTTGCTCACCTCAAGTGCCATAATCTCACCAATACGCTCCAGGTTGCGGCGGAAACGAAGCTGGTCTTTCTGAATGTTTACATCACGAATCTCGGCGATAAACTGGTTCAGAATACTGTTCTGCTTGTTGAAATCAATTACTTCCATATGTTTTTTTCTTGTTTTAATCCTAAAGTCCGGGAAATCCGAAATCCAACAAAAGTACATATTTTGTTGTAAAAACAACCGTTTTTAGATTTAATTAGGTATCTTCAAAGCCCGAAAAAAATCATACAACACAATTATATTTATGAGAATCAGAAAAATTACCCTTCTCCTTGTGGCAGCTGCCATGACAGGAGTCATGAGTGCCCAGCCGGGCGGAATGGGACAGCAGGTTCCATCTACAGTAATCAATCAGAACGGTACGGTTACATTCAACTACTCCAACCGTAACGCCAAATCAGTCAAGGTATGGACCCAGTTCAGCGAAAGCGTTGATATGACCAAGGGCGCAAACGGCGTATGGACCGCGACCATCGGCCCCGCAGAGCCCGATATCTACCCCTATCATTTTGAGGTTGACGGTATCAGCGTAATGGACCCCCAGTGCGCCGAGTGGTTCCCCAACGAGACATTCAAGAACAGCCTGCTCGATATGCGCGCCGACAAGCTGAGCGCACTTAAGGATGTTCCTCACGGCAGCGTGGATTACCTGAACTACTGGTCACCCGGACTGAATATGTTCATCCCGGTAATCGTCTACACCCCGCCTTTCTATGACGATCCCAAGAATAAGGACAAGAAATACCCCGTGATGTACCTTATAAGCGGTACTACCGATACTGAGGAGGTATACTTCAAGGTAGGTAAGATGAACCTGATCCTTGACAACCTCATTGCCGAGGGTAAGGCTAAGGAGATGATTCTGGTTCTGCCTTACGGAAACGCTACTCTGCTCAAGACAGAGCGTCAGCCCCAGCAGCAGGGCGGCCGCGGCGGATTCGGTGGCATGGGCGGTGGCTTCGGCATGGGCGGAGGCTACAACTTCAATGCTGATTTCACTGATGTGCTGATGCCTTTCGTAGAGAGCAACTACCGCACCATCAACGATGCCGATCATCGCGGCATAGGCGGTTTCTCACGCGGCGGCAACCAGGGTATGGCCATCGGACTTGCCAATCTGGACAAGTTCTCATACCTGTGCTCATACAGCTCATTCACCCAGGTTCGCGACAGTCAGTTTGAGGATTCAGAGGCTTTCAACAATAAGGTACATCTGTTCTGGCTGGGCATCGGCACCGATGATTTCCTGTACGGAAACTCAAAGGACCTGATGCAGATGCTTGACCGTCACGACATCAAGAACGTAAAAGTATTCACTCATGATAAATACGGTCACACCTGGATGAACGCCCGCTACTGGCTGGAGAAGTCATTCCCCCTGCTGTTCCAGGATCAGGCTGTCATTGACAAGGCCGTTGCTGAGAGTATGAGCCTTGAGGAGGCCGAGAAGGTACGTCTGGAGAAGCTGGGTGGTGCAGAGCCCTCACGTCTCACAGGTTCACTCATGACAAGCCTCTTCCCCGCAGGTGTAAAGTCACCGGAGTACAATGCTGACGGTACCGTAACATTCCGTTGCCAGGCTGCCGATGCACAGAAGGTTGAACTGGATTGCCAGATGCTTGCCTCAAGAGCAGCTATGGAGAAGGATGACCGCGGCGTCTGGAGCATCACCGTTACTCCTCCCGCTCCCGATATCTATCCCTATGCATTCGTGATTGACGGCACACAGGTGGCTGACCCCAACAACATGCATCTGTTCCCCAATGAGAACTTCAAGTACAGTCTTGTTGATGTTCGTGGTGCTGAGCCTACCGTTCAGGATATTCAGGATGTTCCGCACGGAAAGGTTGCATACCGTTACTATTTCTCTAAGGCTTGCGGTATTGAGCGTCCCATATGCATTTATACTCCCGCCGGTTATGATCCCAACGGTAAGGAGAAGCTCCCCGTTCTCTATCTTATCCACGGTATGACCGATACCTACGAGACCTGGTTCAAGGTAGGTCAGATGAACAACATTCTGGACAACATGATTGCCAAGGGTGAGGCCAAGCGCATGATCGTTGTAATGCCTTATGCCAACCCATATCCTGAGATGATTGCGCAGGGTAAGGCCGATTCATATAATGCAACTGATGTGGTTCTCACTACCAAGGAGTTTGTAGAAGAGGTTATCCCGTTTGTTGAGAAGAACTACAATGTGATTAAGAATGCCGATAACCGTGCAATCGCAGGATTCTCACTGGGCGGCCGTCAGACTCTGGCTGCAGGATTGGGCAACCCTGACAAGTTCCACTACGTAGCAGCGTTCGCTCCCGCTATATTCAGCGAGGATGAGTACAAGGGCAACTTCCAGAACGGAACATACGCTCCTATCAAGGACCTCAAGAAAAAGCTCAAGTTCATGTTCCTGGGTACCGGTAAGACCGATTTCCTGATCACCCAGTCACTGGGTCTTGACCAGTATCTGACAGAACAGGGTCTCAAGCACACCTTCTACAACCCCGAGGGTGGCCACACTTGGATGAACTGCCGTGACTATCTGGAGCTAACCGTTAAGGAACTGTTCAAGTAATGAAACACTCACTCTTCTTATCAATGCTGTTGCTTCTACTACCACTTCCTTCCCGGATTGTGGCGTAACAACTACAAGTGGAAATAAAGTTGAATAAGAAAGGCGGTCATCGGGACCGCCTTTCTTTTTATTTAGCCAGCTGCGAGAGCCACTGTTTGAGATCGCTCATCCATTGCTCACGGTAAACAAAGTTCTCGTTGGCACACCAGCCGTGTCCGCCAGTGGGATAGACGTGTAGTGCCGAGCGTACTCTGTTGGCCTGAAGGGCTGAGTAATACTCGATGCTGTTCTTTACGGGCACCAGGTTGTCATCAGAGTTGGCCATGATGAATGCAGGCGGGGTGTCACGAGTAACCTGTTTCTCATTAGAGTAGAGGTCTATGAGCTCCTGTGATGCATCGCGGCCCAGAAGGTTGATGTGTGAACCCATGTGGGTGAAGCTCTTGTCCATGGTGATGACGGGGTAGAACAGGATCTGGAAATCAGGGCGCTGCTCCGGACTCTTGTAATGGGTGGCGGCAGTGGCTGCCAGATGACCGCCAGCA
>Ga0310690_10007706_pt1 | contig 13814 bp, 10 predicted proteins | sample AusTroGonzalo_MG_2_FD_207661 | JGI IMG/M metagenome (GOLD analysis project Ga0310690, IMG submission 207661) | Bovine rumen microbial communities from tropical cattle in Woodstock, Queensland, Australia - Gonzalo_04 (v2) (version 2) | ecosystem: Host-associated > Mammals > Digestive system >... | reverse complement strand
TGTCAATATGCAACGCGCTGACGATGGTGAGTATTATGAGATGGTCAACAATGCCATCAGCCATCGTTGTGAGCCAGGTTCTGTGTTCAAGGTCGCCTCATTCCTCGTTGCCCTTGATGATGGCGTGATTCCCAATGACACCAACTTCACCATTCCTACCGGCTGTGGTGTGATGGAGATGCATGGGCGTGCGATGAAGGACCACAACTGGCGCCGTGGCGGTTATGGCACCATCAACGTAGCTCGTGCCCTTGAGGTCAGTTCGAACATTGGCGTCAGCTACGTCATTGACAAGTTCTATGGCAGTAACCCCACCAAATATGTACAGGGGCTCTATCGTGTGGGCATACATGAAGACTTGAAGATTCCCCTCGTGGGATATCATCCACCTTATATCCGCATGCCCGACACAAAGACTCAGGACCGCGCAAAATACTGGAGTAAGACTACCCTTCCTTGGATGTCAATTGGCTATGAGACCCAGATAGCTCCCATCAATACTGTGGCCTTCTACAATGCTATTGCCAATAACGGCAAGCTGATGCAACCTCGTTTCGTGAAACAGTTAATGAAGGACGGCCAAGTCATTAAGGAGTTTGAGCCAGTAGTCTTGAAGGAACGCATTGCCAAGCCCCAAACCATCAAGATGATGCAGACCATATTGGAGCATGTGGTGAGTCAGGGCCTCGGACGTAAGGCAGGCTCAAAGTCGTTCAAGGTAGCAGGAAAGACTGGTACTGCGCAGGTGGCCGACCAGCATGGCAGCTATCATTCCGGAGTAACCCGCTACTGGCTGTCGTTTGCCGGGTTCTTCCCTGCTGATAACCCGCGCTATACCTGTATTGTTTGTATCAAGAAATCTGGTCTTCCTGCCTCGGGTGGTGGTATGTCGGGTGTTGTCTTCCATCATATTGCTGAAGGTGTGATGGCGCAGAACCTGAAGTTAAGCGTCAAGGATGCCCGCGACGAACAGTCCGTCTTTGTCCCTGCCGTAAAGAACGGTAATACCGATGCAGCCGCTCATGTGCTTAGCAGTCTTGCCATTAAGGAGAGGCCTGCCCTGACAGCACAGAAGGGTACAAAGAATATCATTCCTGATCTTACTGGCATGGGGGCCCGGGATGCCGTTTATGCACTGGAAAGTCGGGGCGTGAAAGCCATCATACACGGTCGGGGCAAGGTCAAGTCACAAACCCTTTTTGCTGGTACGGCTGTCAAGCAAGGGATGGCATGTGTGGTTTATTTAGAGTAGTTGAAGCATATGGAGTTAAAGGAATTACTGAAGAATGTGGAGGTGCTGAATGTTATCGGCAACTTGGACAGAGAGATTACTGGAGTCAATATCGATTCTCGGCAAATTAAAGAGGGCCATCTCTTCGTGGCCATTCCTGGCACACAGACCGACGGTCACAAGTTTATTCCCAAAGCCATTGAGCAGGGGGCTGTTGCTGTCCTGTGCGAATACTTCCCCAACAAGCGTGAGCCAGGAGTCACCTATATTGCCGTTGAGTCGACCGAGGATTGCGTCGGCGAAGTGGCCACCCAGTTTTATGGAGACCCGTCGAGGAAGCTGACGTTAGTGGGCGTAACTGGTACAAACGGTAAGACCACTATAGCCACCTTATTATATAATATGTTCCGCCAGTTTGGTTATAAGTGCGGCCTGCTCTCTACGGTCTGTAACTATATTGAGGGTGAACCCATAGCCGCAAGCCATACGACCCCAGACCCAATAGAACTGAATCTGTTGTTGGCAAGGATGGTCGAGGCAGGTTGTGAATACGCCTTTATGGAGTGTAGTAGCCATGCCATAGCCCAGAAACGTATTGGTGGCTTGAGGTTTGCTGGTGGCTTGTTTACCAACCTGACACGAGACCACCTGGATTATCATAAGACCGTTGAGAACTACCGGAATGCCAAAAAGGCATTCTTTGACGGGCTTGATAAAGATGCGTTCGCTGTGACCAATGCCGATGACAAGAACGGCCTGTTCATGGTGCAAAACACCAAGGCGACCGTGAAGACCTACTCTACCCGGACGATGGCTGATTTCAAGGCTAAGATTATCGAGTGTCACTTTGAAGGCATGTATCTTGACATCGACGGACACGAAGTCGGTGTGCAGTTTATCGGCAAGTTCAATGTCAGTAATCTGCTGGCCGTCTACGGAGCAGCCGTCATGCTCGGTAAGAAGCCAGAGGATATCTTGGTTGTACTCAGTACCTTGAAAAGTGTGAGCGGAAGGTTGGAACCTATTCGTTCACCAGAAGGATATACGGCTATCGTCGACTATGCCCATACACCCGATGCCCTGGAGAATGTGCTGAACGCCATTCATGAGGTGCTTGACGGGAAGGGACAGGTCATCACAGTCTGTGGTGCCGGTGGCAACCGGGATAAAGGCAAGCGTCCACTGATGGCACAAGAGGCCGTCAAACAGAGCGACAGGGTGATTATCACTAGTGATAATCCCCGTTTTGAAGAACCGCAGGATATCATCAACGATATGCTGGAGGGGCTGGATGCACGACAGATGAAGAAGGTCATTAGCATTGTGGACCGTAGGGAGGCTATCCGTACCGCTTGTATGATGGCGAAAAAGGGGGATGTCATTCTCATTGCCGGCAAAGGTCATGAAGACTATCAGGAAATCCAGGGCGTCAAGCACCACTTCGATGACAAGGAAGTGGTGAGAGAGATCTTTGGGAATTAGAGGGAGTTAGAAGAGGTTAGAAGGAGTTAGAAGAATATGTTATATTACTTTTTTAGATTTTTAGAAGAGTTCGATATCCCCGGTTCTCACCTGTGGAGCTATATCTCGTTTCGTGCCATGCTGACACTGATCCTGTCGCTGCTCATCTCAGCCTGGTTCGGTGAAAAGTTCGTCAAATGGATGAAACGCAGGAAGATCTTCGAAACGGAACGCGACCCCAGCATCGATCCTTTTGGTGTTGAGAAGAAAGGTGTGCCAACGATGGGTGGCATTATCATCATCGTCAGCATTCTCGTGCCCGTATTGCTCTTGTGTCGTATCCGCAACATCTATATCATCCTGATGGTAGTTACCACGCTGTGGTTAGGGTTCCTTGGCTTCCTTGATGACTATATCAAGATTTTCAAACGGAACAAAGATGGATTGAAAGGAAAATATAAAATCGTAGGACAAGTCAGTATCGGGTTTATTGTAGGGCTTACCCTCTGGCTCAGTCCCGATGCCGTGGTACGTGAGAATGTCAACGTGCAACAACAGAACCAGGAGATTGTAGTGAAGCATAAGAAGGAGGCGGTGAAGTCGTTGCAAACCACCATCCCCTTTGTGAAGAACCATAATCTGAACTACTCTGGGATTATGGGATTCTTAGGCCAGTATAAAGTCGCCGCCGGGTGGATTCTCTTTGTCCTGATGACCATCCTCGTCGTAACAGCTGTCAGCAATGGTGCCAACCTCAACGACGGCATGGACGGCATGTGTGCCGGCAACTCTGCCATCGTTGGTGTGGCATTAGGTATCCTGGCCTATGTGTCATCCCATATCGGCTATGCCTCCTATTTCGACATTATGTATATTCCCCATACAGAGGAACTGGTGGTGTTCCTCTGCGCCTTCATCGGTGCGATGGTCGGTTTCCTATGGTATAATGCCTTCCCTGCCCAGGTGTTTATGGGCGATACGGGATCGCTGACTATCGGTGGCATTATCGGTGTGTGTGCCATCATTATCCATAAGGAACTGCTGTTGCCGATTCTCTGTGGTATCTTCTTTGTGGAGAGCCTTAGTGTCATTATTCAGACCCAGTGGTTCAAATTCCAGAAGCGCAAGGGCAAAAGGGTCCGTGTGTTCAGAGCCACTCCCATCCACGATAATTTCCGTAAGCTCGACAGTCAACTTGATGCTACCAGCACATATATCCTGAAAGGCTGGCCGCACCGTCCGTTCCACGAGTCGAAGATAACCGTCCGTTTCTGGATTATGACCATCATCTTAGCAACGCTCACGATTATTACGCTGAAGATGAGATGACGAGATATTAAAGAATGTAATATTGAAGATTTGAGATTATGAGTAGGATAGTAGTATTAGGAGCAGGGGAGAGCGGCGCTGGTGCAGCTGTTCTGGCCAAGAAAGAAGGTTTTGACGTGTTCGTATCGGACATGTCGAGGATTGCCGACAAATATAAGAAAATGCTCGACGACCATCATATTGCATGGGAAGAAGGACAGCACACAGAAGAAAAGATCCTTAATGCCGATGAGATTATCAAAAGTCCGGGTATCCCCGAAACGGCACCGATGGTGAAGAAAGCCATCGAGAAGGGTATACATATCATCAGTGAGATAGAATTTGCCGGTCGTTACACGAACTCCAAGATGATTTGCATCACGGGATCTAACGGCAAGACGACGACAACATCGCTTATTTACCATATCTTCAAACACGCAGGCTACGATGCAGGACTGGCGGGCAATATTGGTAACTCGCTGGCCCTGCAGGTAGCTGAACAACCACACGAATATTACATCATTGAGCTCAGTTCGTTCCAGCTCGACAATATGTATGATTTCCGTGCCAACATTGCTATTCTGCTGAATATCACACCCGACCATCTGGATCGCTATGGTTTTGAGATGCAGAATTATGTGGATGCCAAAATGCGTATTATCCAGAACCAGACCAAGGACGACGCTTTTATTTACTGGGCTGATGACCCCATTATCAAACGGGAACTGGAGAAGTATGACATCAAGGCTATCCAATATCCTTTTGCCGAACTGAAGGAGAAAGGTGTCATTGGCTATATTGAAGCAGGACAATATAAGATTGAACAGCCGGAGCCGTTCAACATGGAACAGGAGAGCCTCAGCCTGACAGGCAAGCACAATATCTATAACTCTCTTGCAGCTGGTATCGCTTCAGACGTGGCAGGTATCAAGAAAGAGGAAATCCGTAAAAGCCTGAGCGATTTCCCCGGTGTGGAGCATCGTTTGGAAAAGGTGTGTACTGTGCGTGGCGTCCAATATATCAACGACTCAAAAGCCACCAATGTTGATGCCTGCTGGTATGCTTTGGAGGCGATGAAGACCAAGGTCATTCTCATCATCGGTGGCAAGGACAAGGGTAACGACTATGACCCCATTAAGCCTCTTGTGAAAGAGAAGTGCTCCGGCATCGTCTATCTCGGTGCTGACAACCAGAAGTTGCATGACAACTTCGACAGCCTGGGCATTCCTGTGCGCGACACCCATTCGATGAAAGAGTGTATGGCTGCGTGCTATGAGATGGCAAAGCCCGGCGAAACGGTCCTGCTTAGTCCCTGTTGTGCCTCGTTCGACCTCTTCAAGAATATGGAAGACCGCGGAGAACAGTTTAAAGAAATTGCCAGAAATTTATGAATATCAAGATAGGAAACCTGTTCAAGGGCGATAAGGTCATCTGGATGGTACTCTTGTTGCTGTGCCTCATCAGTGTTGTGGAAGTCTTCTCGGCTTCCAGCACCCTGACGTACAAGAGTCAGGACTACTTCGGTCCTATCATCGGTCACACTTGGAAAATCCTGGTGGGCGTAGGTGTTTCCATTGTCATCCTCAACGTGCCATGCCGCTACTTCAAGTTGTTGACACCAGGTTTACTGCTTATTTCTGTCATAATGCTGCTATGGGTGTTGTTTTTCGGCGAGAAGACCAATGATGCCGGGCGCTGGATCAGTCTCTTCGGCCTGAAGTTTCAACCTTCAGAGATAGCCAAGGGAACCTTGGTCTTGGTCACAGCCCAGATACTCAGTGCCTTGCAGCGTGAAAATGAGGCAGACAAAAGGGCTTTCAAATACATACTCTTCATCGTCATTCCCATATCCATTCTCATCGGACTGGAGAACCTTTCTACGGCAGCCCTGATTCTGGCCGTCATCTATCTGATGATGTTTGTCGGGCGCGTACCCTTTTCACAGTTGGGCAAGCTTCTCGGTTTTGCGGTGCTGGCCATTGTCGCTATGGTGGGTGCTATCTATATGCTGGGTAGTTTCGACAGCGAGGCAAACAGTGAGACGCAGACTGAGGCCCTCGTCAATGGTGAAGTGAAGAAAGAGACCAAGAAGGGCAGTTCGCCTTTCCACCGCTTTGCGACTTGGAAAGGACGTATCGACAAGCATATGAACAAGAAGTATGTTGCTCCGGAGGATTATGACCTTGACAAAGATGCCCAGGTTGCTCATGCCAACATTGCCATTGTCAATAGTAACATTATCGGCAAGGGACCAGGCAAATCGGTAGAGCGTGACTTCCTGCCGCAGGCATTTAGTGACTTCATCTTTGTCATTATCATCGAGGAGCTGGGTATTATCGGAGCGGCAGTGGTAGTATTCCTGTATATTGTGCTACTTTACCGGGCAGCTCGTATTGCCAGCCGTTGCGAGAACAATTTCCCGGCCTTCCTCGTTATGGGACTGGCTTTAATGCTTGTTCTCCAGGCCACCTTTAATATGATGGTGGCCGTTGGCCTGGCACCGGTGACCGGACAGCCCTTGCCGCTCATCTCGCGAGGTGGTACATCTACCATCATTAACTGCGCCTATATCGGTGCCATGTTAAGCATTAGCCGCTCTGCGAAAAAAAGAAGTGAGAAAATGGCGTTAAAAGAAATTTAATTTGTAATTTTGCACCCTCATATATATAATAAGGTATGGAAAAAGAATTAAGAGTCATCATCAGCGGAGGCGGAACGGGAGGTCACATATTCCCTGCAGTCAGTATTGCGAACGCTGTCAAGGCCCTGCGTCCTGATGCAAAGATCCTGTTTGTCGGTGCCCTTGGCCGTATGGAGATGCAGCGTGTACCCGCCGCAGGCTATGAGATTAAGGGTCTGCCTATCCGCGGTTTCTTCCGTCCGCTGTGGAAACCCGCCAATATCGGTGTGGCTTTCGACTATCTCAGGAGCAAGTGGCTCGCGAAGAAGATTCTGAAGGATTTCCGACCTGATGTGGCTGTCGGTGTAGGTGGCTATGCCAGTAGTGCAGCCTTGGGTGCTGCTAGTAGTCTGGGCATTCCCACTCTGCTACAGGAACAGAACAGTTATGCCGGTCTTGCCAACAAGACCCTGGCGAAAAAGGCTGAGAAGATATGTGTAGCCTATGAGGGTATGGAGCGGTTCTTCCCCGCAGAGAAACTTATGCTTACGGGCAACCCCGTGCGACAGACTCTGTTAGAAACAACCATCTCTCGTGAAGACGCAGTCCGCAGTCTCGGTTTCGACCCGCAGAAGAAGACTGTTCTGCTGGTGGGTGGCAGTCTTGGAGCAAGGACCATCAACGAGAGTGTCCTGCAGCATCTTGATATGGTGAAGCATTCGGATGTGCAGTTTGTCTGGCAGACAGGTAAATATTACAATGATGCCATTAATCAGCAATTGGCTGGTCAGGACATCCCCAACCTGAAAGTCACCGATTTCATTACTGACATGGGAGCAGCCTATAAAGCCGCTGATTTGGTTATTAGCCGGGCCGGTGCCAGTAGTATCTCCGAGTTCTGTCTGATTGGTAAACCCGTTATCCTTGTGCCCAGTCCCAATGTGGCTGAAGACCATCAGACGAAGAATGCCCTGGCTCTTGCCAATCGGGATGCAGCCATTTACGTAAAGGATGCGGAGGCTCCTGATGTACTGCTGAAACTTGCCATCGATACTGTTAATGATGAGGCCAAGCTAAAGTCGCTTAGTGAGAATGTATTGAAACTGGCTTTGCCCGACTCTGCCAACATCATTGCAAAAGAAGTCATCAAGTTAAGTGAAAAATGAATTGTGAAATAGTAAATGGAAATTAAGGATATCAAATCAGTCTATTTCGTAGGAGCCGGTGGCATCGGTATGAGTGCCATCGCCCGCTACTTCATCCACAAGGGCCTTGTCGTGGCAGGCTATGACAAGACTCCTTCCGACCTGACACGCAGGCTGGAGAAAGAAGGTATGCTCATCCATTATGAAGAAAACGTTGATGAGATTCCCCATGCCTGCAAGCAGAAGAATTCGTGTCTTGTCATCTATACACCTGCTATCCCGGATGATCATCAGGAACTTCAGTACTTCCGTGAGAACGGGTTCGAGATTCAGAAACGTGCACAAGTGCTCGGTACGCTAACCCAAGCCCATAAAGGACTCTGTGTTGCCGGTACCCATGGAAAGACAACCACTTCGACGATGTGTGCCCATATCATGCATCAGAGTCACCTTGACTGTAATGCTTTCCTCGGAGGTATTTCGAAAAACTACGGCACGAACTATATCCTCTCCGATTCCGACTATGTGGTGATTGAGGCAGATGAGTTCGACCGCAGCTTCCATTGGCTTCGCCCTTGGATGAGCGTCATCACCAGCACAGACCCAGACCATCTGGATATCTATGGAAACAAAGAGGCCTATTTAGAGAGTTTCCGTCACTATACGGAACTCATCCAGCCAGGTGGTGCTCTCATCATCCACCGTCATCTTGAGATGAAAGAGAATTTGCAGGAGGGTGTCCGTCGCTATGACTATGATCTCCACGAGGGTGACTTCCACGCAGAAAACATTCGCATAGATAATGGTGAGATTATCTTCGATTTCGTCTCCCCCATTGAGTGCGTGAAAGATGTACAACTTGGTCAGCCCGTCCCCATCAATATCGAGAATGGTATCGCCGCTATGGCAATGGCACAGCTCAATGGCTGTACGGCGGAAGAGCTGAAGTATGGCATGCAGACCTATAACGGTGTGGATCGTCGGTTCGACTTTAAGATCAAGACAGACCGTTTGGTATTCCTCAGCGACTATGCACACCACCCTAAGGAAATCTACCAAAGCGCCAGAAGCATCCGGGAGTTATATAAGAATAAGCATATCACGGCCATCTTCCAGCCGCACCTCTACACCCGCACTCGCGATTTCTATCAAGAATTCGCTGAGGCCCTGAGTCTGCTCGATGAGGTCATTCTCACGGAAATCTACCCTGCTCGCGAACAACCTATTGAGGGCGTCACTTCACAACTCATCTACGACAACCTGAAAGAGGGTGTCAAAAAGGAGATAATCCAGAAGGACCAGGTACTCGACTATGTGAAGGCCCACGACTTTGAGGTTCTCATTGTCCTCGGTGCCGGCGACCTCGATGCGCAAGTCCCGCAAATAACCAAGATACTGAATAGTAAACAATAAATAAGAACTGATTGTGACATTTAACTGGAAGCATACCTTCGTTGTCGTTTTCGACTTTGTCATCGCCTTCTATCTGGTGTTGGCTGTCTCGTCATTCAATACTCCTGCCGAGAAAGCCACGGTATGCTCCGAAGTCAAGATTGACCTCAACAATGATTTGACAGACGGCTTTGTTAATGCCAATGAGATTAAGAAGCTCTTGGAACGCAATCGCATGTACCCGTTGGCACAGCCGATGAGCGACATCAATGCCCGTCTCATCGAAGAGACGCTCCTGAAGAGTCCTTTCGTGGAGCAGGCTGAGTGTTACAAGACACAGAGCGGACATGTATGCATCAGCCTTCACCAGCGGACTCCCATTCTCCATATCATGGCTGACGACGGTGAAACCTACTACCTCGATACGTATGGCAACATCTTGCCTGAGTCGAGATACCCTTCTGACATGATTGTGGTGACAGGTACCTTTAGTCGCAAGTTTGCCCAGAAGATGCTGACAAAGGTAGGAAATGTGTTGCTGGCCGACAAATTCTGGCAAGACCAGATTGTTCAGGTGAATGTACTCAGCAACGGTACGCTGGAGATGGTTCCCCGAGTGGGCGACCACATTCTCTTTCTTGGGGCACCCGTTAATGTCGACAAGAAATTGGAACGCCTCCGTAAGTTCTACCTTTACGGGCTTAATGAAGCAGGCTGGAACAAGTATTCCTATATCAGCGTGGAGTTCGACAATCAGATTATCTGCAAGAGAAAGTGAATAGTGAAAAGTGAATAGTAATATGGCACCAAAGGAATTTATCGTAGCAATTGAACTCGGTTCATCTAAGATGACCGGTATCGCGGGACAGAAGAATCTCGATGGCAGCATTACGGTGCTTGCTGTGGTGAAGGAAGATTCTACTGCTTTTATCCGCAAGGGGTATGTGTACAATATCGACAAGACCGCCCAGTGTCTGACAAACATTATCAAGAAGTTGGAGACACAACTGAAGACGGAAATCCTCCAAGTCTATGTAGGTGTTGGCGGACAATCCATCCGCAGCGTCAGGAATATCGTCACGAAAGACCTGCCTGCGGACACCCGTATCACCCAGGAAATGGTCATCGAGCTGATGGATGCAAACCGTAACATGACCTATCAGGATCAGGAAATCCTTGATGCCGCTGTTCAGGAGTATAGGGTCGACTCCCAGTTCCAGCTGGATCCTGTAGGGATTCAGGCCACCCGTTTGGAAGGTAATTTCCTCAATATTTTGGAACGAAAGGCCTTCTATCGTAACCTCAACAAGTGTTTCGAGGTGGCTGGCATCAATGTGTCAGAGATGTATCTGGCTCCGCTGGCTTTGGCCGATAGTGTGCTGACTGAGGCTGAACGCCGTTCCGGCTGTGCCCTTGTCGACATCGGCTATGACACGACTACTGTATCGGTCTACAGCAAGAACATCCTACGCCATCTCGCCGTCATCCCCTTGGGAAGCAACAACATCACCAAGGACATTGCCACGCTTCAGATGGAAGAAAGTGATGCGGAGAAGATGAAACTCAAGTACGGTTCTGCTTTTACAGACAACAATGATATCGATAATAATATCAAATACTCTATTGATGCAGAGCGGCAGGTGGAGAGCCGTAAGTTCATTGAGATTGTTGAAGGTCGTATTGAGGAAATTATTGAGAATGTCTGGTACCAGATACCTTCCGACTATTATGATAAGCTCTTGGGAGGTATTATCCTTACTGGTGGCGGTTCTAACATGAAGAATATCGAACAGGCGTTCATCAATCATACGCATGTGGATAAAATCCGCATCGCCAAGTTTGTCACCCACACCATCAATGCTACCCAGGAGATTATCAAGGCCAAGGATGGATCTATGAACACGGTGCTTGGTCTGTTGGCAAAAGGTGATATCAATTGTGCCGGCAGCGAGGTCAACAATGACCTCTTCGGTACGAAGAAAGAGCCGGCAGCACATCCCGCAACCGAACAGCGTCCTGCACGTCAGGCCAGCGAAACACCTGCAGGTGTCGTTCGTACATCGGTAGAGGTGCAGAAAGCCGAGGAGGAGCGCCGTCGCCAGGAAGAAGAGATTGAGCGTAAACGTAAGGAAGAAGAAGAGGCTGAGAAACAGCGTATCGCTGCTGAGAAACGTGAGAACAGCTTCTGGAACAAGGCCATCAAAGGCATCAAACAGTTTGGTAAGACCATCATCGAAGAAGAATAACCCATAAAGAGTAAGTATTATGACAGACAATAATATGAACATTGATATCCTTGATTTCGGCGCACCCGAGAAGGATCATAGCATCATCAAAGTGATAGGTGTAGGTGGTGGTGGCGGCAATGCAGTCAACCACATGTACCGTGAAGGCATTCACGACGTGACATTCGTGCTTTGCAATACGGATAATCAGGCACTGAACGATTCACCTGTGCCTGTTCATCTGCAGTTGGGCAAGGAGGGCCTTGGTGCGGGCAATAAACCCGAGAAGGCACGTGCAGCTGCTGAAGAGAGTCTCGAAGACATCAAGGATATGCTCAACGATGGCACCCGCATGGCCTTTATCACCGCTGGTATGGGCGGTGGTACCGGTACAGGTGCCGCTCCAGTCATCGCCCGTGTTTCCAAGGAATTGGGCATACTGACCGTTGGTATCGTCACTATTCCCTTCCGTTTCGAGGGTGACCGCAAGATTGATCAGGCTCTTGATGGTGTGGAGGAAATGTCGAAGCATGTCGATGCCCTGTTGGTCATCAACAACGAGCGTCTGCGCGAAATCTATCCGGAACTGTCCGTACTCGACGCCTTTGGCAAAGCTGACGACACTCTGAGCGTGGCAGCCAAGTCGATAGCAGAGATTATCACCGTACACGGCCTCATCAACCTCGACTTCAACGATGTGAAGACTGTTCTGAAGGATGGTGGCGTGGCTATCATGTCGACGGGTTATGGTGAGGGCGAAGGCCGTGTGAAGAAAGCCATCGAAGATGCGCTCAACTCGCCGTTGTTGAATGACAACGACATCTTCAATTCCAGGAAGATCCTTCTTAATATCTCCTTTGCCGGTTCGAAGGATGGACAGCAGTCGCTCATGATGGAGGAGATGAACGACGTGAACGACTTCATGGCGAAGTTCGGCAGCGACTTCGAGATCAAATGGGGACTGGCTACAGACCCCGATTTGGGCAAGAAAGTGAAAGTTACCATCCTTGCTACAGGTTTTGGCATTGAGAATGTCGATGGCATGAACGGTCACTTGAAGAAGCATACGCAGGACGACATCAACCGTATCGCTGAGGAACAGGCCAAGGCTGTTGAGCGCCAGGACCGTCGCAATCGCTACTATGGCGGCGACAGCACTGCCAAGCGCTACAAGCGCCGTCCCAATATTTACCTCTTCCGTCCTGAAGATCTCGATAATGACAATGTCATCTCCGCTGTGGAGTCAACGCCGACCTACAAGCGTACCCGTGAGGTGCTTGATAGCATCAACTCACAGGCTTCTGGCGAAGAAGAAGTCGAGGAGCAGGTTCCTGAACAGCAGCAGTTTGAAGCCATTCAGGGCACTATCAAGTTTGCATAAAGACTACTGGTACATCTCCTGAAGGACCGCCAGCGATTGCAGTTGCGGGAAATCGGGCAGATGCAGACGATAATAGACGAGCGCAATCTCCAACAGGCGGTTGCGCTCGTTGTGTGACATCTGGAAGAGGTGCATGGTCGGAAAGTCCATTCGCATCATCAGCTGCAGCTTCTCAGCCTCTTGCGGCCGCAGGAAGTCACGGTGTACTGGCGGGAGCGTGCAGAAAACGCTCTCACGCAGGTCGAAGCAGTCGCCTGGGGTATAATCCTCCAGATTCGGATAAAAGCCGAGAAAGCGGCTCAGACGCATCAGGAAGACCATATGGAAGTTGGCATAGCGGTCCTCCCGGCTGTCAAACCATAGCAGACTGTCGGCTACATAGTCGAAAAGCGGTGTGTTCTGCTGCTCTCCGCGCAGGGCATAGCAAAGGAATTCGGCGATAAAGAGCGACACTGACAGTTTGTCGGGCTCAAAGGGAATGGTCGTGAAGGGATGGGCCAGCCGCATGTCGTGCAACTTCTGCAACGAGGCACGGGGACGTACGTCGGCCTCCACCTCCAACAGTGTCAGTGGCTGAAACAGTTGTTTCTTCATCCGCCCTTTTGAGGTCTTTGGCATGCTTACGATAAACGACAGTCTACCGTGACTCCTGGTGAACATATCCACGATGAGTCTCGTCTCGCCATATTTCAGCGAGTGAAGTACAATAGCCTGCGTTTTGGTCAGCATAACGTTGGCAAAATTACAACTTTTCAGGCAGAAACGCAAATTTCCGCAAGAAAATTTGGCAGATTCGGGAAAAAGCAGTACCTTTGCACCCGCATTTTGCGACCTTGGTCCCTTCGTCTATCGGTTAGGACGAGAGATTTTCATTCTCTAAAGAGGAGTTCGACTCTCCTAGGGACTACCATTAAATCTGTCATCTGCACAGCCAAGTGCTACCGCTTGTGAGCGGGATAAGGTGGCGGAAGCCCGCAAGGGCTGCCCAGGGCAGTTGTAGTGACGTAAGACCCACAAGCTTTAAGTAACAAATTATAATTAAACATTAAAA
>Ga0310690_10007704_pt1 | contig 13815 bp, 13 predicted proteins | sample AusTroGonzalo_MG_2_FD_207661 | JGI IMG/M metagenome (GOLD analysis project Ga0310690, IMG submission 207661) | Bovine rumen microbial communities from tropical cattle in Woodstock, Queensland, Australia - Gonzalo_04 (v2) (version 2) | ecosystem: Host-associated > Mammals > Digestive system >... | reverse complement strand
GCAAGGTTTACCGCGAGATCGACCTCGTGACCACACCCGCCGGTGATCTCGTCGGGATGGTTCACTGCAACAACTGCACTTCCGACCTCAACGCATGGATCGGGATCTGCAAGGAAGCTCTCGGCGTATTCGGAACCGAGATCGACACCAACACGCTCTATACCAAGCTCTTTGAACATGCACAGAACGGCGATCCCGACTGCGGCGGTGTTATCTCTTACAACTACTTCTCGGGCGAAGGCGTTACCGACCTCAACGAAGGCCGTCCTCTCCTTGCCCGTGAGCAGAACGCGAAGTTCAGCCTCGCCAACCTCATGCGCGCGAGCCTTTACTCGAGCGTTGCAACCCTCAAGCTCGGCTGTGACATCATGCTGAGGGACGAAAGCGTCGCTGTCGACAGAGTACTCGGCCACGGCGGTCTCTTCAAAACGAAGGACGTCGGCCAGTCGATCCTCGCCGCTGCTCTCAACGCTCCCGTTTCGGTCATGGAGACGGCAGGCGAAGGCGGTGCCTGGGGCATGGCTCTTCTTGCGGCTTTCCTCAAGTACTCGGGCGAGCTTTCGCTTTCGAAGTTCCTCGATGACAAGGTATTCGCCGGCATGAAGGCCGAGACGCTCGCGCCCGACACAAAGGCCGTTGAGGGCTTTAACGCCTATATCGACACCTTTAAGAAAGCCCTCGAAGTCGAGAAAGCAGCGATCGCTTCCCTTAAGTAATCCGCTCCCGAACAGAAACTCTTTTATCATAGTTTACGGTTACAGATGCCCTCTCATCCCCGGAAAAGGCATGAAACGGGTATTTGAACACAGAATGGAGAACATCATGTTAGAAACATTAAAGAAACTTGTTTACGCAGCAAATATGGAGCTGCCCCGCTACAACCTCGTTACCTTCACATGGGGTAACGTGAGCGCGATCGACAGAGAATCGGGACTTGTCGTTATCAAGCCCTCGGGTGTCGACTACGAGCGTCTCACTCCCGACGACATGGTTGTTGTTGATCTTGAAGGTAAGGTAGTCGAAGGAGACCTTCGTCCTTCGTCGGACACTCCCACCCACGTGGAGATGTACAAAGCTCTCCCCAAGGTCGGAGGTATCGTTCACACTCATTCTTCCTACGCTACGAGCTGGGCTCAGTCGGGTCTTTCGATCCCCTGCTACGGCACGACACATGCGGATCATTTCTACGGACCCGTTCAGTGCCTGCGTTGTCTGAGCGCCGAAGAGATCGCCGAGAACTATGAGAAGAACACCGGACTTCTCATCAATTCGGCAGTAGCGAACACCGATTACATGGCTACGCCCGCAGTGCTTTGCAAGAACCACGGGCCCTTCACCTGGGGCAAGGATGCTCACGAAGCCGTTCATAACGCGGTTGTCCTTGAAGAAGTTGCCAAGATGGCATACATGACCAGACTCATCAATCCTTCCGTACAGCCGGCTCCCGATTCGCTCATCGAGAAACACTACATGCGTAAACACGGACCCGGCGCATACTACGGACAGAAATAACATTAATGAGATGCAATATTTCTTATTGAAAAATTCCGTTCTAGGTGCTACAATGATAATGTTATATCGTTTCATAGGTTTTTCTATTTCATAAAATCACACAGCCCTAGGGCTGTAGCACTCAGAAAGGGTAGGCATCTCATGGACAGAAGAAGAAGAGACACAAAGGAAAGGTTTATCAAGTTTACATTAGAGAGGATCCGTACAAGCGGTGAGGACGACACAACGCTCCGCGATCTTGCCAAGGAATTCGGTATTTCCGCAGCAGCTCTCTACAACCATTTCGTTGACAAGGACGAGCTCCTTAACGAAGTCCTTAAGGTTGCTTCGAGCAAGGTTACCACACTTTACCGCGAGTACCTTGCAGATCACGGCACACTTAAGGGTGGCAAGGAAAGACTCATCCAGTTCGGCGAATTCCTTCTTGAACTTTTCAAGAACGAGAGCAATCTCGTAAGCTTCCTGTTTTTCAGCAAGACAGCGATCAATCTCTATTCATCGGTTGATGTTTTTGAGAACGATCAGTTCAAGCTCCTCTCGATCGCTTGTGAGATCATCGACAGCGTACGTATCGAGAACAACCTCTCGATCTCGAACTTTGAGCTTTACATCAAGTTCTGGTCCTTCATGGAAGGCTACGCACTGTTCGTTACCTCGGGCGTTTTCGAGGGTAACTCTTCCTTTATCTCGGATATCGTAAACGATGTACTCTGCGGTGATGCCGCGAAGGCGAAGAAGTGACAAGAAACGTTAAGATTATTTTTTCCACCCATGCCAAGGACATCTCCGACGAACCGGAGATCACTGAGCTTGTCGGTGAATACACCATCCAGAACGGTAAGCGTTATCTGCGCTATGAGAAGGATGGGTTGCGCGCATTTATAAAGATCACTGATGACAGTCTATCAGTGATCTATTCGGGCGCGATGACTTCACGCATGGAATACGCTCCCGGCGTGACAACAACAGGTTCGTTCAAAACCCCCGAGGGCTTGCTCGATGCCCTTGCCGAAACAGAACGCCTTACAGTAATAGAAGGTTCCGGCAGCGTCTTGCGCGTATCGTTGCGCTACAAGCTCTCACTTTCCGGAACCTTTGTTTCAAATTATGATATCGAGATCAATTGCCTGAAGATGTGAGCTTCAGGCATAAGCGTCGGATCATCCGACGAACGCTTTAACCTTCACATCCTCCGCTCCGATACGGATCGAGAGGACATTGCCTGCGAAGCTCCTGAACTGTTCGGGGCTGTCGCTCACAAAGAAAGTATTGACGGGCTTCTGTCCGTCTTTTTCTTTTGTCTCGCTGAGCAAGCCCTTCTCCTCAAGGAGTGCCTTGAAGCTTCTGGCTGTCTCAAATGCGGGGTTGACAAGCGTTACATCCTGCCCGACCGCGCGTGCTATGCTGTCACGCAGAAGGGGATAATGCGTACATCCCAGAACCAACGAATCGATCCCCTGTTCAAGAAGCTCGTCAAGGTATCTGTGGATAATGCTGTCCGTGATCGGGTCGTCCGTGAGTCCCTCCTCAACAAGGGGAACAAACAGCGGGCACGCCTTCGCGAAAACCTTGATGTCAGGCCTCTTCGCTCTGAGGTATTCCTCGTAGATACCGCTGCTCACTGTAGCTCTCGTGGCTATAACGCCTATCCTGCCTTTGACGGTCGCGTCCGCCGCAGCGATCGCTCCGGGCTTAACCACTCCGATAATGGGCACATCTACCGCTTTCTTGAGGTCCTCGAGAGCCAGGGCGCTCGCTGTGTTGCAGGCCACAACTATGGCTTTGACATTCTGCTCACACAGAAACTCCGCTATCTCACGGGAGTAACGGATGACAGTCTCGCGGGACTTGTTGCCGTAAGGCACCCGGGCCGTGTCGCCGTAATAGATTATCCTCTCGTTCGGAAGCTGCTCCATAAGCTCTTTGACTACGGTAAGTCCGCCGACTCCCGAATCAAAAACGCCTATCGGTGAATTTTTATCGATGTCACCCATCTCTCCTGCTCCTCTGCGACTTCTCTTTTTCAATGTCCTGCTTTAAAGTCAACCTTTTGTTGACGCGCGGAAGCAGCCTTTCTTTCAGATTCTCCCGCGTCACGGACACCGCTCTTTTAATTTTTCCACGTCCTGTTTCCGGGATTTCTTGCGATCCCGAGCTTCTCGGCTACTTCAGCAACCTGAAGCGAAACCACCTCGGCTACTCTCTTGTCGAACACGCCGGGGATGATATATTCCGCATTAAGCTCTTCTTCCGAAACAAGCGAAGCGATGGCCTTGGCTGCTGCAAGCTTCATCTCTTCAACAATCTGCTTAGCCTCAACCATGAGCGCTCCGCGGAAAATTCCGGGGAACACGAGCACGTTGTTGATCTGGTTGGGGAAATCGCTCCTGCCTGTGGCTACAATAGCGGCACCTGCTGCCTTTGCCTCGTCGGGCATGATCTCGGGAACGGGATTTGCCATAGCGAAGACGATGGGATCCTTAGCCATGGAAGCTACCATCTCGCGTGTTACGATACCGGGTGCCGAAACACCGATAAACACGTCCTTGCCCTTCATTACATCGGCAAGCGAGCCTTTCTCATGGTTACGGTTTGTGATGAGCGACATGGCTGCCTGAGCGGGATTGAGCCTTTCGTCACCCTCGCAGACAGCGCCCTTGCTGTTGACAAGTACCACATCCTTAACGCCGAGCGACATGATCAGCTTGCAGATGGAGATACCTGCCGAGCCGGCTCCGCTGATAACGACCTTAAGGTCTTCTATCTTCTTATTAACGATCTTAACAGCATTGATGAGTCCGGCAGATACTACGATCGCGGTTCCGTGCTGGTCATCGTGGAATACGGGGATATCAAGCTCTTCCTTGAGACGGGTCTCGATCTCGAAGCAACGGGGTGCCGAGATGTCCTCAAGGTTGATGCCGCCGAAGGTGGGAGCAAGATACTTGACTGTCTTGATGATCTCCTCAGTGTCCTTCGTATCAAGGCAGATCGGGAAAGCATCGACTCCGCCGAACTCCTTGAAGAGCACCGACTTGCCTTCCATAACGGGCATTGCAGCTTCGGGACCGATATCACCGAGTCCGAGAACTGCTGTTCCGTCGGATACGACTGCCACGGTATGGCTCTTGATGGTGTATTTATAAACGTTATGTTTATCCTTGTTGATCTCAAGACAGGGCTGTCCGACACCGGGTGTATAAGCGGTCGAGAGCTCTTCTCTGGTTGTTACGGGAACCTTTGATACTACCGAAAGCTTACCGTGATTCTCCTCGCAAAGCTTAAGGCTCATAGCTGAATAATCCATTTCTGTTACCTCTTTCTTATTTCATGCCGGTCTTCTCGAATCCGGCTTTTTCTCACATTTATCAGCCTGTCGTCCGGAATCTCCCGGGCCTGCGGCAGACTTCTGCTCTCGGGGAGCCTGACCGATCAAAGCTCCGCAGCGATCTTCTTGGCATACTCTGCTGCTTCGCCGTCCGCATAGGAGAGCTCTTTCCAGGGCATCGTCACGCCGTCACCCTCATAGCGGGGGATCAGATGGATATGAAGATGGAATACCGACTGCCATGCAGCGCTTCCGTTGTTCTGAAGCATGTTGATGCCGTCACAACCGAGAGCCTTTTTCTGCGCGTTCGCGATCTTAGATGCGACAAGAAGAGCACGGGATGCGGTCTTCTCCTCGATCTCGAGAAGGTTAGGCATATGTCTCTTGGCAAGGATGATGACATGTCCCTTTGCTGCGGGAGCGATGTCCATGATCGCCTTGAAATCATCGTCTTCGTAAACAGTGGCACTCGGGATCTGTCCCGCTACTATCTTGCAGAAAATACAGTTTTCCATATGTGGTTTCTCCTTCTGATGTAATCTCTCTTTTACTGAATGATCTTCCGGCTGTCGGATCGGGGTAAATCCTTTACATTTCAGAATCGTAACGGACTCACACACATTATACACAAAATCACGGATAGTGCAATCCAAGAAAACGGACACTTCCTGTACTTATCACGGAAAGTGCCCGTTGGTCCGTCGTTTTATTACGCTTATGCTTACTTATTTATGTATTCCTTTATGTTGTTATACGAAATATCGGCCGCGAGCTTTCCGAGAAGCTTCTCATCCTCCGGGAAATCCCCGCCGAGAGCAAAGTCCGCAAGGACGTTGCAGAGGATCCTTCTGAAATACTCGTGCCTCGTGTACGAAACAAAGCTTCTCGAATCGGTGAGCATCCCGATGAAGTTGCCGAGCAGTCCGTCTGCCGCAAGGCGCTTCATGTGCGCTTCGATCCCGAGCCGGTGATCGTTGAACCACCACGCCGCACCGTGCTGAAGCTTTCCGGGCACAGGGCTTTCCTGGAAGCAGGCGATCACTGTGTCTATGATCGCATCCTCGTTCGGGTCAAGGCTGTAAACAACAGTCTTCGGAAGCGCTCCGTCTGCCGTGCAGTCATTCAGGAAGTTCGCGAGATCCGCACTCGATGTTCCGTTCGCGATGCAGTCAAGACCCGCATTTGCTCCGAGCTTCTTAAAGGCCTCCACGTTGTTCTCGCGCTTTACACCGTAATGAAGCTGCATCATCCAGCCACGCTTAGTGTATTCGGCTGCAAAAAATTTAAGCATTGCCGTTTTGTACTGCTTTGCCTCAAGGTCACTGACCTTCTCTCCCCTGTACGCACGGGCAAAGATATCGGCTACCGCTTCGTTTGAAGCGGGCTCATAAACAAATAGTCCCATACCGTGATCGGCAACCCTGCAGCCGTGTTCCGCGAAGAAATCCATCCTTGCCCGGAGGGCATTCTTTAAGCAGTTGATGCATTTGATCTCGCGGCCGGCGGCTTCCCCGACCTTTTTCACATAGGCGTTAAAATCCTCTTTTTCAATATCGACGGCGCGGTCCGGTCTGAATGCCGGAAGAACCTCTATATCAAAGGTCTTGTCCGCTGCGATCGCTTCGTGGTGCTCAAGCGAGTCTACGGGATCGTCCGTAGTGCAGATAAGCTCAACGCCCGACATCTTCATGATGCCGCGTGCGCTGTATTCGGGGCTCTTAAGCTTTTCGTTGCAGAGGTTCCAGACCTCCTCGGCGGTGTCGCCGCAGAGCACTCCGTCATAGCCGAAATAGCGGTAAAGCTCGAGGTGGCTCCAGATGAACACGGGGTTGCCGACCGCCCTTTCGAGCGTCTTCGCGAAGGCCACGAACTTGTCGTGATCGCTCGCATCGCCCGTGATCAGGTCCTCGCTCACACCGTTCGCACGCATGAGGCGCCACTTGTAGTGATCGGCTCCGAGCCAGAGCTTCGTGATATTCTCAAATCTCACGTCTTCCCTGATCTCACCCGGTACGATATGGCAGTGGTAGTCGATTATCGGCTGCTTCTGCGCGTACCCGTGGTAGAGCCTCTTCGCCAGATCCGACGAAAGGAGATATTCCTCGTTTAAAAACTTCATTTTCTGCCTCCCTATAGCGCCCTTTTTGTGGGTCGATTTAAACTGTTCTTTTAATGTTACCCCGAAACGCTTCCCGCGCCTCGGGGTAATCTTTAACGCTTATGCTTTATCTCTGAACTCTTCCCGAACCATCTCCGCCGGCGAGCTTCTTTACTTCATCAACCGTAACCATGTTGAAATCGCCTTCGATGCTGTGCTTTAAGCAGCTTGCTGCAACGGCGAACTCGATGACTGCCTGCGGATCGTAATCCGAAAGGCTTGCGTAGATGAGGCCCGCTCCGAAAGAATCACCGCCGCCAACTCTGTCAACGATATGGATCGCGTAATTCTTGCTGCGGTAGCTCTTGCCGTCCTCGTAGAGGAGTGCTCCCCAGTTGTTGTCGTTTGCGGAGATCGAGCTGCGGAGCGTGATCGCTACTTTCTTGAATCCGAAGCGGTCGGTGAGCTTCTTCGCAACCTCAACGTATCCGGCGTCATCTATCTTTCCTGATGTAACGTCCGTGTTGTCGGCACGGATCCCGAACACATCGTCCGCGTCCTGCTCGTTCGCGATGCAGACATCAACGTATTCCATAAGACCTGCCATTACCTTGCCGGCCTTCTCTTTGCTCCAAAGCTTTCCTCTGTAGTTGAGGTCACAGCTTATGGTCACGCCGTGCTTCTTGGCCGCCTTACATGCCTCGAGGCAGATGTCTGCGACATTGTCGCCGAGCGCGGGCGTGATCCCTGTGAAATGGAACCAGTCGGTTCCTTCAAAAATATCATCCCAGTCGAAATCGGAAGCCGAAGCCTCGGCGATCGAAGATCCCGCTCTGTCATAGATAACCTTTGAGGGGCGCTGGCTTGCTCCCTTTTCAAGGTAGTAGATTCCCACTCTGTTTCCGCCGCGAACGATGTCATCCGTATCCACGCCGTACCTGCGAAGAGAATTGATCGCTGCCTGACCGATCTCATGTGCGGGAAGCTTCGAAACAAAAGCTGCATCCATTCCGAAGTTCGCAAGCGAAACCGCAACGTTCGCCTCACCGCCACCGAATGTGGCACCGTATTTCTCGGCCTGAACAAATCTGTAATATCCTTCAGGCGCAAGCCTGAGCATTATCTCACCGAATGTAACTATTCTTTTCATGTTGTGTCCCTTCTTTTTGTCAGATTATCTGTATTTAATTATCCTGTGTCTGCTATTTTTATCCCTGTTGTTTTTGTATCTCTTCCTATGTTTCTTTCCTTGAACTAATATTTTTACAACGTACTCGTTTTATTTTTTCTTACGATTTATATGTTTTCACCTTAATTACTTCTGCACGAGATGTACCGCAAATCCCGAGATCTCGTCCGTCATGTAGACTGCTTTAAGCCTTCCCGCAGTGTCGTACTTGGCTGTGTCCATATCAAACTGCACTCCGCGAAGAGTTAAGTGGAACACCGCTCTTTCTACGTTTGTAGTCCCAATCGCAATATGCCCCTTTGCGCCGAGGTAAGGAGTCTTCATAAACTCCGCAACCGAACCGGCAAAGACAGACGAATTCCCGTCTTTCTTTGTAAAACCGAAAAGGAGATCGAATCGTTCCGCGTCTGCCATGGCTTCCGCTTCATCCTCACAGTTCACTCCGATATGAGCGAGCGAGAAACCGAGCACAGCATCAACCGCTTCTCTCGAAAGCCTTGCCACTTCGTCAAAACGACCGGCTGCGATAAGCTTTTTATCGACCATAAAGCTGCCGCCGCAGGCAAGCACCTTGTTAAACGCCAGATATGTTGCAATGTTGTCCTTGTTTATCCCTCCTGTGGGCATAAACTTCATCGAAGTATAGGGCGCCGACATCGCCTTGATCATGGGAAGCCCTCCGGCTGCCTCGGCAGGGAAGAACTTTACAACATCAAGTCCGAGTCCGATCGCCTGCTCCACCTCACTCGGGGTAGCAACACCGGGCGTAACGGGTATCTCTTTATCTATACAGTACTTTACAACCTCGGGATTAAGTCCGGGACTGACGATGAACTTCGCTCCCGCCTCCACGGCTTCGTCGACCTGCTCACAACTGAGGACAGTTCCTGCGCCGACAAGCATGTCCGGGAAATTGGAAGTCATAATGCGTATAGCCTCTTTGGCGGCTGCCGTCCTAAAGGTGACCTCCGCACAAGGTATCCCTCCGACCATCAGAGCTTTTCCCAGGGGAAGCGCATCCTCCGCCCTGTCAAGTGCAACAACGGGTACTATTCCGATCTGCCCGATTTTGGTAAGTATATCGTTCATAACTGTTTTCCTCTCAAAAGATCAGGATCCCATGCGTTTTCTTCAAAAGCGCCCGGTCATGCCTATTTTACAACATACACAAGACGTGTCAATAATCACAAGTTGCTAAATATCTTCCTAAATGTGAAGAACTCCCGCCATTGACGGGAGTTCTACGTTTCCTGAAAGAATTACTAATCCGTAGACCGGCTCTACTCTCTCTTTTTTCCGAGTCATTCCTGTTTTATGCTTTCTATTTCATCCTTTATCTTGCCTATTGCTCCTGAATCCTCCGGCCACACTCCGTTCCGAATGCTTTGCGTATAAATCAACGATTTTTCCTCTACCGGATTAAATCCAATAATATATTTGTTTCCCGTCTCAACTAAGCCTTTTTCGATAACAACCAGAATTGTCCCGTCATTATATGTATTTACCTCTGCTTGGTTGATCAATTCTTCGATTTCACATCTGTACGTGTTTCCATTATGCAGTCTTCCTTCCGTCTCCAATTTGTTTACTTTTACTACCGCAATGATTTTTGATTCTTCCACCAGCCCTTTTATCAAGTCGTCATAGTCTTTTTGAACAGTCATATCTGCTTCTTCATGCGATACAGAAGAATAAACAGAACAGATATACTCTTTTATATCCATGTGTTCGGGAATAGTTATCGGTTTTGAATACAATGTAAACTCATTGTCTTCTTCACTTAAGAACAGGTCTGATTGTATCGCATATCGATCATGATCATACATGATCGATTCCCCTTTTTCCATTACAAGAATATACTCTTTTCCTTCTTTATACTGCCTGTCGTTGTGATCATATTTGTAATCTATCTCTCTCACATAACTGACGGCATGGGTTAGAAACAAATAAATCTCTTCGTCCTTTACATCCCCGTATAGACATTCCTTAACCTTAAACCGTGCTTCTGAGTATTCTTCATAATCAGTTGTATCAATGTATTCTCCTATAATTGCGACATTGCTGTTTTTTATAAGATCCTCAAATGATACTTTATTCTCCTGAGAAAAAAGTAAAGGTTTATTGTTATTGTTTTCCTGTCCGGCGCATGCAACAATTGAAAGCATTACCGCAAGTGTCACGACAAAATAAAGAATTCTTGATTTCATCTGTTTCCTCCTCTTTAGATGCGAGTTTTCCCCGTATCCAGAGCGTTCTTCCAAATGATATCTATTTGATATTACTTTGCGGCTCGCTTGAAAATAATCAGGCATATCAGCGCAGCCACGATCCCTCCGCTCACAAAACCGCCCATATCAAGCCACACATCCGCGATTTCGGGTCCTCTGCCGGGAGAGAATATTTGTATTGTCTCATCAATAAAGGCGACCGCCAATCCGCAAAACAACGTGTTGATCGACAGTTTTAAGATCTCTTTCCTGTCTGCCTTTCCGCTTTCCTTCGTGAATACTCTTCTCTTTCGGATAATAAGCGCCGTGTACGCTGCCATTTCAAGGCCCATGATCGCATATTCACAAAAATGAGCAAGCTTCCTTATAAACAATCCGGTTATCATGTCTTCGGGAAGAAACACGCTCAGTATCGGTTTTAACAGTTCGAGCACAAATCCGCTCTCTTCTGATGATTCTTCCGCCGGAAGAAGGGAGTGTCCCCATGCGAATATGATCGAAACGACAATAAGGACCCTTAGAAGGATCCTTATTTTTCTGTATTTTTCTCTTGAAGTGTTTTCAGTCATCCCCGTATCCCTTTTCCGTATTACAGCGAAATACTCTTGTGTCTGTTGACATGACAGCATATATTGACCGCTACGGGAAGCCCTGCTATATGCGTCGGATAGGTTTCGATATTCACACCGAGAACCGTTGTGATTCCGCCCATTCCGCCGGGTCCGATCCCGAGTTCATTGAGCTCTTTTGTAAGCTCGATCTCAAGCTCTTTTATATGCTCCTTCTCGGAGAAGGTCGTGATATCCCTTGTGAGCGCTGTTTTGGCAAGGATCGCACATTTCTCGAAATCCCCGCCGATACCGACTCCGACAACCATGGGAGGACATGCATTAGGTCCTGCCGTTGTGACCGCGTCGATAACTGCCTTTTTAACACCTTCTCTTCCGTCCGCCGGCGTAAGCATGTAGAGCTTGCTCTTGTTCTCGCTTCCGAAGCCCTTGGGCGCGAGCATGATATCAAGCTTATCTCCGGGAACAATATCATAATGTATGATCGCCGGAGTATTGTCTCCTGTATTTACTCTCAAAAGAGGATCGGACACTACGGACTTTCTCAAGTACCCCTCGGTGTAGCCTTCCCGAACGCCCTGATTGATCGCATCCGTAAGATTCCCTCCCGTAATGTGCACTTCCTGTCCGACCTTGACAAACAGAATAGCCATACCGGTATCCTGACAGATGGGGATAAGCTCGTTCTTTGCTATATCAAGGTTGGCTGTCAGCTGTCCGAGTACCTTCTTTCCGAGCGGCGATGTCTCCTCTTTCTCTGCGGTCCTGATCGCGTTCTCCACATCCGCCCCGAGCACGGTATTCGCCGCGAGGCAGAGCCCTTTCACCGCTTCTGTGATCTTAGAACATTCTATTTCCCTCATGTTTGATGTGTTTCCTTTCTGTTTTCGATTCCTTTTTAAACCTTTCCGGATCGTAGTCTTTTCAAAGCAGGCTCCACCGCGACCGTATATCTTTCCGAAAACAATAAGCGAATGCGTTTTCGGAAAGATGTACGTGGCAGGTGGAGCCGTCCCTTGTCATTTTAATCGTTTCTATCTCTTTATAAAAGACACGATCACTCGTCGTCTGTCGCGTCGCCGCCCTCTTCATCTTCCGACTCATGAAGGATTGCTTTGTCGGGATCGTCGTAATCGTCATCCTCAAAGTCCTCACCCTCGGGGATCACGTTGTCCGATGCTTTTTCGCCTGCGTTTGCAACATTTGTCTCGGCATCTTCTTCCGTTTCACGGACTCTTGCGAACCTTGCAACCCTGACGTCACTGTCGGCATCGATGTTCATAAGCTTAACACCCGTGGTGTTACGTCCGATGATCCTGATGTCGGTCATCTCAAGTCTGATCATGATTCCGGAGGTGGTCATGATGATGATCTGTCCGGCCTGGTCGATGATCTTCGCACCGACGAGGTTACCGCTCTTCTCCATGATCCTGTAGCACTTGACACCCTTGCCGCCACGATGCTGTGAATTAAATTCACTGATCGGAGTGAGCTTTCCGAGACCCTTTTCGGAAACTGTGAGCAGGTACTCGCCCTGAGCGGTGAGCTGCATTGCGACTACTTCGTCGCCGTCGTCGAGGTTCATACCGATAACACCGATCGACTGACGTCCGGTGATCCTGACATCCGTCTCGTTGAAACGGATCGCCATACCGTACTTGGTCACGAGCATTACGTCCTGAAGCGCATCGGTACATTTAACACCGATCAGCTCGTCCTCGTCACGGAGAGTGATAGCGATAAGTCCGCCCTTGCGGATGTTGATGTATTCTGTAAGACGTGTGGTCTTAACGATTCCGTTCTTTGTCGCCATAATGAGATAGCTGTCGTCATCATAGCCCCTGACGGTTATGGTTGCGGTGATGCGCTCATCCGGCTGAAGCTCGATCAGATTAACGATCGCGGTTCCGCGGGATGTCCTCGATGCTTCGGGGATCTCGTAAGCCTTGAGCCTGTACACACGTCCCTTGTTTGTAAAGAACATGATGTAGTGGTGGTTCGTGGTCATGAAGAGCTCCTCGATGAAGTCCTCATCGAGTGTCTGCATTCCCTTGATTCCCTTGCCTCCGCGGTGCTGGCTCTTGAAGTTGTCAAGCGTCATCCTCTTGATGTAGCCGAGTCTTGTCATGGCGATGACTGTATCCTCATCGGGGATAAGGTCCTCCATCGAGATATCGAACTCATCATGTCCGATGCTTGTACGTCTCTCGTCGCGGTAGCGACCGCCGATCTCTTCGATCTCGTCCCTGACTGTGGCAAGCAGGACCTTCTCATCTCCGAGGATCGCTTTGTACTCTTTGATCTTCTCCATAAGTTCAGCGTACTCTGCTTCGAGTTTCTCTCTTTCGAGACCTGTCAGCTGTCTGAGTCGCATATCGACGATCGCCTGTGCCTGAACATCATCGAACCCGTACTTGTCGATAAGTCCCTGCTTAGCCTCGGCCGTAGATTTCGAAGCCTTGATAAGTGCGATTATCTCATCGATGATATCAAGCGCTTTGATAAGACCTTCCTTGATGTGGGCAAGCTCTTCCGCTTTGTTGAGATCGTACTTGGTACGTCTTGTCACAACGTCTTCCTGGTGGCGGATGTAAAGCTTGAGGATCTCAAGAAGCGAGAGGACCTTGGGCTCGTTGTCAACCAGTGCGAGCATGTTCACACCGAAGCTGTCCTGAAGCTGTGTGTGTTTGTAGAGATGATTGAGTACAACGTTCGGATTGACGTCTCGTCTGAGCTCAATGCAGACTCTCATACCCTCGCGGTCCGATTCGTCACGAAGCTCCGTGATACCGTCGATCTTCTTCTCTTTAACGAGCTCGGCGATCTTCTCTATAAGACGTGCCTTGTTCACAAGGTAAGGAAGCTCTGTCACAACGATCATGTTCTTGCCG
>Ga0310690_10007703_pt1 | contig 13816 bp, 11 predicted proteins | sample AusTroGonzalo_MG_2_FD_207661 | JGI IMG/M metagenome (GOLD analysis project Ga0310690, IMG submission 207661) | Bovine rumen microbial communities from tropical cattle in Woodstock, Queensland, Australia - Gonzalo_04 (v2) (version 2) | ecosystem: Host-associated > Mammals > Digestive system >... | reverse complement strand
TGAGGGTCCGAAGGGTGGTCCTGGTATGCAGGAGATGTTGTATCCCACCAGTTATATCAAGTCGATGCACATGGGTAAGGAGTGCGCCCTGATTACGGACGGTCGTTTCTCTGGTGGTACTTCTGGCTTGAGTATCGGACATATCTCGCCAGAGGCTGCTGCTGGTGGTAATATCGGAAAAATCAAGGATGGCGACATCATCGAGATAGATATCCCTAACCGTACCATTAACGTGAAGTTGAGCGATGAGGAGTTGGCGGCACGTCCACAACAGCCTCTGAAGCGCAACCGCACCATATCTAAAGCCTTGCGTGCATACGCTCAGAGCGTATCAAGTGCTGATAAGGGAGGAGTGAGGATAATAAATGAGTAATGAGTAATTACTAATTGCTAATTACTAATTTCTAATTAGAAAGAGATGAGAGACAGAATTACAGGATCGAAGGCGCTGATGCGTGCCTTACAGGCAGAAGGGGTAAAGACCATCTTTGGTTACCCTGGCGGCAGTATCATGCCCGTTTATGATGCGCTCTTCGACTATACACGTGGAGAGAAGAAATGTTTCGACCATATTCTGGTACGTCACGAACAGGGTGCTACCCATGCTGCCGAAGGTTATGCCCGTGTCTCTGGTGAGGTGGGTGTAGCCTTGGTGACCAGTGGTCCTGGTGTCACGAATACGTTGACGGGTATTGCTGATGCGATGCTCGACTCTACGCCTATCGTGGTGATTGCAGGACAGGTGCCTATCAATGCACTGGGTACCGATGCCTTTCAGGAGGTTGACCTTGTAGGTGTGTCGCAGCCTATCTCGAAGTGGAGTTATCAGATTCGTCATGCCGAGGATGTGGCATGGGCTGTCAGTCGTGCGTTCTATATTGCCCGTACTGGTCGTCCAGGTCCTGTCGTTCTCGACTTTGCGAAGAATGCTCAGGTAGAGGAGATTGACTGGGAACCGAAGAAGGTAGATTTCGTACGCTCTTACGTGGCTTATCCGGAATTGAATATGGAGGCTGTCCGTGAGGCTGCCGAACTGATTAACAACGCCAAGAAACCTCTCGCTTTGGTAGGTCAGGGTGTGGAGTTGGGTAATGCACAGGAGGAGTTGAAGGCATTCTTGGAGAAAGCCGATATCCCTGCTGGTCGTACGATGTTAGGACTCTCAGCGTTGCCTTCCGATCATCCGTTGAATGTCGGAATGCTGGGTATGCATGGTAACTATGCTGTCAACCTGAAGGAACAGGAGTGCGACGTGCTTATCGCTATCGGTATGCGTTTCAGCGATCGCGTGACAGGTAATACCAAGACCTATGCCAAACAAGCGAAGATTATCCATCTGGATATCGACCATAGTGAGATAGACAAGAACGTCAAGACCGACGTGGCTGTCATTGCCAACTGTAAGGAATCGTTGCCTGCCATCACTGCCTTGCTGAAGGAACAGAAGCATCAGGAATGGCGCGACTCGTTCAAGGAACTGGACGACAAGGAGCGCGAGAAGGTGATAGAGCCTGCCATCCATCCTACGGAGGGTCCGTTGCTGATGGGTGAGGTCGTGAATACCGTTGCCGAACAGGCACCTAAGGGTACTGTCCTTGTGACGGATGTGGGTCAGAACCAGTTGTTTGCCACCCGTTACTTCAAGTATCCTCAGAAGCGTAGCATCTGCACCAGTGGTGGTCTAGGTACGATGGGTTATGGTATGCCTGCCGCCATCGGCGCCACATTTGCCACTGATCGTACAGTGGTGTGCTTCATGGGTGATGGTGGTTTCCAGATGAATATTCAGGAACTGGGTACCATCATGGAGCAACAGGCACCTGTGAAGATGGTACTTCTCAACAACAACTACTTGGGTAATGTACGCCAGTGGCAGGATATGTTCTGGATGCGTCGTAAGTCGTTTACGAAGATGCTCAATCCCTGTTACGAGCAGATTGCCAAGGGTTATGGCATTGCCTATCAGGCAGTAGTCGATCGTAAGGATCTCGCCGAGGCTGTCAAGAGGATGCTTGCTACTGATGGACCGTTTATCTTGGAGTGTGCTATCAAGGAGGAAGATAATGTACTGCCGATGACACCGCCAGGCATGAATGTAAATGAAATGATGTTGGAGGTCTGACAATTGATAATTGACAATTGATAATTGATAATTGAATGGAAGAGAAGAAAACATTATATACGCTGCTGGTTTACTCAGAGAATATTGCGGGTATTCTGAATCAGATTACTGCCGTGTTTACGCGTCGTCAGGTGAATATCGAGAGTCTGACGGTGTCTGCTTCCAGTATTGAGGGCGTGCATAAGTACACCATCACCGCTTGGAGCGATGAAGACCAGATTATCAAGATTACCAAGCAGATAGAGAAGAAGATTGACGTGGTGAAGGCGAACTACTTCACGGACGACCAGTTGTTCATCCGTGAGACGGGACTCTACAAACTCTCTACGGAGTTGGTGATGCAGAATCCTGAGATATCACGTGCCATCCGTCGCTTTGAGGCGAGTATCACGGAGGTCAATCCCACCTATGTCATCGTGATGAAGCATGGTGTGACGGAGCAGATAGTCAACCTCTATCGTGCCCTCGATGAGTTTGGTTGTGTCCTTCAGTACACGCGTAGCGGACGTATCGCTGTGACGCGAGGCAAACAGGAGGAAGTCAGCAAGTTCTTGGAACAAAGAGAACAGGAGAATGGATAAGGTAGGGTGTTATCCGTTTATGGCAGAGCCGTTCCACTGTGATTTCAGTGGACGCCTCTTTATGGGGCATCTGGGCAACCACATGCTCAATGCTGCCGATTTCCATTCCACCGATCGTGGCTTTGGCATGAAGCGCCTGATGACTATTCAGCGCTCGTGGGTGCTCTCTCGCTTGGCTATCGAGATGGAGGAGATGCCCATGCAATATACGAAGTTCAATGTAGAGACGTGGGTAGAGAGTGCCATGCGCTATTTCACCTCGCGTAACTTCGCCGTCGTTGGAAATGACGGACACACTTACGGCTACGGACGTAGTATCTGGGCGATGATTGACACAGAGAGTCGACAGCCTACGGATATCTTCAGCATTGACGATGGTGCCATCAACCAGTGGATAGAGAAAGAGAAGCCTTGTCCCATCGACAAGGGTGGGAGAGTGAAGATGTCTGACGATGCCGAGTTGGTACGCACCATCGATACACACTATAACGACGTGGACATCAACGGACATATCAACAGCGTGAAGTATATCGAGCACGTGCTCGACCTCTGGGACCTCGACTGGTATCGTGAGCATCAGATCAAGCGTTTCGAGATAGCCTATGTTGCTGAGGCACATGCAGGCGACACGCTGAGTTTCTATATGGAAGGTGGTGATAATGAGTACTGCGTACGTATCGTGCGCTCTGACGGCACTGAGTGCTGTCGAAGTAAGGTACTCTTTCGCTGAAAAGACGAAGCAAACTAAACAAATACTGAACAAACTATTGTGATACGCGTATTGCGACAATTATTCCTGATGATTGCCCTGTTACCTGTTTGTCTGATGGCACAGGAAGAAGAGACGGCAGGATTCACCTCTGATCTTTTCGGAGGGATAACAGGTGTGGATGTCCTTCCCAAAGGACGCTTGCAATGGGAAGCCTACGCTTTCTATGAGCATACCACCATGACTGGCAATCACGCTGATTCATGGAGTCCTAACGTGTCCATGCTCCGTTATGGTATCAACAGTAACACGGAACTTTGTCTTCAGGGAGCATTGCTTCATACCACCGACGAGGGTGCCAACTATACAGGCATCTCTGATCTTGCCGTTGGTTTCAAGACACGTCTGTTTGATGGATGGAAAGCCGTTCCTGCCATCTCTATGCGTGGCTTGCTCTATTTCCCTCTTGGCGAGAACTATTCTTTCCTTCCTGATGATTTCGGTTTCCGATTCGACTTGATATTCTTCAATCATCTCACATCGTGGTGCGACTTAGGATATATGGGTTCCGTCATTTGGGACGATACCCCTCATCCCACCACCGTCTGGGGAGCCTATCTGGATTTCCTGCTCTCTGATCGCTGGTCGCTGTCGGTAGAGGAAAGCAACTATTATTATGGTCCTGACGAGGAAGAGAAGCTACAGCCTTGGGTATCGATGACACTTTCCTATCAGGTTCATCCCCGTGTGGGGTTAGGTATCACCTCCGATGTCAGCCTGCGACATTCCAGTCGTTTCTATAACGTGATGGTAGGCGTGGCATGGCAGTTGACAAAAAAGTGATTGAATATTTGGCAGTTTGCCAATGATTTAGTAATTTTGCAACCACTATTTTAGTTAACCCCTCGTCGCCATTTCGAGTAAATGGGGAGCGGACTGTAAGACGACGGCTCTCGGGTAGGGCTGGCATTGTACGCAAGGGATAAGTATAACATTTAAAAACAATTGCATTATGGCAGAAATGAATTTTGGTGGCGTTATCGAGACTGTAGTCACCAGCAAAGAGTTCTCTTTGGAGAAAGCACGTGAGGTATTAAAGGATGAAGTGATCGCCGTCATCGGTTACGGTGTTCAGGGACCTGGTCAGGCTTGCAACCTGCGCGACAATGGCTTCAATGTCATCGTCGGACAGCGTCAGGGTAAGACCTACGACAAGGCTGTTGCCGACGGATGGGTTCCTGGTAAGACATTGTTCTCTATCGAGGAGGCTGCCGAGAAAGGCACCATCCTCTGCATGCTGCTCTCTGATGCTGGTCAGATTCAGCAGTGGCCGACCATCAAGCAATATCTGAAGCCTGGTAAGACTCTGTACTACTCTCATGGCTTCGCTATCAACTGGAGCGACCGCACAGGCGTTATTCCTCCAAAGGATGTCGATGTCATCATGGTGGCTCCTAAGGGTTCTGGTACTTCTCTTCGCACGATGTTCTGCGAGGGTCGTGGTCTGAATTGCTCTTACGCCGTTTATCAGGACGCTACAGGCAAGGCAAAGGAGAAGACTATCGCCTTCGGTATCGGTATCGGTGCTGGTTATCTGTTTGAGACTACCTTCCAGCGTGAGGCTACCTCTGACCTCACTGGTGAGCGTGGTTCACTGATGGGTGCTATCCAGGGCTTGCTGCTCGCACAGTACGAAGTGCTTCGTGAGCATGGTCACTCACCCTCTGAGGCATTCAACGAGACCGTTGAGGAACTCACCCAGAGCCTTGGCCCGTTGTTCGGCGCTAAGGGTATGGACTGGATGTATGCCAACTGTTCTACCACTGCACAGCGTGGTGCCCTCGACTGGGCTCCCCGTTTCCACGACGCTATCAAGCCCGTGATGGAGTGGCTCTACTACTCTGTACAGACAGGTAACGAGGCACAGATCACTATCGATGCCAACTCTAAGCCCGACTATCGTGCCGGTTTGGAGAAGGAACTCGAGGCTATGCGTAATCAGGAGATGTGGCGTGCAGGTGAGACCGTCCGCAAACTCCGTCCCGAAAATCAGGAAGACTAATCATCTCTGATAATCTATTAATATAAAAGGAGCCCACATGGCTCCTTTTTTATTTGGCTAATGTCAGGAAGCCGTCTTCTTGACGGATGTGTTCTTCTTGTAGTAGAGAGGCGAGGGCAGCGTCTAATTCCTCTTTGGGCAATTGGAGACGGAGGAGTTCGGTGATATGGTGGCGCTTGTGGTCGGACAGTAGGGTGAGGATATGCTGTTGGGCATCCTTAATGTCTGTTTTCCCGATGCTCTGGCATACATCACACTGTCCGCAGTCCTGGGTATCGGTCTCGCCAAAGTATTCCAGCAGTTGGCGACTGCGACACTTGTCGTTGCTCTTGGCATAGCGGAGCATTGCCTCGATGCGCTGACGGTATTGCTCACGACGGTCTTCATAGACGGCAGGGGGCAGGGCAATACGTTCACCGTCCTCACGACGCTGCATATAACGGATATAGGGCACTTGTTTGCGAGGGATGAAATGGATGACGTGTTTGTCGGAGAGCAGTTTGAGTATCTGGTAAATCTCGTGGGGCTTCATGCCACACTGTTGGGCTATCAGACTCTCGTCGATGAAGCCATAGTCGGCAAACAGTCCGCCATAGGTGCGCAACAGAGCAACGATGACTTTCTCTTCGTTGGGGGAATCGCCACGCAGGCGATAGAGGTCGTCGCGACTGACAAGGAACCTGACTCGCGCCTGATTGTCTTGTTCCTCGGTATATTCGAGATAGCCGGCACGTTGCAGGATCTGCAGCGATGAATGTACCTGTATGGGGAAGTGGTTGAACTTATGGCAGAAGTCGTCGATATTGAATTCTCGCGACACGCCATAGCCGTCGCCTGTGGCTATCTGATAGTAGTAGGCGAGGTGGTCGTACACCTTGCGGATATAGTCTTTCTCAGGATAGGTGTCGCTGATGCGTTTGTGAAGGCGAGGCTCGTCGGCATTATTATATAATAGGATTGCGCGCGCAGGAAGTCCGTCACGTCCTGCACGACCTGCCTCTTGGAAGTAGGCTTCGATAGAGTCGGGAAGGTCGTAATGGGCGACAATACGCACGTCGGCTTTGTCGATACCCATACCGAAGGCATTGGTGGCTACCATGATACGCACACGGTCATGTTGCCAGTCGCGCTGTCTGCGATCTTTGTCGGCATGTTCGAGTCCTGCATGGTAGAAGGTAGCCGAGAGTCCTGCCTCTGTCAGATGCTCGGCAATCTCACGGGCATGGCGCCGACTGCGCACATAGACGATGGCTGAGCCTTTCTCTCCGTCCAAGAGACGGATGAGTTCTGTGTATTTATCGGGGGCATGGTTGACGAGGTAGGTGAGGTTCTTGCGCTCGAAGGACATCCGAGACACGGTGAAGCCGTGTCCTGCGGATAACTTTTCACAGATATCTTCGACCACTCTGGGTGTGGCTGTAGCCGTGAGGGCGAGGACGGGGACATCGGGACAGAGGCGACGGATGTCGGCTATCTGAAGATAACTGGGACGGAAGTCGTAGCCCCATTGTGAGATACAGTGTGCCTCATCGACAGTGATGAAACTCACCTGCATGTGGCGCAGTTTCGTCTGGAAGAGGCTGCTGCCCAGTCGTTCGGGTGAGACATACAGGAACTTGGTGTTGCCTAAGATACAGTTTTCCAGCACGCGCAGGATGTCATCGTGCTTCATGCCGCTATAGACAGCGGCAGCCATGATGCCACGCTGACGCAGGTGGTGCACCTGGTCTTTCATCAAGGCAATCAAAGGGGTGATGACGATACAGACACCTTCTTGAGCAAGGGCTGGCACTTGGAACGTGACAGACTTACCACCACCTGTAGGCATCAGTCCCAGCGTGTCGTGACCAGCACCTATCGACTCGATGATTTCCCGTTGAACACCACGGAAGTCATCATAGCCCCAATACTTCTTTAGAATTAATTGATAATTGACAATTGATAATTGACAATTATCGGGTGCACCATGATCCATTATCAACTATCAATTATCAATTTTCAATTATCAATTGAAGGACGAATGTCTTCTATCTGTAACTGTACCTCACCACGCTTGTAGGTGTTCTCTTCGATGGTGTAGACGATATCAAACGAGTGTTTCGACTTGATATAATGTGCCTCGGCACTCTGTCCAAAGGCGATACCATTCATCACCATTGCTGATTTCGAGTCGACGAGTTCGAGTTTGATATGCTCCTGATGGCGTCCGACGACCTTGGAAGTACCATAGTCATAGACATGGCGTGTGAGGAACAGCGGTTTGGGATTGCTGGGTCCATGAGGTGCCAGACGACGCAGGTCGGTCATCAGTCGGCGTGAGATATCCTTGAAGTCTACCTCCTCGTCGATATCGAGTGTGGCGAGTGTCTGCTCGGGTAGGATATGGTGGCTGACATACTCTTGGAAGCGACGACGGAACTCAGGAATATTCTCCTGCTTGAGTGTCAGTCCGACGGCATAAGTATGTCCTCCGAAGTTTTCCAACAGGTCGCGACACGACTTGATAGCATCATAGACGTCGAAGCCTGCCACTGAACGAGCCGAACCAGAAGCGATGCCGTCGATGATGGTCAATACCACAGTAGGACGGAAATACATTTCTGTGAGGCGTGAGGCGACGATGCCTACCACACCTTTCTTCCATCCCTCGTCGTAGAGCACGATCGCCTGCATGTGGCGCTGACTCTCCAGACGTGCCACAATCTCGTTCGCCTCCTTGGTCATCTCCTTATCCACATCCTTGCGCTGCTCGTTATACTCGTTGATGCGGTTCGCCTCAGTGAGTGCTTTCTGCAGGTCACGCTCCACCAACAGTTCTACGGCTTCCTTACCATTCTGCATGCGTCCGCTGGCATTGATACGTGGACCAATCTTGAAGACGATGTCGCTCATGGTCAGTTCACGTCCTGTCAGTCCGCAGATCTCGATGATCGCCTTCAGACCGATAGACGGACTTTGGTTCAGTTGTTTCAGACCATGGAAGGCGAGGATGCGATTCTCACCCGTTACTGATACCAAGTCGGCGGCAATGCTGACGGCACAGAGGTCGAGTAGGGGAATCAAGCGTGCAAAGGGAATACCATTGTTCTTGGCAAACGCCTGCATCAGTTTGAAACCCACACCACAGCCGCAGAGGTCCTTGAAAGGATAGGTAGAGTCTTCGCGTTTCGGATTCAGGATAGCGACAGCAGGCGGCATCACCTCGTCGGGGACGTGGTGGTCGCAGATAATGAAGTCGATGCCCTGTTCTTTCGCATAGGATATTTCGTCTACGGCCTTGATGCCGCAGTCGAGTACGATAATCAGTTTCACACCCGTTTCCTTCGCATAGTCTATTCCCTTGATGCTGACACCATAGCCTTCCTCTTCACGGTTGGGGATATAGTATTCGATGTTGGAATAGAACTGCTGTAGAAACTTGTACACCAGTGCCACCGCTGTACACCCGTCGACGTCGTAGTCGCCATACACCATGATACGCTCTTTGCGTCCCATCGCATCATTCAGTCGGTCTACTGCCATATCCATGTCGTTCATCAGGAATGGATCGATGAGTTCGTTCATCATCGGCCTGAAGAACCGCTTGGCAGCCGATTCCGTCTTGATGCCGCGTGCTATGAGCAGTTCGGCGACGATCGGACTCATGCCGATCTTCTCCGCTAACTCTTTAGCAGCCTGTTGTCTCTCGGGTGTAGGTGGTTCGTAATTCCATTGATAGTGCATTTACGTAACCAGTTAAGTGTAACCTACAGTCCGAGTTTCTTACGGATATCCTTTGGAATGGCGTTCTTGTTGACAGTGAAGTCCATCGTGTTGGCAGCGATGAAGGCCTTGGTCATATACCAGATACCTTTGTAGTCGCCAGCCTCGCCCCATGAGTTCTTCACCATATAGTACTCCTTACCGTTCTGGTCTTTGGCGATGCCATAGATATGCATACCATGGTCGTCAGTGAGTTCCCAATTGTCGTAACGCTCCTGACGTAACTCCTGTGTGGGGACAATCTCAGGAACGGTGCAGCCGAGTGAGTCGATGATGTCGCGCTTCTTGGCAGCAGACAGTTTCAGCCAACGTGCCATGTCAGAGCCTTGCATGCTTCCTGCTTTCTTCTCATCGATAGCGTAGGCAAGACCGTTGCGAGTGAATCCGTCTTCACTGACGTCGCCACCCCAGGCTACAGTATAGCCGTTCATGACAGCATAATCGATAATCTGCATCATCTCGTCCATCGGAAGATTGTAGGACAGTGGGTTGCGCCAGTTGTCCTGAACCTCTACGGCAAAGGCGGTGTAGAAAGGATGATGGGTATAACTGGTAATACTTACGTAGTCGTTGAAGTCGAGACCAAGGCTCTGGGCGAAGGTCTTCGGAGTATAGGTCTTACCCTCGTAGGTGAAGGTCTCAGGGCATTTGCCAAGATAGGCGTCGAGGATACCCTGCAAACCTACCTTCCACTGAGGTGAGATTTTGCTGGCTTTGTTCTTTGCTACTGCCTCTACATAAGGCTCCAGCAGTGAGAAGAACTCATTGAAGTTGTTCAGTGAGTCGCCATAGAGAGAGCCAGGGAAAGGCATTGCCTCGATGGGGCAGATACCATAGTTCTGCAACACGTAGTGCACATCGTAGGCAGAGCCGCCTTGTGAAAACTGGCAGTCGCCATGCAGACGTACTACCTGGATGGCACGATCCATGTAGTTTTTGTTCTCTATGAAACTCTCACAGAGGTTGTAGGTCTTACCCGTCTTCTTCAGGATTTCCGACTCGAAGAAGGAGGTGGTGGAATAAGCCCAGCACGTACCACTTCGGTTCTGGTCCTTGATGCTGGTGATGGGGTTCTCCTTAATCACGGTGAACACCGGCTTGTTTTTGTTGACGGAATCTTTCTTCTCTTCCGCCTGTGCTCCTACTGCCATGCATGCGAGTAGAGCCAAAGTCATTAATTTTCTCATTGTTGTTTTTATTTATTGTTATTCATATATTCTTCCAATTCCGCAGGATGATAGGGGATGCGCTTGCTGCCGAGGAAACGGCAACCGTCTTTCGTAATCAGCACATCATCCTCAATGCGGATACCTCCGAAGTCCTTGTAGGTCTCCAGCATGTCGAAGTTCAAGAACTCCTTGCAATGTCCCTTCGCCTTCCACTCGTCGATGAGGGCAGGGATGAAATAGATACCAGGCTCATCGGTAACAACAAAGCCTTCTTCCAGTCGGCGACCCATACGCAGACAGTTGGTACCAAACTGTTCGAGATTGGGACGTGTCTCGTCATCGAAGCCTACGTAGATTTGTCCGAGTCCTTCCATGTCGTGAACGTCCATACCCATCATGTGTCCCAAACCATGAGGCAGGAACATTGCATGGGCACCAGCACGTACGGCTTCGTCAGTATCTCCCTTCATGAGTCCGAGTTCCTTCAGGCGCTCCGTCATCATGCGGCATACGGCAAAATGCACGTCCATATATTTCACGCCAGGCTTGGCGACTTCCAGTACATAGTCGTGACAAGCCTCGACAATCGAGTATATCTCCAGTTGACGCTGGGTAAACTTCCCATTCACAGGCATTGTGCGAGTGTGGTCGGAACAATAGTCTTCGAGTTCACAACCTGCATCACAGAGCACGAGTCTGCCATCCTCTAATTTTGCATCCGACGGATTGCCATGCATGATCTCACCATGCTGTGAGAAGATGGTGGCAAAACTGGTACCGCTGGAAAGACTACGGGCAATACCATCCACCTGTCCACCAATGAAACGCTCCGTGATACCAGGCTTAATCAGCAACTGGGCAGTGGTATGCATCACATAACCCACATCACAGGCACTATCCATAACGGCAATCTCCTGCGGCTCCTTCGTGGCACGCATCTTTACGACAGCCTTGATCAATGGTAGTGAGGCAGCGTCCTTCTGTTTTGAAGGGTGAATGCCCAACAGGTCCATGATCTGTATCTTCGTATCGTGACGATAGGGGGGAAGGAAGTGGATTTTAGATGTAAGATGTTTGATGTAAGATGTAAGATGTGCCAAAGGGGCAGTCTTGGTAATTCCTACCTCGGCAGCGAGGTCACTGACCGTTGGCGTAAAGCCCATCCAAACGATGTCTTCCACGTCAATATCATCACCAAAGAGCCACTCTTCGTCGTTGTCAATATCAATCACACCCACCAGTCCGTCACGGTGTTGTCCGAAATAATAGAGGAAAGAAGAATCCTGACGCATAGGTGCATAACTGTTGGCTGAATAGTTGCAAGGTGCCTCGTTATTACCGAAGAGCACGATAACGCCTTCTCCCACCAGTTTTTTCAGTTCTGCCCGTCGTCGGATATATGTATCTTTATCAAACATGAATTCAGTAATAATATTATTAATTTGCAAAGATACACATTATTTATCGAATAACATCAATTTTGCATCATAAAAAGCATTAAAATGCTTATATCTATTTTTCAGCCTCTTTTAGAAGGTCTGGGCGAAGGCGACGCGTACGCTCCATGGCTTGGTCTAATTCCCATTCCTTGATCTTCGCCTCGTTGCCACTCAGCAGGATGTCAGGAACCTTCCATCCTTTATAGTCGGCAGGACGGGTATAGATGGGTGCGGCAAGCAAATCATCTTGGAAACAATCAGAGAGGGCACTCTGTTCATCACCAATCACACCTGGCACTACTCGGACGATGGCATCGGCAATCATGGCGGCTACGAGTTCACCACCTGTCAGCACGAAGTCGCCAATCGATATCTCTTTGGTAATCAGATGGTCACGCACTCTTTGGTCAATTCCTTTATAGTGTCCTGCGAGGATGATGAGATTACCCTTCAACGAGAGTTCGTTCGCCATGTGTTGGTCGAAACGTTCTCCATCAGGTGACGTATAAATCACCTCGTCGTAGTCACGTTCTGCCTTCAAAGCGGTGATACAGCGGTCGATGGGTTCACACTGCATCACCATACCAGCCGAACCGCCATAGGGATAGTCATCCACGCGACGCCACTTGTCGAGCGTATAGTCACGTAGGTTATGCAGTCGTATCTCAGCCAATCCTTTCTTCTCGGCACGAGCCAGTATACTTTCATGTACGAAGCCCTCTATCATTTCAGGCAGTACGGTGATGATGTCTATTCTCATATTAATTGATAATTGATAATTGACAATTGATAATTATGATTTCTGGAAGAAATCTTTGATTCTTTCAATATATTGTTCGCCAGTCTGTCGTCCTAACTCATAGACATGGCGCATCTCCTCAGGGTCGTGAGAGATATGTCCGATGGGTATTTTCTTTTCAGGACGAATCACGAGGCAACGTCCTTCTGCCTCTGCCTTTGCCACATAGTCCAGTTCCTGATTATACATGATATGCCGCTGTTCCATTGCCTTGATCATCTGCGGATACTTGCGAAGGGCAATACGCATCAGGGGCATCAGTTTGTTAGGCGACTTCTGATAACCTGTGGGTTGGGTGAGGATGACCACATTATGACGATAGCCTAATGACTCGAAATATTCCAAGGGAATAGAGTCTGCCACACCGCCGTCGAGCAGTTTCCTGCCTTCCAGTTCCACTGTTTTCGAGAGTAGGGGCATCGAGGCAGAGGCACGAATCCAGTCGTAGGTATTAGAGTCAATCGTATTCAGAGACTTATATACTGCTTTGCCCGTCTCCACATCCGTACATACGGCAATAAATTCCATCGGGTTCTGGTTGAAGGCTTCGTCGTCGAAGATATCATATTGCTTGGGTACGATATGATAGCCAAACTCCGCATTGAAATAGTCGCCACTCTTCAATAGGGAACGTACACCACTATAGCGGGGGTCTTTCGCAAAACGGGTATTGTAACGGATGGCACGTCCTATCTGTCGAGACTTATAGTTACAGCCGAAAGCGGCTCCAGCAGACACGCCAATGAGTCCGTCAGGCTCGATATGATGTTCCATCATCACATCAAGAATACCTGCCGTCCATAATCCGCGCATGGCACCGCCTTCTAATACCAATCCTTTATTCATATTGGTGCAAAGGTACGATAAAATTTGCAATTCTCAAAATAATGCTGTATATTTGCACGGCATTTACAAAAGACGATATGAATTATACAGTGATAGGCACCGGTGCCATTGGCAGTTATTACGGCGGAAAGCTCATGAAGGCAGGACGACAAGTACACTTCCTGCTGCATTCGGATTATGAGTATGTGAAGGAACATGGATTACAGATAGATTCCTGTGATGGTGATTTCCATCTGGATGATGTAAAGGCATACAATGATACTAAACAGATGCCGAAGGCGGATGTGGTATTGGTAGGTTTGAAGTCTATCAACAATCATCTGCTGA
>Ga0310690_10007701_pt1 | contig 13818 bp, 12 predicted proteins | sample AusTroGonzalo_MG_2_FD_207661 | JGI IMG/M metagenome (GOLD analysis project Ga0310690, IMG submission 207661) | Bovine rumen microbial communities from tropical cattle in Woodstock, Queensland, Australia - Gonzalo_04 (v2) (version 2) | ecosystem: Host-associated > Mammals > Digestive system >... | reverse complement strand
CAGACATTCTTTTCCCTATAAGTTTTCTTTACCTTAAGACATATATAACGTATTTTGCTGATTTTATCAACAGTTATATTTTGTTTGACGCGGAAAAATATTTGCGCTAAATAGATGTCATCATTTGTATGATAACAACAGAGGAAACAAAAATGAAACAAGAGTCAAAAAAAGCACAAAAACAAGCCGCCGCAACGGAAAGTATGCGTCCGTCGCTTGCAATTCGAAGCCAATACATTAAGGATTTATCATTTGAAATTCCGACAGCACCGACACTTTTTCAAAACATTTCATCACAACCGCACTTAACGGTTGATGTAAATGTCGTGACCGAAAAATTGGGCGATTTAACGCACAATGTTGCTTTAACATTGGCCTTAAACAGCGATGTTGACGGTCAAAAGCTTTTTATTTTAGAGCTGACGTATGCTGCAATTCTTGATTTGGAGGCACCCGAGGAACATGTTGATTCAATCTTAAACATTGATATTCCAACACTTTTATTTCCGTTTGCCAGAAACATCGTTGCACAGTGCTTAATGGAAGGCGGTCTGCCGCCCGTGATGCTAAACCCGATTGATTTTGCTGCTGTTTATGCGGCGCGCCTTGCTGCAAAGGGCAAAAACTGACAATGCGATTGGCGCTTTTTCAGCCGGATATTGCGCAAAATACAGGCACGCTTCTTCGTTTGGGGGCGTGCCTTGACTTGCCTGTTGACATTATTGAACCGTGCGGTTTCAACTTTGCCGATAAATCGGTGCGCCGCGCCGGAATGGACTATCTTGACATGGCAACATATAAACGACACGCTTCGTGGAACGATTTTTTGGCATACCGCGCCGAAAACAAAGAAGAATACGGCAGAATCGTTTTGCTCACAACCCACGCTTTCATGCCGTATACCGATTTTAAGTTTGAAAAAAATGACATCATCTTAATGGGCAGGGAAAGTGCCGGCGTGCCTGAAATTGTGCATCAAACGGCCGATGCGCGCCTGTTAATTCCCATGACAAAAAAAGCACGCTCAATCAATGTTGCGGTTTCAGCGGTTATGGTTGTGGGTGAAGCCCTACGGCAAACGGGACTTTTTCCAAAAATTTAATTTTTTTCATTTTTCGACTAGATTTTAACCAAAAAATGTGATACACTCCAACTGTTTTGATGGAAAAATAAAACAAAAGGTGAAGAAAATGAGCACGAAAAAATTACCAACCGTTTCTTTTAATTCCGGCGAATACGTTGTTTATCCGACGCACGGTGTCGGCAAAATTTCGGACATTTCAAAGCAAACAATTGCCGGTTCCGAGCTGGAATTGTTGGTTGTTAATTTTGACAAAGATAAAATGACGCTTCGCATACCGGTTGCCAAAATTGAGCAAGTCGGTTTGCGCAAAATTTCCGAAAGTGCAACCATTAACCAAGCACTCGAAACCTTAAAAGGCAAAGCAAAGGTCAAAAAAATTATGTGGTCGAGGCGTGCACAAGAATATGAAAACAAAATCAATTCTGGAAATCCGGTGGCGGTTGCAGAAGTTGTGCGCGATCTGTATCGCAGTGAAAATTTGGCCGAACAATCATACAGCGAGCGTCAGATATATGATCAAGCATTTGAGCGCTTGGCTTCCGAAGTTGCGGTTTTTGACAACACATCTGTTGAAGAAGCCGGTAAAAAACTTTTAAGTATGCTTGTAAAGTAAAATAAACTTCATTAAAACATGTCGCCCCAATGTTTCTGTTGGGGCGATATGTTTTACAAAATTTCCTCAATTTGTTCGACGGCAACCTTGCATACATCGTTTGCAATTTCGGCAATGCCGCCGCCAATGCGCCAGCTTTGAAAAGGCTTGTTTTGCGCATCTAAAAGCACAATAACGCCCTCGGTTAAAAGTTGCGAACGTGGCGCACGCCCCGAAATAATCGTCAAATTTCCCTCTTTGATGGGCAAAACAACCTTGTCGGCATTTGCTGTGGCATAAACACTGTCGGGCAACGAAATTTCAAGCAAAATCGTCATTTCTATGCGCCCTCTTTCATTTTTTCAGCCTTTTTAAGGGCATCTTCAATGGTGCCCACCATATAAAACGCCTGCTCGGGAACATCATCATACAGTCCCTGTAAAATGCCCTTAAATCCCTTGATGGTGTCTTTTAAGTCAACAAAAACGCCTTTTGTTCCGGTAAAAACTTCCGCCACAAAAAACGGCTGCGACAAAAAGCGCTGGATTTTACGGGCGCGCGAAACCGTCAGCCTGTCCTCGTCTGAAAGTTCATCCATGCCCAAAATGGCAATAATGTCCTGAAGCGAATTATATTTTTGCAAAACTTCCTGCACGCCGCGCGCAACATGATAATGTTCCTCGCCGACGACGTCAGGGGATAAAACGCGACTTGTCGAATCAAGCGGATCAACAGCCGGATAGATGCCCAGCTCCGAAATTTTACGCGACAAAACGGTTGTTGCGTCAAGGTGTGCAAATGTTGTTGCCGGTGCCGGATCGGTTAGGTCATCGGCCGGCACATAAACCGCCTGAACAGAGGTGATAGAGCCGTCTTTCGTTGAGGTGATGCGCTCTTGCATGGTGCCCATATCGGTTCCCAAAGTCGGCTGATATCCCACGGCTGACGGAATACGCCCCAAAAGAGCCGAAACCTCAGAACCTGCCTGCGTGAAACGAAAGATATTATCCACAAAAAACAAAACGTCTTGATGTGCCACATCTCTAAAATATTCCGCCTGCGTTAAGCCCGTTAAGGCAACTCTCGCACGTGCCCCCGGCGGCTCATTCATTTGTCCGTAAACCAAAACAGTTTTTGAATTCTCGCCGTTCAAATCAATAATACCGGACGAAATCATCTCGTTGTAAAGATCGTTACCCTCACGCGTGCGCTCGCCCACACCTGCAAAAACGGAATATCCGCCGGCGCCCAATGCCACATTGTGTATCAGCTCTTGAATAAGAACCGTTTTGCCAACTCCGGCACCGCCGAAAAGCCCGATTTTGCCGCCTTTTGCATAAGGCTCAAGCAAATCGATAACCTTAATGCCGGTCATCAAAATTTCCGTTTTTGTGGATTGCTCGGTCAAAGCCGGTGCTTGTCGGTGAATTGGATTAATAATTTTGGCTTTAATAGGGCCTCTGCCGTCAATCGGCTCGCCGACAACATTGATGATTCTGCCCAAAAGTTCCGGACCGACCGGAACGGCAATCGGTTTTTGAGTGCTGAAAACCTCCTGACCGCGGCTCAAACCGTCGGTTGAATCCATTGCAATTGTGCGCACAACATCATCGCCGATGTGTTGCGCAACCTCTAAAACAAGTTTTTTTCCGTGATTATCGCAATAAAGTGCCGTTAAAATGTTCGGCAGTTCTTTGTGGTTTTCAAAGCGCACATCAACAACCGCGCCGGTTACCTGTGAAATATACCCGATAATTGGTGCATTGTCAGCACTTTTTTTAGCGGTTTCAAACAGGTTTAGCTCATTTTCTTTGTTCATCTCATATCATCCTTTTTGTTAAAGCGCTTCGGCGCCCGAAATAATTTCGCTTAATTCGGTTGTGATGGCCGATTGGCGAAGTGTGTTGTATTTTAAGGTTAAATCCAAAATCATATCTTGAGCATTTTGCGTGGCGTTGTCCATTGCCGTCATACGCGCGCCCTGCTCGGAAGCTTCGGCGTTGAGCATTGCTTCAAAAACACGTCCGATCAAAAGTTTTGAGGCGGCTTTTTCAAGCAGTTCTTCGCGCGAGGGCTTATAGTCAAAATAAGCATCACCCACATGGTCGAGCATATCATCTAAATTTTCATTGGCCACATCAATCGGGTAAAGTTGCTTAGAAACAATTTGCCTTGATAAGGCCGATTTAAACCGACTGTGCACAATTTCGCAAACGTCAAAATTTTGCCCTTGATAATAACGCATCATTTTTTCAAGCATATCAACTGCTTCCTGATAAAAGATGCCGCCGCTTGCAAAAGAAGGCTCATGTTCCAAAATGTGTGCACCAAAGTTTTTTCTCAAAGCATTGTAGGCTTTTTTGCCATAGCAGATAAGTTTCACGTTTTTGCCCTGTTTTGTCAGTTCATTAAACCGATTTGCGGCCACTTTGGCCACATTTTGGTTGTAGCTGCCGCATAAGCCCCTTTCGGAAGAAAACACGACAAGCAAATAGGTTTTCGGGTTTTGCTTTTCCACCAGAGTTTTAGGCAAAATGTGCTTAATTTTCTTTTCGATTTCTTCTTTTTTATATGAAATCAAAACGCGTTTGACGGCATCTTCGACAAGCTTTTGATAATTTTTGTTTTTTTCAAGCGCCGTTTGTGCCTTTCTCAAACGCGAAGCCGCCACAAGTTTCATCGCCGTGGTAATTTTTTTTGTTGACCGAACAGAAGAAAGCCTGTTGCGAAGTTCTTTCAATGAAGACATCAAGCCGCCTCATTTTTTGCTGAAAATTCTGTTACGAACGCCGCAAAAAAGTCATTGAGTTCTTGTTTAACTTCGTCTTTTAACTCTTTGTCTTGGCGTATTTTGTTTAATAGTTTCGGGTGTTGCTCTTTCAGCGCTGAAAGCGCTTTGCTTTCAAATTCTTTAACCTTGTCTGTCGGCACAGAATCTAAAAATCCGTTCACGCCGGCATAAATGGCAACAACCTGATTTTCAACCGGAAGCGGGTGATAAACCGGTTGTTTCAAAAGCTCGGTCAAACGCGCGCCGCGCTCAAGAAGTTTTTTCGTTGAAGCGTCCAAATCGGAAGAAAATTGCGCAAACGCGGCCATCTCCCGATATTGCGCCAAGTCAAGCTTCATTGTGCCGGCAACCTGTTTCATCGCCTTGATTTGCGCTGCCGAACCCACACGACTGACCGAAATGCCGACATTAACCGCCGGCCGGATGCCCTGATAAAACAAATCCGTTTCCAAAAAGATTTGTCCGTCCGTAATTGAAATCACATTTGTCGGAATGTAGGCGGAAACGTCGCCTGCCTGCGTTTCAATAACGGGCATGGCCGTAAGTGAGCCGCCACCTTTGTCGTCCGAAAGTTTTGCCGCTCTTTCCAAGAGCCTTGAGTGCAGATAAAACACATCACCCGGATATGCCTCGCGCCCCGGCGGCCTGCGAATGAGAAGCGACATCTGCCGATAAGCGGTTGCCTGCTTGGAAAGGTCGTCATAAAAAATAATGGCGTGCATACCGTTATCGCGGAAATATTCGCCCATCGCACACCCAGAATACGGCGCAATATATTGAAGCGGTGCCGACTCAGAGGCCGTTGCCGCAACAACAATGGTGTAATCCATCGCACCGAAATCTTTAAGGGTTTTCACAACCTGCGCCACGGTCGAACGCTTTTGCCCGATGGAAACATAAATGCAATACAGTTTTTCCTTTTCAGATTTTGCATTGTCGTTGATGTGTTTTTGGTTGATGATGGTGTCCAAAATAATCGACGTTTTGCCTGTTTGTCTGTCGCCAATAATCAGCTCGCGCTGGCCGCGCCCGATAGGGGTTAAGGCGTCAATAATTTTCAAGCCTGTCTGCACCGGCTCGTGCACGCTTCTGCGCTCGATAATGCCCGGAGCTTTAACCTCTGCATTGCTGTAATTTTTAGCATTCACGGCGCCTAAGCCGTCAATCGGTTCTCCTAAAGCGTTGACAACTCTACCCAAAAGCTCTTTGCCCACGGGAACGCTCACAATTTTTCCGGTGCGCCTGACAACATCGCCCTCCTTAATGTTTTCGTCCGAGCCGAATACCACCACAGCAACACTGTTTTCTTCCAGATTGATGGCCATACCTTTCAAGCCGCTTTCAAATTCGACCATCTCGTTTTCTTCAACCCCATCAAGGCCGGAAACCTGTGCAATTCCATCTCCGATGGAAAGCACATACCCAATCTCGCTTAAATCCGTTTTAAGCTCGTATTGCTCGATTTTTTGTTTTAAAAGTGTTGCAATTTCATCAGCTTTTGTTGCCATTTTATCAGCCTTTCATAACCTGTTTAAGTGTTCCCAACTTGTGCGCAAGCGAATCATCAATTTGAAACGATTGATAGCGCACAATCAGGCCGCCGAGTATGTTTTCGTTTATTTTATAAGACAATAGAACATTTTTGCGAAGTTTTTTTTCCAATCCTTCCAGAAGTTTTTTCTCTTGTGTTTTCGACAGCGCCTGCACCGTTTCAACTTCAACGCTCACAACATCTTGCCGCTTTAAGTTTTCGTGCTCTAAAAGCGCGCATATGTCGGCAAGCAAATCAAGCCTGTCGTTTTCAAGCAAAATCTGCAAAAAGCAGGTGGTTGATTTGGAAAGTTCCAAAATTTTTGCCACATCTGTGACAATTTCTTTTTTTTGCGCATCTTTAAGCAGAGGATTTTTCAAAACAACATCGCGGTTTTGAACATTCAAAAAAGAGCAAAGCGCCTCGCAGTCTTTGATTAAGGCTTGTTTTTTTTGAGCAGTATCTGCCACCTGCCACAAAGCCTTGGCATAATTTTTTGCAATCTGTTTTTCAGAACCTTTTTTCATACGCCTTAAACCTCACATAAATGAATACGGATCAATATCAACTTCCAAACGCACGCCTGAAGGTAAATTTGCGTTCTTAAGCCAATTTTTGATAACGGTTTGTATATTTATAGTCTTTAAGGTTTTTAAAAGCAAGCGGTATCTGTATTTTCCCCTCAACATATAAATCGGCGCCGGCGCCGGGCCAAGCAAAAAGACACCGTTTTCAATCGGCAAAATTTTAGCCAGATGGTGGGCAGATTTTTCAAGCAAATCTTCGCTGGCCGAACTTAAAATCAGCGAGGCGAGTTTGCCATATGGGGGTAGACAAAGCATTTGCCGTTCTTTTTTTTGAGCATTTAAAAATTCTTCTCTGTCGTTTTTGAGCAAAGCTTTCAGCACGCTGTTTTCGGGATAAAGTGTTTGAACATAAACCGTGCCTTTTTTTTGGGCTCTTCCGGCACGTCCCGAAACTTGGGATAAAAGCTGGAATGTTTGCTCGGCTGCGCGCAAATCGCTGCCCATCAACCCCAAATCGGCATCAACAACCCCAACAAGTGTGAGCATCGGAAAGTGGTGGCCTTTGGCCAAAATCTGCGTGCCGATAAGAATGTCTATCTCTTTTCTTTCCATACGGCCGATAACGTCGGAAATAGCCCTAAAAGAAGAAGTTGTGTCGCTTGAAAGAACCTCAACTTTTGCAAGCGGAAAGCGAAACTTAACTTCTTCTGCAATGCGCTCAACCCCCGGTCCGCAGGCTGTCAAACCCGTTGCCGAACCGCAATCGGGGCAAATGTCGGGCGTTGTTGTCATAAACCCGCAGTGGTGGCAAATCAGCTTTTTTTGGCTGCGGTGTTCTGTCAGCCACGCCGTGCAGTTCGGACATTGCAATCTGGTGCCGCAATCTCTGCAAATCATCAAAGGGGCATATCCGCGCCTGTTTAAGAAAAGCATTGATTGCTCACCCTTGTTCAAATTTTCTTTCAAAGCGTCGCACAAGGCATTCGAAAGCCACGATGTGCCCCAATCGCCCTTTTGAGGTTTGTCTTTTTTAAGGTCAATCACTTTGATTTCGGGCATTAAGGCGCCGGAATATCTGTTTTTTAAGACAACGCTTTGGTATTTTCCCTCTTCAACATTGACAACCGTTTCCAAATCAGGCGTTGCTGTTGAAAGCACAATCGGGATATTTTCAATCTTTGCACGCACAACGGCCATATCGCGCGCCTGATAGTTCACCATATCTTCCTGCTTAAATGTTTGGTCGTGGCTTTCGTCAACCACAATCAGGGCTAAATTTTCGAAAGGCAAAAAAAGCGCACTTCTCGCGCCAACCAAAACTTTGGCTTTGTTTTGTATGGCCGCTTTCCATGTTTTGGCTCGCTCGGTTTGGCTTAACGCGCTGTGCCACTGATAGGGCTTAAAACCGAAACGTTTTTCAAAACGCTCAAGCCATTGAGTTGTCAGCGCAATTTCCGGCACCAAAATCAAAACCTGTTTGTTTTGGCGCAAAACCTCAAGCGCACATTTCAGATAAACTTCAGTTTTGCCCGAACCGGTAACGCCGTCAAGAAGCGTTACGTTAAAGCCGCATTTTACGCCGGAAATAAGCGTATCCGCCGCTTTTTTCTGCTCATCTGTCAAGCAAATTTTATTGTTTTCAAAAGGTGGTGTTTCATCGGGCTTTTCTTGAGCGCATATCGGCTCTAAAATGCCGTTTTCAATAAGGGGTTTAATCACACCGAGACCGACACCCGCGCCCTGCATAATTTCCGATTTTGAATAAGGTGCATGTTTGAGCAAATCAATCACACGCCACCTTGCGTCCGAATTTTTAAGCTTTGCCTCTGCGAGCGTTTTGCCGCTTAAGCGATATAAAATATTCATTTTTTCATCATCAAACGCCCCTTTGGCAGACAAAACCATTTTAAGCACAAGCCCGACGGGCGCCAAATTATATTTTGCAACCCAGTTTATAAAATCAATCAGCGATTCTTTAAGGCAAAACGGAAAAATTTTCGAAACAGACTTGATTTTTGTGTTTTCCAAATTTGCCGACGCCTCAAGCTTAAAGACAACGCCGATTTGCATTTGACCGCCGAAATTAACCAAAACCACGTCGCCCTTTTTTGCTTCATCAGGGGCGAAATAATCAAACACATCATTAAAGGGCAGGGGCAGCATCACCCCAACAATTTTTGTCATTGCGGTTGTTTCCAAAGGTTGTTTGCAAGTTGTATCATACCTTTTTTATTTTTATTTTCCAGACCCCAGCCCATTTTCTCTACAGGAAATTAACAAAATCCCCGAAAAGTCAACGCTCTCGGGGATTTTTGCTAAAGTCTTTTATCAAAGTTTCGAAACAACGCCGTCGGCCAGTTTCGGCTCAAACCAAGTTGATTTCGGCGGCATCAACATTTTTTGGTCGGCAACGGCAATCAGCTCGTCAACGGCTGTCGGATAAACCATAAACCCGACGCTGCCTTTGTTGGCATCAACAACTTTTTTAATTTCACCGGCACCTCTTATACCGCCGATAAAGTCGATTCGCTCTGAATTTCGCAAATCTTGAATGCCTAAAATCTCGTCTAAAACTTTTTTGGAAAGCAGGCTCACATCAAGGGCAGAAACGGGGTCATCAGCCATCGGCGCGCCAATGTGTTCCATCAAATACCACTGACCGTCCAAATACATTGTAAACGTGCCTTTTTTAGAGGGTTTTTGCATATCAATTTTGCTCAAGCTAAAGTTTTTCATTAACTTTTGCAAAAATTCTTCTTTGGTTAAACCGTTTAAGTCAAACACCACGCGGTTATAATCAAAAATCTTCATTTCATCTTCAAAATAGGCAACGGCCAAAAAACGCCCCGTATCGGTTGTGTTGTCCTCTGCCGACAAACGCGCCGCGGCGGCCGAGCGATGGTGTCCGTCTGCAATATAGGCCTCATTTTGCGCGTCAAAAGCTTCTTCAATCTGCTTAATTTGCGCCTCATCGTCAACAATCCACAAGCTGTGGCGCACATCATAATCACCCACAACCGAAAATGCGGGTTTTTGCGTCTCGACAATGTGTTTCAAAAGCGCCTTGATTTCGGGCAGATTTTTATTGATCAAAAGCGCGGGACCCGTTTGTGCCCCGACGGTGCGAATTTGTTTCACCCTGTCGTTTTCTTTTGCAACGCGCGTGAGCTCGTGGCGTTTAATGCGCCCCTCAACATAGGCTTTAACGGAAGCCGCAAAGGCCAATCCTGTCTGGATATGATTGCCCATAATCATCTGATAAACATAAAAACAAGGCTTGTCGGTTTTGTAAAGCACACCGCTGTCCAGCATTTTTTTGAAATTTTCGGCCGCTTTGAGATACACCCTTTCGTCATAAGGGTTGACATCACCTTCAAAATCAATTTCCGCCTTTGAAACGTGCAAAAAACTATTGGGTTTGCCTTTGGCCTTAACTTTCGCTTCATCTGATGACAAAACGTCATAAGGTGGTGCGGCAACTTCGCCGGCATATTCGGCTTTCGGAAGTGCGGCGACAAACGGCGCGTATATCAAATTATCTTTGCTCATTTTTTAAACCTTTCATAAACATTGATGATGCTCGCCATTATAATCATGAACACCGAAAAGTCCATAGCAATCAAACTTTTCAACAGCCGGTGCTTTTAACTTGCCGCCAGCCCAAGTTCTTCCATCACTTGTTTTTTGAGCGTTACGTTGTCTGTTTTTCCGGTTAAAAATGCCGGAATTGTGTCGTGATACAAAATGATTCGCGGCAAAAACAGCTCGGACATACCGTTGTTTTTGATATAATCGTGCAAAACATCTTGTTTAACCTGTCTGTTATTTGTAACAAGCACAATCTGCTCGCCTTTGCTTTCGTGCGGCACGGAAACAATGCCGTAACTAAATTCGGAGCCCATCCATTCATAAGCCTTAATAACCATATCCTGCACGGCATTCAATGACACCATCTCGCCCCCGATTTTGGCAAAGCGTTTGATTCGGTCTTTGATATAAACATAACCGAGGTCATCAATTTCCACCACATCGCCCGTATGATACCAACCGCCCTCAAGCGGCACCAAAACCCCCGGATTTTCGGGCAGAATGTAGCCAAGCATCACATTCGGACCTTTCACGACAAGCTCACCACCTTTTTCAATGCCCGGCACCGGTTCCAATTTGTATTCAATCGCCGGCACAATTTTGCCGATAGAACCGAAACGGTTATAAATGTGGTTGTTTGCGGCCACAAACGGTGAACACTCGGTAACGCCGTAACCTTCCATAATGCGAACACCCATACGCTCCATAAACAAATTGCGCGTGTCAAGCTTAACGGCTTCCGCACCGGCATACATAAACCGCACATTATAAAAATCGTGCGGATGCGCAATTTTGCCATATCCTCTGAAGAATGTGTCGGTACCAAACAAAATGGTTGCGCCAAGCTCATAAACAAGCTCCGCAATCACACGATAATGAAGCGGCGACGGATATAAAAACACCCGAGCACCCTCCAAGAGCGGGAAAAGCGTGCCGACAGTTAAGCCAAAACTGTGAAACATCGGCATCATATTAAACACCAAATCCTGCATATTGATTGTTTCGAGCGTGGTCATCTGTTTGATGTTTGAAATAATGTTTGCATGGCTCAAAACAACGGCCTTTGGTGCACCTTCCGAGCCTGACGTAAACAAAATTGCCGCTTTTTTGCTGCCGCCGTGGCGGTGCGGCACGCGTTTTGTTTTATAACGAAGCAGTGCACCGAGCTTACTGATAATTCCGATTTTTTTTGCCAGACTTTCAAGATAAAACACCTCGATTCCGCTCGATTTCAAAACGTCAACCAAAGGCTCCATTTTGGCCGTTTTGATAAAGGCCGAGGATGTAATCACAAATTTAACCTGCGCGGTTTTGCACATCGAAAGCATATTTTTTGCCCCAACCGAAAAATTCAGCATCACTGGGATTCGTTCATAGGCAGACAGCCCCAAAAACGTTGCAATAGTGGCAATAGTGTTTGGCAGTAGCAGCCCGACGTGCTCCATATGTGCGGCTTTTTTCTTGAAAAACTTGCCAAGCAAATAAGCTCTCAAGAGCAAATCTTTATAACTCATCGGTTTGCGGTTAATGTCTTCAATCACCATCGGGCGTTTAAAGAAAAAGCCTTTTTTCGAATAAACTTTCGATGTTTTCACAAGCTGTGCAAAAATGGAAATGTTCGGATTATACGTAATTTCAAACTGCAGATCGGTTAAAATGCTGTAAACTTCATCGCTTAAGTGATCGCGCTGGCGGCGAAGTTCATCTTGAAGCTTAAACGGGCGCGGACGGCCAACTGTTACAAGCATTTTCGGCAAAGGTCTGTGCGGTAATTTGCCTTTTGTTTTTGAAAAATAACCGAACTGCGGCCCCTCAATCCAAATCGGAATAATAGGCGCTTTGGTTTTGTCGGCCAAAAGTCCCGGTGCTTCATAAATTTTCATCAAACCGCCGCTTTCGGTGATTCGTCCTTCGGCAAAAATCACCACCAAACGATTGTTATTAACTTGCGTGATAAGCTCTTTTAAGTCTGCCGGTTCAATCGGGTTATATTCCATCACATCGGCAGTTTTCATCAAAAAACGAATAAAACGCTTGCGGTATAAATGGCCGTTTAAGGTAAAAATCGGGTTGCCAGGCAAAAATGCAAACAGCAAAATCGGATCCAAATAAGAAACGTGGTTTGAAACATAAACGCCTTTTTTGGGCAGCCTTTTTAAATCAAAACGAATATCGCAGCGCACCTTAAAGATATAAAAGAACACGCGAAGGCAAAATCTCACAAAGTTTTTCAAAATATTTCTCCTTTGTTACTTCTGTGAAGATTTTTAACTTAAAAGAACCCTAAGGTCAAGACAAAAATTTATTTTCATAAACAGACTTTTTTTCGTGTCTTTACTTTTCAGGTAAAATCGGCTAGAAAAAAAATATTGTCATTTAAGTTTAGGGAAATAAAAATGTTGATGGAAAACAAAAAAGGCCTTGTCATGGGGCTTGCAAACGATCACTCAATTGCTTGGGGAATTGCCAAGGCACTGGATAATGCGGGTGCAAAAATTGCAATTTCGTATCAGGGTGAGGCCTTAAAAAAGCGCGTTGAACCTTTGTCTGAAAAGCTGACAGGCGAAACAATGCTGATTGAATGTGATGTTTCAAACACGGCCTCGGTTGAAAATTGCTTTAAGACAATTTCTCAAAAGTGGGGCAAGATAGATTTTCTGGTTCATGCCATTGCGTTTTCCGACAAAGACCAGCTCAAAGGAAAAACAATCGATACAACGCTTGATAATTTTCTAAACACAATGCACATTTCGTGTTATTCATTTTTGGAGGCATGCCGGTGCGCTGCGCCGATTTTAAATGAGGACGGCGCCATTTTAACCTTAACATATTTGGGTTCCGAAAAATATGTTCCAAATTACAATATCATGGGCGTTGCAAAAGCGGCCTTGGAGGCCTCGGTTCGTTATGCCGCGGCCGATTTGGGTCCGAAAGGCATCAGGGTAAATGCCATTTCCGCAGGTCCGATCAAAACGCTTGCTGCTGCCGGCATTGGCGATTTTAAGAAAATTTTGCGCTATAACGAGCTCAACACACCGCTTCGCAGAAATGTCAGTCAAGACGATGTCGGGGCAATGGCTCTGGCGCTGTTGTCCAATTTGGGACGCGGCGTTACGGGTGAGGTTGTTCACGTTGACGCGGGCTTTCATCAAAACGCGATGTTCAACCTTGACAAAGCAAAAGAATTGGCTGAAATTTTGGAGCAATTTTAATGATAAAACTCTCTGTTTATTTGGTAACCTTAAACGAGGAAAAGCGGCTCGATAAAACCTTAAAAGCGGCCTCAAAAGTTGCCGATGAAATTGTTGTGGTTGACAGCGGAAGCACCGATAAAACCAAAGATATTGCCTTAAAACATAAAGCAAAGTTTATTTTTCACAAGTGGAAAAATATCTCTTCGCAAAAGCACTTTGCACAAAATAAATGCACAAGTGATTGGGTGTTGTCGCTTGATGCGGATGAAGTTTTGTCCGAGGAACTGATTGCCGAAATTAAAAAGCTCAAACAAACCCCTTTAGCAGATGCCTATAAAATGAAAATTTGCGATATGTTGCCGGGCGACAAAAAGCCGCGTTGTTTTGCAAAAACGTATAATCAGGTTCGCCTCTATAACCGTAAAAAAGCAAATATGCCGGACGATTTGACGCACGATCGCGTTGTTTTAGGGCAAAATTGCAAACTTGAGCAGCTCAAATCCAAAGTTTG
>Ga0310690_10007700_pt1 | contig 13818 bp, 12 predicted proteins | sample AusTroGonzalo_MG_2_FD_207661 | JGI IMG/M metagenome (GOLD analysis project Ga0310690, IMG submission 207661) | Bovine rumen microbial communities from tropical cattle in Woodstock, Queensland, Australia - Gonzalo_04 (v2) (version 2) | ecosystem: Host-associated > Mammals > Digestive system >... | reverse complement strand
TTCTGGATGGCGATACCCAGGGCCAGGGAGAGCGCTCCGGCCGCGGTGATTCCCGCGGATCCGGCGCGCAGGCCGGCATAGACCACGCCCACCGCCATGCCCTCGGGAATGTTATGCAGCGTGACGGCAAAGATGAGCTTCGTCGTCTTTTTGAAGCCGCTTCGCGGTCCCTCGTTCTGTTTATCCATATGCATATGCGGCGTCAGCATATCCAGCCCCAGCAGGAAACCGATGCCGATCAGGAAGCCGGCCGCGGCGGGCAGGAAGGCAAGCGTTCCCATCTGCCGGCTGCTTTCCAGGGCCGGCTGGAGCAGGCTCCAGAAGGACGCTGCCACCATGACGCCCGCGGCAAACCCCGTGAGCGCTTTTTTGATGTTTTCGGAGATTTCTTTCTTCAGAAGGAATACCATCGCCGCGCCCAGCGCGGTGCCCAGAAACGGGATCAGGATCCCCAGGATGATCTGGCTTGTCATGGATGCCACCTCGGTATATTGTCCGTCTCCTGCCGGTCTTTCCTTATTTATATCGGAAACGGAAGGTTGATCGGTTTCGCTTTGCTTTTTTCCGGTTCGTCCCGCCAGGCGCTGGGAGCGATCCCGGTCATCTTCTTGAACATGTGGGAGAAATGCGCCGAAGAGACGAAGCCGACTGCCGCGCCGACCTCGGATACCGGCAGCTCGGATTCAGCCAGCAGTTTTTTCGCTCTCTCGCAGCGGACCGCGTTGTGATACCACAGAAGGGTGCAGCCGGTCTCCCGCTTGAAAACCCGGGACAGATAATTGCCGTTCACAAACAGCGCGCCCGCGATTTCCTCCAGGGAAAACTTCTGATCGCTGTGTTCCCGGATAAAGTATCCGGCCTGGCGGGCCAGGCGTTTTCCGGCTGTGATCCTCAGTGTTTCTGTCATGGGATTTGCCTCCTCCTGATATTAGATCCTGTTTATATTAGCATCAACTAACCAGTGAATCAATCCCTTATTTCACTGAAAACGTTGCCAGAAATCAATCTCTCATTTTAGTCAATATCAGGCAAGCACAAATGATTAGATTGTGCTAATATACCTTTGCCGGTTAGATAGTCCTAACGGCAAAAGCAGGAAAGGATGATGACTGCGTAGTGAGAAAGATCCAACGTCTTGCCCTGTGCCTGATGCTGCTCCTGATCGTGGCGGCGCAGAGCCTGCCGGCGTTTGGCGAAGGAGCGTCGACCCGCTGGGCGGACGCTTCCGACGAGATCGACAAATACCTCGACACCGCGTTTGAAGATTATCTGGCCGGAAACACGGACGCGGCCTATTCCAATGTCAACGACGCCTACTTCCGTGTATATGAAACAACGGGATTTGAACGGCAGACCATGAGCTATATCTCCGGCGTGCGCAAGAACGCTGTTGAGATGCAGTTCTCCTCCTGTAAGGCGGCTGTAAAAAAAGATCATAACGATCAGGAAACGATCGTCTCGGTGCGCAGCGCCCTGTTCAAGCTTAAGAGCATGATCCGGGAGGATGGGAACAAACTGGCGGCCCAGCAGGGCGGCGTCCAGAGCGTGAACAAGTTCTACAAGGCCGGGGAGATGGTCTCCTCCGATCCTTACCCGGAATATTCCCCGGATCCCAACGCCGCGGCGAAATACGCGAACTGGTATGAGGCTGCTTCCCTGGCCAAGGAACTGCTGGACACGGCGTACCTGGCCTACCTCGACAAGGATTTTGAAGCCGCCGAGGACAATCTGAACACGGCCTACTACAGCGTTTATGAGGAATCCGGCCTGGCCCACAGGATCTATACCGACCTGGGGCTGAAAGACCGGCAGGAAGCGGAAAAGCATTTTACCGCCCTGCGGACGCTGGTCGCTGCGGGAAACGAAAAATACCAGAAGAACAAATACCGTACCTCGAGCGACACGACAAAACAGGTGCTGCTGAAAAAAGCCAAAGCCCTGGATGAAAAGGCTGCGGCGGAGAAAGCGGAGACGGCTTCCGCCCAGGCGGAACAGGCGGCGGAGGCCGGCAGCGGGGAAAAGCAGGCGAGCCCGCAGTGGCTGACGTTCCTCGGCGCCTTCGGCATCATCGTGCGGGAAGGCCTGGAAGCGATTCTGGTGATTGCCGCGATTATCGCCTACCTGGTGAAGAGCGGAAACAGCAAGAGCCTCCGGAATATCTACATCGGCGCGCTGGCCGGTATCGCGGCAAGCTTTGCCGCCGCGGCAGTGCTTTACTTCGTGAAGCAGGCCGTTGCCGGAGCGGGCATGGCGCAGGAACTGATTGAAGGCATCACGGCGCTGATCGCTGTCTGTGTGCTGTTCTACGTTTCCAACTGGATGATTTCCAAGGCGGAGGCGGCAGCCTGGACCGGCTATATCGACAGCAAGGTGCAGGCGGGCGTGGAGAGGCGCTCGGCGTTCACGCTGGGCTTTACAGCCTTCCTTTCCGTGTTCCGGGAAGGCGCTGAAGTGGTGCTGTTCTATCAGCCGATGCTGCAGGAAGGAAACGCCGGCATGGTCTGGGCCGGGTTCGGCACCGGCATTGTGGTCCTGGTGTTCGTTTACCTGGCGATCACAAAGCTGTCCATCAAACTGCCGATCAAGGTCTTCTTCACCGCGACGAGCATTCTCATGGCCGTGATGTGCGTCAGCTTCCTCGGCAGCGGGATCAAGGAACTGGCGGAAGGCGGCCTTTTCGACCTGACCCTGCGGGTGCCGGGTATCCCTGAGAACGATGTGCTCCAGGTCTTCGGCATCTACCCGTATCTGGAAACGCTGGTGCCGCAGCTGATCCTGTCTGTGATCCTGCTGATCACCTTCATGATCGCCCATTACCGCGGCAAGCTGGAAGCCCAGCGAAGGGAACTGACGGCTCAGAATGATTTTTCGCGCAGCGCCCCGCGTGCCGCGCTGAAGAATACCAATCCGGAGCAACCGGATGCATTGAAAACATAAGGAGGATTCCTGGAATGAAAAAATGGCTCTCTCTGGTACTGGCTGCAATGATGCTGTTCTCCCTGTCCGCCGCGGTGGCGGAAGAAGCCGGCTTCGATGAATTCGAACTGGGCGTTGAAGGCGAACAGGAAGTTGGTTTCATGACCATGGCGATGGTCTATTTCCAGCCCGTGGACATGGCCCCCGTTGATCAGGCGACCGCCAAGGAAAACACCGACCTGCATATCGAAGTGGACCTGACCGCCAACGAGAACGGCTACGCTTTCCCGGTGGACCAGTGGGTTCCCTATCTGACGATCGACTTCGTGATCAAGGATAAGGACGGCAAGGAAGTCACTTCCGGTTCCATGATGCCCATGGCAGCTTCTGACGGCCCCCACTACGGCAACAATATCAAACTGGCTGACGGCGAATACTCCATCACCCTGTACATCAAGAGCCCGGCGGAGAACGGCTATCTGCTGCACGTGGATTCCGAAACCGGCGTTGATGCCAAGGATGGTTTCTGGACCGAGCCGCTCGAAGCGACCTGGACCGGCTGGAAGTTTGTCAAGCAGTGGTAATCTGAACATTCACAGACGAGCCGGCAGGATATCCGCGGGGGATGTCCTGCCGGCGGTCTCCATCCTGTCTGGAGGAAAGAACTTTGCTTTACTATCTCTGGAGTGTCATTCAGGATCTGTTCTATACCGTAACGGTCACATCGGTCATGCATGCGTTCCTGGGCAGGCTGTACGGCCGCACGGGACGCCGCGGTCATGCCGCGGGCCTGATCGCCGGGATCGCGGCCGGCTGCGCGCTGGCCGCGGTGAAACAAACAACCAATAAGATCATTTCCAGTCACTGGAATCATTGGACCTATGCGTATCTGATGGTTTTCATAGTGGCGTTTTTTGTGCTCAGCCTGATCTTCGGCCGGCGGGAAAACAAAAAACCGGGTGCCGGCGGGATCCTTCTGACTGTCAGCGGCGCAGCGGTCTCGGCAGGCATGATTTTTTTCAGGCTGCCGACAGTGCTGCTCTATCCCTTCAGCTTCAACACGATGGGAAACGGCTTTTTCTCAGCCTACTACATGGAACGGCTGGGCGGCTGGGCGCTGGCGCTGCTGCTTCTGTTCGTCTATTCGCGCCTCCTGTACGGATGCGCTGTACATATCCGGAAAGCCTGTGTGCCGCGCCGGGTACTCCGGGCCGGAGTCCTCGTCTACGCGGTTTATTGCCTCGGGCGGTTCTTTGTCCCGTGGATCAGCCGGGCCAAATGGCTCGGCTGGCCCGTGAAGTATTCGGAAGCGCAGTACGGCTGGGTCGGTTCCTTCAGCATGTGGACGGCGACCAACGCCATGCTCTTCATCTGGATCTGCGCCGCCCTTGCCGCGCTGCTCGCAGTACTGTTCCTGCTGGAGAACATCCGGGTGACAGAGCCCTATGAGAACCCCGCGCAGCTGCGCAAGCTGCGGGCGGGCAACCGGAGACGCCGCCGCCTGGCGATCGCTGCGCTGTGCATGATCCTGCTCTTTGTGCTGACGCTGACGGTCGTGAAGGACTATGACACCCGTGAGGTCGTGCTGTCCGCGCCGGAGACGTATCAGGTGGAAGGCGACACGATCCTGATCCCGACGGAGAGCGTCAACGACGGCCACCTCCACCGTTTTGAATACACAACGGAGCGGAATGTGACCATCCGGTGGATCGTAATAAAAAAGCCGAATTCCGCCAGTTTCGGCGTCGGATTCGACGCCTGCGAAGTCTGCGGAAGCGCCGGTTATTACGAGCGCGGCAGCCAGGTGGTCTGCAAGCGCTGCGACGTGGTCATGAACATCAATACGATCGGTTTCAAGGGCGGATGCAACCCGATCCCGCTGGCCTATGAGGTCAGCGGCGGAAACCTGGTCTTCCGCCTGGAGGACCTGCTGGCAGGAGAAAAAGAGTTTAGGTAAGGAGATGGCAAGATGCTGTTTCGAATGATCCGCGGCGTTCTGTTCCACCAGAAAGGGAAAATGCTGCTGATCGCGTTCACGATCGCCCTGGGCGCCAGCCTGGCCACAGGCATGCTCAACGTTATGATGGACGTGGGAGACAAGGTGAACCAGGAACTGAAGAATTACGGCGCGAACATCGTGGTCAGGCCGAAGGATTCCTCGCTCCTCGCGGATATCTATGACGTGGGCGAAGGCGGGGAGGAACTGAATACGGCCTGGCTGAATGAAGCGGACCTGGGAAAAATCAAAACGATCTTCTGGGCCTTCAACATTGTGGACTTTGCCCCGTTCCTCGACACGCAGGCCGTCCTGCCGGACGGAACAGCCGTGAAGCTGAACGGCAGCTGGTTCAACCACCACCTTTCCCTGCCGACGGGCGAGGAGCTGGACGCCGGCGTGGTCGGCATGCGCTCCTGGTGGGATGTGACCGAGGGGCGCTGGCTGGATGAAAAGGATGAGAACGCCGGCAGCGAGATCATGGCAGGCACCGCGCTGGCGAAGACATACGGATGGAAAGCCGGAGATACGGTGCTCCTGAAGGGAACGAAGGGCGAAAAGACCGTCACGGTCGCCGGCATCTACGATGCGGGCGGCGATGAGGACGAGGAGCTTTTCGGAACGCTGGCGCTGGTACAGGAGCTGACCGGCCGCGAAGGCAAGGTCGCGTCGGTGGAAGTCTCCGCGATCACCACGCCGGACAACGAGCTGGCCCGGCGCGCCGCGAAGAATCCCGCGGCCCTGTCCGGCAGGGATTATGAGACATGGTACTGCACGGCCTACGTCAGCGCGATCTGTTATCAGATCCAGGAAGCCATCCCGGGAACGGTGGCCTCCGCGGTCCGGAAGGTTGCGGAGGGCGAAGGCGCGGTACTGGAAAAGACGCAGCTGCTGATGATCCTGATCACGGCGCTGAGCCTGATCGGTTCCGCCCTGGGCATCAGCAACCTGGTGACGGCCAGCGTGATGGAGCGTTCCAAGGAGATCGGCCTGCTCAAGGCGATCGGCGCCCGGGACCATTCGATCACGGGCGTGATTATGACAGAGATCCTGGTGACAGCGCTGATCGGCGGAGTGGCCGGTTACTTTATGGGCTTCGGATTTGCCCAGCTGATCGGCCGGAGCGTGTTCGGCTCGGCGGTGGAGATGAAGCCCGCGGTGGTTCCGATTGTCGCGGGCCTGGTCGCGCTGGTCACGATCGCCGGCAGCCTCCCTGCGATCCGCACCGTGCTGAGGCTGCGGCCTGCTGAAGTACTGCATGGAGGCCACTGAGAGATGACAAAAAGAAGAATGTTCCTGCGGATGATCACCGCATCGCTGCTCCGGCGGCGCAGCCGGATGCTGATCGCGCTGCTCTCCATCGGGATCGGCGCGACCATCCTGGCAGGCCTGGTCACGATCTATGTGGATGTGCCGCGTCAGATGGGGGCACAGTTCCGTTCCTTCGGCGCCAATATGCTGCTGCTCTCCGAAGACGGAAAGAGCATGGATACGGACCAGGTGAAAAGCGCTCTTGAAGTGATCGCGCCGGACCAGCTGGTCGGCGCGGCTCCCTACCGCTATGTGCGGCTGGATATGACGACCCGGCAGCAGTCCTTTACGGCGGCCGGAACGGATTTCAGCCAGATTGTGAAAACCAGCCCCTACTTCAGCGTGGAAGGCCGGTATCCGGAAAACCCCCGGGAAGTGCTGGTCGGCAAAGAGATCGCGGAGACGATCGGAATCCGCGAGGGCTCCGGGATGGAGCTGACCTGGCAGCCCTCTGAAAATGAAACGGCCGGGGATCCGGCGGAAGATAGGCAGCCCGGCGCCGTGCTGAGCGGCAGCGCGGAAGGCTGGAGCGGCGGGAAGGTCTATGTGACTGTTAAACTGGACGACGCGTCCGGGATCGCCTCCCTGACGATCGACGCCGGAACCCAGACGCCGGAGATCGGCGGTATGGTTCAGACTGATGAGGCGTTCAATGCGCAGTTTATCGGAAAATCCCTTCCGCTGAGCCTGGGCAGCGGCGTGGATGCCCTCAGCGGCGCCACCGTGACCTCCGCAGCCGTCGTGGAGGCGCTGAACACCGCCCGGGACGCGGCAAAACGGGAAACAGCCAAAACCGTCAAGTATACCGTCTCCGGTATCCTGACGACAGGCGGCGAGGAAGAAGCCTATGTGTTCATGAGCCTGGAGGACATGGCGAACCTGACCGGCGCGAACAGGGTCGACGTAGCGGAGCTGAGCGTCAGCGCCTCCTCGGAGGAACTGGACGCCTACGCGGAAAAGATCACCCGTGAAAAGGAAGGGGTCAAAGCACGGCTGGTCAAACGCGTGACCCGATCGGAAACCGCCGTGCTGGGAAAGCTGCAGAGCCTCGTCTTCCTGGTGACGGCCGTGGTGTTGGTCCTGACCATGATCTGCGTATCCACCACGATGATGGCGGTCGTATCCGAACGCCGGCGGGAGATCGGCCTGCGGAAAGCGCTGGGCGCTTCCGACCAGTCGATCCGGGCAGAGTTCCTGGGGGAGGGATTGTTCCTGGGCGGCCTGGGCGGCATCCTGGGCGCCATCCTGGGCTTCGTGTTCGCCCAGGTGGTCAGCGTCAATGTGTTCGGTTCTTCAATTACCTTCCAGCCGCTGCTGCTGCCGGCCGCGGTGATCGTTTCCATGGCGGTGGCAGCCCTGAGCTGCCTGCAGCCGATCAAACGCGCGGTCGCAATCGATCCGGCGATCGTTCTGAAGGATGAATGAAAAGAGGTACGGATATGAGCCTGCTTGAATTAAGGAATGTTTCCAAGATCTACGGGGACCTGAAAGCGCTGGATAATGTGAGTATCCATGTGGACAAAGGCGAGTGGGTCGCGATCATGGGCCCCTCCGGTTCAGGCAAGAGTACGATGATGAACATCATCGGCTGCATGGATAAGCCGACGATGGGCGAAGTGCTGCTTGACGGGGTGGATATCGCGAAGGAAAGCAGCAAAAAACTGACAGATATCCGCCGGGACAAGATCGGCCTGATCTTCCAGCAGTTCCATATGGTGAATTACCTGACCGCCGTGGAAAACGTCATGGTCAGCCAGTATTACCATTCGATGCCGGACGAACAGGAAGCCCTGGAAGCCCTGGAACGCGTCGGCCTGCGGGAGCGGGCCCACCACCTGCCCAGCCAGCTGTCCGGCGGCGAACAGCAGCGCGTCTGTGTAGCCCGGGCGCTGATCAACCATCCGGAGCTGATCCTGGCAGACGAACCCACCGGCAACCTGGATGAAGCCAACGAGAATATCGTGCTGGATCTGTTTGCCCGCCTGCACGCCGAGGGAACGACCCTGATCGTGGTCACCCATGACCCGGAAGTCGCTGAAGCGGCCCAGCGCACGATCGTGCTGGAGCACGGAAAAGTGGCGCGGGAAGTGGTCAATGAAAACTTTGAGGCGCAGCAGAAGGAATGGCTGGCCCGCCTGAAAGACTGACAAAGGAGAAGCGCCAAGATGAAAAAGAACGTGATCGCCCTGATCCTGCTGCTCCTGGCAGTGCTTGCCGCCGTCGGGTCCGTCACCTTCATGGGACCCTGCGTGCATGCGGACGGGAGCGAGGCGGCCTGTACCCGGGCTGGCCGCGCGATCCTGATCGACAGCTGCGTCCTGGCCGCCGTTTCACTCGTTATCCTCTTCCTGCGGAGTTCTTCCGCCCGTGCTGTCCTGTTCGTGATCGCCGCGGCCGCCGCGGTCATCGGCATCCTGCTGCCCGGTACCCTGCTGCCGCTGTGCAAAATGGAGACCATGCGCTGCAGGATGGTCATGCAGCCCGGCGCGGTCATTCTCTCCGCTCTCTCACTGATCGCTTCCGCGGCCGGCCTGGTTACGGAACTGCACTTTTCACCGGTCCTGCGGAATCTGATCCGGAAACCGGGGCGTACAGCAGCGCTTGTGATCCTGACAGCGCTGCTGGCCCTGTCGCTCTTCACCGGCACGATCGTGATTACGTCGCTGCGCCGGGGGCTCGGCAGCATGGAAAACCGGCTCGGCGCGGACATTATTGTGGTCCCGGCGGAGGCGGAGTCAAAGTCCAGTATGAAGAACATGCTGCTGCAGGGAACCATCGGCGCTTTCTATATGGACGCGTCGGCGCTGGAAAAAGTCCGGGAAACAGAAGGGGTCGAAAAAGCCTCCGCCCAGATCTTCCTTTCCTCCATGAAGGCGGACTGCTGCTCCGTCAAGGTGCAGATCATCGGCTTTGACCCGGAGAACGATTTTGTGGTGCAGCCCTGGATCGAAGAGAGTTTCAACCGCCCGCTGGAGGATATGGAAGTGGTGGTGGGCTGCAAGGTCGGCGCGGACGTGGGAAGTCCCTTTCGCATCTACGACCGGAACTGCCATGTGGCGGCGCGGCTGGCGGCCACAGGCACCGGGCTGGATACGGCAGTCTACTGCAATATGAATACGATCCATGCACTGCTGGAAGCGGCGGAAGAAAAAGGCGTCAGCCATAAGATCACCTCCGGCAGCGACGCGGACGTCGTTTCCGCCGTCTATGTGAAGGTGCTTCCGGGAACCGATATCGGGCTGGTCAACAACCGCCTGAACGGTCATATCCGCAAGGCGACGGCCGTCCGGACCGCCGGTATGATGAGCGAGGTCGCGGACAGCCTGGCAGGTGTTTCCGGCATGATCACCTGGCTGATCGCCGCCCTTTGGCTCTTGGCGCTGATCATCCTGTTTATCGTCTTCGGGATGATGGTCCGTGAACGCCGGCGCGAGCTGGCGGTATACCGCCTGCTGGGGATGAGCCGGAAAATGCTTTCCGCGATGATCCTGAAGGAAGCTTTCCTGTGCAGTCTTTTCGGAGCGCTGTGCGGCATTCTGCTGGGCGCTGCGCTGGTTTTCCCTTTCACGACGCTGATTGAACACAGCCTGAAGCTGCCTTACCTGACGCCGGCGGCCGGCACGGTCATTCTCTGTGCTGTCCTGGCGGTCGCTGTCACGGTCCTCTCCGGTTCTGCCGCCAGCCTGCGGACCGCGCTGAAACTGAGCCGGGTGGATCCCGGTTCAACGCTGAGGGAGGGTGCGTAAGATGGAACTGAGAGCTGAAAACATCACCCGGAGGTATTTCAGGAAACGCGGGGAAGCCAACTTCTTTGAGGCTGTCAGCTCGGTCTCCCTGGCGCTGGAGGGCGGTGAAGTGACCGTCCTGAAAGGAAAGAGCGGATCCGGCAAGACCACGCTGACCCATATTCTCGCCGGCCTGCTGACCCCTTCGGACGGAAAAGTCCTGCTGGACGGGACCGATCTGTACGCGTTGGATGACGCGGCGCTTTCCCGCCTGCGGCATGAAAAGATCGGCATGATTCCCCAGGGCCGCAGCGCTGTGGACACGCTGACTGTCTATGAGAACATCCTCCTGCCCGGGCAGCTTTACGGCAGGGAAGACCGTTCCGCGGCAGCGGAGAAGTGGATGGCCGAGCTGGGGATCTCCGGGCTCCGGGACGCGATGCCCGCGGAACTTTCCGGCGGCGAACTGCGCCGCCTGGCCATCGCGAGGGCGCTGGCCGGGGATCCGGACGTGATCCTGGCGGATGAACCCACCGGCGACCTGGATGAAGAGAACACGGAAAAAGTCTTGTGCGCTTTTCACGCGCTGGCGCATGAGAAGCGGAAGATCGTACTGATCGTGACCCACGAGGATGACGCGCTGAGATACGCGGACAGGGTACTCAAAATGGAACAGGGCCGGATCGTCTGATCCGGTCTTTTCTATAAAAGAAAACGGGATGCCGGTACGCTTCGGCATCCCGTCCCTTCGGAGGTAAGTTCTGGTATATCATCCGGGCGGCTTACTTCCCGGCTGACATCATATCAGGCCGCGCCTTCCGCCTGCGCTTCCGCCAGGTTTTCCTCGCAGAAGAGGGTGATCACGTTTTTGATCATAGCCTCATCCGCGTCCACAGGGAAACCGGCGACCAGCCAGTAGGCATAGGGCCCCTCGTTGTACTTGGCCAGGTCTTCCTTGCTGCTGCCGTAACGGAACTCCAGGTGATAGGTGGTGGCCGGGGTATCGGACATCATATAGAAGTATCTGAACTCGCCGGCGTCCGCGTCGGCGGTCTCATAAAGGTATCCTTCCATCAGGCCGGCCAGGGAAAGCTTACCGGCATAGGTATATTCATGGCTGAACACTTCTTTGCCGTTCTCGTCCTTGCCGCTGATCTTACTGCCGTCAAAGGTGATCGTGGAAACGCCGTTGATGAACAGGCAGTCAAACTGGGCGCCGTTGGATCCGTCTCCGTAAGCGTCGATCGCTTCCTGGCCGTAGATCGTGCCGCTGCAGGCGGCCTTCAGCATTTCAGCGACTGCGGGGCCGGCTTCTTCACCCATCGCGGCAACACAGGGATCCAGCCAGATCTGGTCATATTCAGGCCTGGTGATGACCGGGAACAGAGGTTCATAGGTGCCCTTGATATCCTCCAGCAGCTTCGCGGCTTCATCCGCTCCGTCCGCGGCTTCTCCCAGTGCGAAGGCGCTGCAGGACATGAGCAGGGCCAGCACCAGGACAAAAGGAACCAGTTTTCTGATGAGTCTCTTCATAAGGGAATACCATCCTTTCTTCCAATGAGTTACTCAATACTAACCACAGACAATGCATAACATGATTGGACTTTGTAAAAGTATCGGATATTATAATTGCCGATGGTTAGTATTAACTAACACAAATACAATATCATCCCCTTATGAACATGTCAATATGGCTGACTATCGTATTATTGCCTATTTACAGTCCTTCAGCATTCCTGCCATTGCGACAGCATCTCCCGCATCCATTCATAGACGTCCATCCCATAGACCTGCTGCAGATTGTCCGGCGTCATCACTTCGCTGATCTCACCCTGGGATATACATTTTCCATGATCCATCAGGATGGCATGCGTGCCGTATTTCCGGGCAAGGCTCAGGTCATGAACCACCGACAGAACGGCGCGCCCGGGTTCCTGCAGCCATTGCCGGATCAGTGAAAAGATATGCTGCTGGTATTTGAGGTCCAGGTGATTGGCCGGTTCATCCAGGATCAGCACCTGCGGATTTTGCGCAAATACCTGGGCCAGGAAAACCCGCTGGGTCTCGCCCCCTGACAGCGTCAGCATACTGGCATGGCGAAGGTCTGTGAGGCCGGTCATTTCAAGGGCTTTTTCAACCTGTCCTTTTCCTTCATCATCTTTTCCTGAAAACAGGCCGGCCCTGTGGGCATATCTGCCCAGGCCCACCACTTCTTCAACAGAATAGGCATAACTGACATTATTCCGCTGGGACAGCACGCCGATCATCCTCGCCAGCTGTGACGGCTTCAATGTATGAATATCCTGATCCTGCCATAAAATGCTGCCGGTATAAGGTATGCCCTGGGCGATGGTTTCAATCAGGGTGGATTTCCCGGCGCCGTTCGGTCCGGCAAGCATAAGCCATTGTCCTTCTTTCAGATGAAAAGAAAGGTCATTGACAATTGTATGACTGCCATAACGAACAGTCAGATGATTTCCCTGCAGCACTTCAGCTTCGCACCTTCCTTGTTTTATAGAAAATAATCACAAACGCGACGGCGCCTACCAGGGAAGTGACGACGCCGATCGGAAGTTCAACGGGACTGAGGAGCGTACGGGCGGCCAGGTCCGCCAGCAGCAGGAAGATCGCCCCGGAAAACAGGGAAGCGGGCAGCAGCCGTTTATGGTTTGGACCGACCAGCATACGGGCGATATGGGGCATGATCAGGCCGACAAAACTAACCGTGCCCGCAATGGAAACACATACGCCGATCAGCACGGAAACCGTGATCAGGATGATGAGTTTGACCCGCTTCACATTCACGCCGATATGGCGGGCATTGTCTTCACCGATCGCGAAGGCATTGAGTTCCGGGCTGAAGCGGAAAAGGATTGCGCCGCAAAGGACAAGAGCAGCGCACAAGATCTTAACCTGGTCATAATTGACGCCGGAAAAGGATCCCATCGTCCAGAAGCTCAGGGACCGTGTATGATCGCTGGCGAAAGTGATGATCAGGGAGATAATGGCGGAGATAAACATGGTAAAGATGACGCCGATCAGAATGATGCTTCCGGTGCTCAGGGAACGATCCAGTGCATAAGACAGGGAAAGAATCAGGATTAGCGAACCAAAGGCAAAAACCATGGCCAGAATCATACTTCCGCCAAAGGAAAATCCCGGCAGCGTAAAACCGGTGGCAATGGCGATCATTGCGCCCAGGGCAGCTCCTGACGATACGCCCATTGTGGAACCGTCCGCAAGCGGATTGCGCAGCAAACCCTGCATAGCCGCGCCGCATATGGATAAAGCTCCCCCGGCCAGTACAACGCAAAGCACGCGGGGCAGCCGAACATTCAGGATAATGTTTTTGGCAATGTTTTCCGGTATGGGAAGTTTCCAGACTGCATTCCACACCGCAGTCACCGTATCTGAAAAAGATATTCTGACGCTGCCGATGCAGATGCATAGAACCATGGTAAAAAAGAGCGCAACGGTCAGCAGGAGATAGGTAACAGGTGTAAATTGTTCCCGTTTAAGCTGTCGTTTGTCCTGCATGGTAACCTCATAAAACCGGAGGAGCCGCGAAAGTATTCCGGCTCCTCCGGAAGATGTGAGATCAGGCGGCCGGTTTCTCCTCGGCCTCAATCTCGTAAACAAAGTTGAACAACTCGATGGCTGCATTCTTCAGGCGCGGGCTGGGCCGTGCCATGCAGTTGCTGTCGTCATTGAAGATTTTTTGATTTTTGATGGCGTTAATGTCTATCCATCCTTCCCGGGACAGGATTTCTTCCACACCGGCTTCGCCCATACCGGTGATCAGCACGATGTAATCCGGATTGCGTTCGATGACCTGTTCTTCGCTGATCATCAGCCAGGCGTCTTCCTGGT
>Ga0310690_10007698_pt1 | contig 13820 bp, 12 predicted proteins | sample AusTroGonzalo_MG_2_FD_207661 | JGI IMG/M metagenome (GOLD analysis project Ga0310690, IMG submission 207661) | Bovine rumen microbial communities from tropical cattle in Woodstock, Queensland, Australia - Gonzalo_04 (v2) (version 2) | ecosystem: Host-associated > Mammals > Digestive system >... | reverse complement strand
GCCATTGTGTGGGCGGTCTATCACGCCATCAAGAAAGACAAGGAGAAAATGAAGGGTGCCGACTCTCAGGACTATCTGTTCGGTAAGGGTGAACCCTGGTATGTCATCGGTGCAGCTATCTTTGCTGCCAACATCGGTTCTGAGCACCTCGTTGGTCTCGCCGGTACTGGTGCCAAGGACGGTGTGGGTATGGCCCACTGGGAGATGCAGGGTTGGATGATCCTGATTCTCGGCTGGCTCTTTGTACCTTTCTATCAGTTACTTAACAACAAGATGGGCAAGATCATCACTATGCCCGACTTCCTGAAGTTCCGTTACACCCAGCGTACAGGTTCTTGGCTGTCTATCATCACGCTGATTGCCTATGTGCTGACGAAAGTCTCTGTGACGGCTTTCACAGGTGGTATCTTCTTCGAATACCTGCTCGGCCTTCCGTTCTGGTACGGAGCTATCGGCCTGATTGCCATTACAGCTGTATTCACCGTCTTTGGTGGTATGAAGGGTGTTATGACGCTGTCGGCCATCCAGACACCAATTCTGATTATCGGCTCGTTCCTCGTGCTGTTCCTCGGACTGAATATGCTGGGCGACGGCAGCATCTCGGCTGGATGGAGTGAGATGATGAAGGTTTGTAACGCTGCCCACGATGGCTTTGGAACGACCCACATGTTCCATCCCGACCAGGCAGACCCGATGTATCCGCAGTTCCCTGGCTATGTGGTGTTCCTCGGTGCCTCTATCATCGGTTTCTGGTACTGGTGTACTGACCAGCATATCGTTCAGCGTGTACTCGGCCAGACCAAAGGTGAAGATAACAAAGAAGTGATGAAGCGTGCCCGTCGTGGTACCATCGCTGCTGGTTACTTCAAGCTCCTGCCCGTGTTCATGTTCTTGATTCCTGGTATGGTAGCTTATGCCTTGTCGCTCAAGACAGGTAGCGGTATCGAGATGGATATCACCAACACCCATGACACCGATGGTGCTTTCGCCATGATGGTTAAGAACATCCTGCCTGCAGGTATCAAGGGTATCGTGACCATTGGTTTCATCTGCGCCCTCGTGGCCTCTCTGGCTGCTTTCTTCAACAGTTGCGCTACCCTCTTCACTGAGGACTTCTACAAGCCGATGAAGAAAGGCATGAGCGAGGCTCACTATGTATTCGTAGGTCGTGCTGCCACCGTGGTCGTCGTCATCTTAGGTCTGCTTTGGATGCCAATCATGATGGGTATGGGTAACCTCTACTCCTACCTGCAGGATATCCAGTCGCTGATTGCACCTGCAATGGTGGCCGTCTTCACCCTCGGTATCTTCTCGAAGAAGATCACGCCGAAGGCAGGCGAATGGGGCCTTATCGGTGGTTTCCTCATCGGTATGCTGCGCCTGCTCACCAACGTGCTGACCGATTCCGGCAAGGCTGCTATGGATGGTGCCTTCTGGGAGAACACGGCATGGTTCTGGCAGACCAACTGGCTCATCTTCGAGTGCTGGCTGCTTGCCTTCATCATCTTGTTGATGGTAGTCGTATCGTTCTTCACACCTGCTCCCTCAAAGGCACAGGTTGAGGCCATCACTTTCACAGGCGACTACCGCAAGCAGATCCGCGAAAGCTGGGGTGTGTGGGATATCGTTGCTACCCTTGGCGTCATCTTCTGCTGCGCCTGCTTCTATGCATACTTCTGGTAAGCCCTTGAAAGGATATGACTTCTTTTTATAGTGAACATTCCAAAGTCTGGTTGTCTGTCGACTGCATCATCTTCGGCTTCGATGAAGGGAAGTTGAAGATTCTGATCGGTCGTCGTCAGATGGATCCTGGTCGTGGCGAATGGAGCCTCTACGGAGGCTTCGTCCGCAACGACGAGGGTATCGACGAAGCCGCCAATCGCGTGCTCTTCGAACTCACCGGACTACGTAACCTCTATATGCGGCAGGTAGGTGCCTTTGGTAATGTAGACCGCGACCCTGGTGAGCGCGTCGTCTCTATTGCCTATTATGCCCTTATCAATGTCAACGACTACGACGACCGTCTCCGCCGGGAGCATGGAGTAGAATGGGTCAACTTCGACGAACTCCCCAAACTCTACTCCGACCACAACGACATGGTTCTCAAAGCCCGTAAGCTGATGAAACAGAAGATTGCCAGCCAGCCAGTAGGTTTCCGCTTGCTGCCCAGTCTCTTCACGCTCACGCAACTGCAGAGGCTCTATGAGGCCGTCAATGGCGAACCCATCGATAAGCGCAACTTCCGCAAACGTATTAAGGACATGGACTTCATCGAGAAGACCGAATTAATTGACAAAACGGGATCTAAACGTGGGGCGTTCCTCTACCGTTTCAACAAGAGAGCCTACAACGAGGATCCGAACTTTAAGCTGTAAAGTAATCATTGATAATTATGCTCGAAGAATTAAAAGAAAAAGTATTCCAGGCCAACCTCGACCTTGTAAAGCACAACCTTGTGATCTTCACATGGGGTAATGTATCCGGCATCGACCGCGAACACGGACTCGTCGTCATCAAACCCTCAGGTGTCGACTACGACGTGATGAAAGCCTCGGATATGGTGGTGGTCGACCTCCAGACTGGCGAGGTTGTCGACGGTGATCTGAACCCGTCAAGCGACACGCCCACCCATCTGGTGCTTTATCGTGAGTTCCCAGAACTGGGCGGTATCGTCCACACCCACAGCACCTATGCCACCGCATGGGCACAGGCTGGTAAGGACATTCCCAATATCGGCACGACCCATGCCGACTACTTCCACGACTGCATCCCCTGCACCGACAGTATGGTGGAGGCCCAGATGCCCGAGTACGAGAAGGAGACGGGTGTGGTGATCGTCGACCGTTTCCGTCGCGACAACATCAATCCGGTTCACACGCCGGCCGTACTGGTCAAGAACCATGGTCCCTTCTCTTGGGGTAAGGATCCTGCCCAGGCCGTCTATCATGCCGTTGTCGCCGAGCAGGTGGCCAAGATGGCCTTCATCGCCTACTCCGTGAATCCGGACCTCACAATGAATCCGCTCCTCATCGAGAAGCACTTCTCCCGTAAGCACGGCCCCAACGCCTACTACGGACAAAAGAAAAAATAAGTATTAACAATAAACAAACAACAACAATGAAAGCATTTGAGAATTTTGAAATTTGGTGGGTAACTGGTGCGCAGCTCCTGTACGGAGGCGACGCAGTGGTTGCAGTCGATGGACATTCAAAGGAAATGGTCGAGGGCCTGAACGCCAGCGGCAATATCCCCGTGAAGATTGTATATAAGGGCACAGCCAACAGCTCGAAGGAAGTCGAGCAGGTGATGCTGGCAGCCAACAACGACGAGAAGTGCGTAGGTATCATCACCTGGATGCACACCTTCTCGCCTGCCAAGATGTGGATCAAGGGTCTGCAGCAGTTGCAGAAGCCCCTACTCCACTTCCACACCCAGTATAACGCCGAGATCCCCTGGAACGAGATCGACATGGACTTCATGAACCTCAACCAGAGTGCCCACGGCGATATCGAGTACGGACATATCTGTACCCGTATGCGCATCGCCCGTAAGGTGGTTTGCGGTTACTGGAAGGACGAGAAAGCCCAGAAGCAGATTGCCGTTTGGGCTCGTGTCGCAGCTGGTGTAGCCGATGCTCACAACGTGCGCTGTCTGATGTTCGGTATGAACATGAACAACGTAGCCGTGACTGATGGCGACCGTGTGGAGTTCGAGCAGCGTCTGGGCTACCATGTCGACTACTATCCCGTCAGCAGCCTGATGGAGTACTACAAGAAGGTTACCGATGCAGAGGCTGATGCCCTCGTTGAGGAGTACAAGAAGCTCTACACCATCAAGATCGACGAAAGCGGCGAAGCCGTCTATTGGGAGAAGGTAAAGAACAGCGCCAAGGCCGAGATTGCCCTGCGCCGCGTCTTGAAGGATGAGGGTGCTACCGCCTTCACCACCAACTTCGACGACCTAGGTGATGCCGACATCGACGCACCCGACTTCTGTGGCTTCGATCAGATTCCTGGTCTCGCTTCACAGCGCCTGATGCAGGAGGGTTACGGCTTCGGTGCCGAGGGCGACTGGAAGACCGCCTGCCTCTATCGCACCCTCTGGGTCATCCAGCAGGGCATGCCTATCGGTTGCTCATTCCTCGAGGACTACACGCTGAACTTCGCTGGCGACCGCTCATCTTGCCTGCAGAGCCACATGCTCGAGATCTGTCCGCTGATTGCCACAGATAAGCCCAAACTCGAGGTTCACTTCCTCGGCATCGGTATCCGCAAGCAGCAGACCGCCCGTCTCGTCTTCACCTCGAAGACCGGTCGTGGCATCAAGGCTACGGTCGTCGACCTGGGCAACCGTTTCCGCCTCATCTCTCAGGAGGTTGAGTGCATCGAGCCGAAGCCCATGCCCAAGCTCCCCGTGGCCAGCGCCCTTTGGATTCCTCAGCCCACATTTGAGATTGGTGCTGCAGCCTGGATCCTCGCTGGTGGTACCCACCACAGTGCCTTCTCTTACGACATCGACGAGGCTTACTGGGAGGACTTCGCTGAGATGACGGGCATTGAGTATGTCCGCATCAACAAGGACACCACCATCGCCGACTTCAAGCAGACCCTCCGCAACAACGAGGTTTACTACATGTTGAACAAAGCCCTGAAGTAAGATATGACAGCAAAACAGACAATCGAAGCAGGTAAGGCCATTCTCGGTATCGAGTTTGGCTCTACCCGCATCAAGGCCGTCCTCATCGACGAGGACAATAAGCCCATCGCACAGGGCAGTCACGAGTGGGAGAACCAACTCGTCGACGGCCTCTGGACCTACTCTATCGAAGCCATCTGGTACGGCCTCCAGGACTGCTATGCCGACCTGCGCAAGGACGTGCTCGCACAGTATGACTGCGAGATTGAAAGCCTCGCTGCCATCGGCTTCTCAGCCATGATGCACGGCTATATGGCCTTCAACGAGAAGCAGGAAATCCTCGTGCCCTTCCGCACCTGGCGTAATACCAACACCGGTAAGGCCGCTGCCGAGCTCTCCAAGCTCTTCAACTACAACATCCCCCTGCGCTGGAGCATCAGCCACCTCTATGAGTGCATCCTCGAGGACAACGCACATGTGAAGGACATCAAATACCTCACCACCCTCGCAGGCTATGTCCATTGGCAGGTAACGGGCGAGTTCGTCCTCGGCGTAGGCGATGCATCGGGTATGATTCCTGTGGATCCAGCCACCAAGACCTACGATGCTGAGATGGTGAAGAAGTTTGACAATCTCGTCGCACCGAAGGGCTACAGCTGGAAGCTGCTCGACATTCTGCCCAAGAGCCTCAACGCTGGCGAAAACGCAGGCTTTCTGACAGCTGAGGGCGCTAAGAAACTCGACGTCTCCGGCCACTTGAAGCCAGGCTGTCCCGTTTGTCCGCCAGAGGGCGACGCAGGCACCGGCATGGTCGCTACCAACGCCGTCAAGCAGCGCACAGGTAACGTCAGCGCAGGCACCTCATCCTTCTCGATGATCGTGCTCGAGAAGCCACTCAGCAAGCCTTACGAGATGATCGACATGGTCACCACCCCCGACGGCTCGCTCGTGGCAATGGTCCACTGTAACAACTGTACCAGCGACATCAATGCCTGGGTAGGACTCTTTAAGGAATATCAGCAACTGATTGGTGTAGAGGTAGATATGAACGAACTCTACGGCAAGCTCTTCAACAAGGCCCTCGAGGGCGATACCGACTGCGGTGGCCTGATGGCCTACAACTACGTCAGCGGTGAGCCTGTCACAGGTCTGGCTGAAGGTCGCCCCATGTTCGTGCGCTCTGCCAACGACAAGTTCAATCTCGCCAACTTCATGCGTGCCCATCTCTATGGTGCCATCGGCGTACTGAAGATCGGTAACGACATCCTCTTCAAGGAAGAGATGATTCGCGTCGACCGTATCACTGGTCATGGTGGTTACTTCAAGACACCAGGTGTCGGACAGCGCATGCTCGCCGCAGCCCTCAACAGCCCTATCTCCGTCATGGAGACCGCTGGCGAAGGTGGTGCCTGGGGTATCGCCCTGTTGGCAGGTTACGTTGTGAATAATCCCGACAAACTGAATCTGGCCGATTATCTCGAGAAGGTGGTCTTCGCAGGCAATACGGGCGTGTCTATCGCTCCCACTGCCGAGGATGTCGCCGGCTTCGAGAAGTACATCGAAAACTACAAGCGCTGTCTGCCCATCGAGCAGGCTGCAGTCGACAATAAGTAATTGAGTGGACCGCTACGCGCTCTTCTTTGATATCGACGGCACGCTCGTCAGCTTTAAGACCCACGAGATCCCTGCGTCAACGATCTTCGCGTTGACGCAGGCCAAGGCCAACGGACATCGGGTGTTTATTGCGACGGGCAGGCCGCCGATCATTATTACCAACCTCGGTGCCATCGAGCACCTCATCGACGGCTATGTCACCACCAACGGTGCCCTCTGTTTGGTGGGCTCCGAGACGGTAGCCTGTCACGCCATTCCCCCAGCCTCAGCCCGCCTCATTACCGACGATGCCGTTGCCCGTGGCTACGGCCTGATCGTCATTGGCGAGCGCGATGTGGCCGTCTACGACCCCAAGGGCGATGTCGACCGCATCTTCAGCCAGGATCTGGCCGTCAAGAACCTCCACCTGGCCAAGCCCCTCGAAGCCGTGCTCCAGCAGCGCATCCTTCAGATCACGGCCTTCTTCACCGCCGACTATGAAACCACACTCATGACACGCCTCCCCGACTGCACCTCCGGCCGCTGGCATCCTGAATTCACGGATATCACCGCCCGCGAGGCCGACAAGGGTCAAGGTCTGCTCACCATGGCCGCCTACGCTGGTCTCGATCCCGCCTTCACCATCGCTTTCGGCGACGGCGGCAACGACACCACGATGATCCGCACGGCCGGCATCGGCATCGCCATGGGCAACGCCATCGACGCCCTCAAGCAAGAGGCCGACTACGTCACCACTTCCGTCGACGACGATGGCATCCGCACCGCCCTCCAGCACTTCGGAATTATCTGATTTCCGATTTATATTGGACAGGTTTTGAGATGCTTCCCCTCGATTTGGCCAAAAAGCTGACGTTTGGCCATACAACTTTGTGAAGAATCGAACGTTTTTCTTGGAATCATCTAAAATTCGCCGTAACTTTGCATCAGAAATAAAAAAATAGAGTTAGTTTTCTTTTCATACGATAAAATAGTTTCTTTATAATGCTTTTAGTTTGATTTTTAATGGTTGATAATAAGTTAGTTAGAAAAGCACAGGGGCTCGCAGTGATGCGGGCCCCAAGCATTTTGTTTCTGTCGCTGTGTATTTACTTAAACAGCTTCTTCACGGCCATGAAGGCCAGATAGACCACAAGAATGATGGCCATGATACAAATGTACCATCTCAAATCGTACCAAGCGGCTATCGCACCTTCTTTGATACCAGCAATCAGAGTCTTGAAAAATTGAATCATACCTAAATCAATGTGCAAATATAGAAAGTTTTTGCCAAACTTCCAAATCTTTACGCCATTATTTATCAAACATTTGTAGATAATAAACTCGAGAACGACTACACTCATACATGTTCGATTGAAGAAACTGTCATTGCGGTAAGATTGACATCGATCCAGAACGATTTCTTAGGGATTACACGCACCAACGCACCAACACACTAACTTTACGTTTTTGAATAAAGGCAAGGGAAACAAACAATGGGATTATATATATTATTTAATTATATATATATTATAATATATATATAATCTATAAATAGATAATGATGTTAGCTGGAACTAAGAAAAGCAAAAGTGAGTGCGTGAGTGCGTTAGTATGCCTAATGCGTTTTTTAACATTTGATATAAATTGGAAATAAAATTGGAAAAGGCTTGTAAGTATGCTGAATTTTTCGTACCTTTGTAGTGTCAAATGGAAGAGCTGCGAAAATGGGTATTAAGGAGAGTTTTTGCGAGAATTAATTCTAGAAATTGCGCGCATTAATAGTAGCAAGTTTTTCCATTAATAGATCGTTTTGAGGCGATATCAGGCGACAGCGAGAGAACTAACTAAATTAATTTACAAACTACTTAAAAAAACTAATTGAATTATGGCGATTAAGGTAATTGCTCAGCGCCGAGAGCTTAAAATCGGCAAGAACCCTGGTGTGAAGAAGTTCGTGATGCGTCCCGATCTCTACATCCCCATCCAGGAGAAGAAGGTATTTTCAGAGGCCTCTACTCACAGCGGCATCTCTGCAGGTGTGATCAAGGCGGCTTGGGATGCTGCCGGCGAGGTGCTCCGTACGTGGGCCACCGAGGGTCACTCCATCCCCCTGCCCGGTCTGGGAACCATGCGCTTCGGCGTCCGTTCGAAGGCCGTGGAGAAGCTGGAGGACGTGAAGACCTCGCTCATCACCACCCGTCGTATCGTGTTCACGCCCTCAGTGGAGGTGAAGGACGAGCTGAAGAACACCTCGATCCAGATCACCTGTCTCGACGAGGACGGCAACGTTCTGAAGCGTGTAACCTCCAGCGACAGCGGCGAGGTCGAGGACAATGAGAACGAGAATGAAAACGGCTCCGAGAACGGTTCTGAGAACAACGGCTCAGAGAATCAGGGTGGCGGTACCGGCGGCAATGGCGGCGGTGGCGGTAACGACGAGGGCGGCGACGCGGAGTGATCAAAAGGTAAAAAGGTAAAAAAGTAAAAAGGTAAAAAAATGAAGAAAAGGATTGTTGAGGTAGCGGTGAAGGTGATAGTAGCCGCACTCACGGCCTTCCTCACGGCCATCACGACTACGAGCTGCATGGGCTACGGGCCATTCTAGGCTCGTCAAACACATGGGGACGGTTCTATTTTGTTTGACCCGTTTGCGCGGATATGCTGTCAAACAAAAAAGAACCGTCCCCGAATGTTTGACTCAGCAATCACACGGAGTTTCGGCTTTTGGACAGACTGGTATATAAACGGGCGACCATCGCGCCACTGATATTATGCCACACGCTGAAGATGGCACCGGGGATGGTGGCCATGGGATAGGCGGCGAAGTGGAGCGTAGCCAGCGAAGAGGCGAGCCCGGAGTTCTGCATGCCGACCTCGATGGAGATGGCCCGCTTCTTGGGTTCGGACAGGCCAAGCAGCCGTCCTATCATGTAACCAAGACCGAGGCCACAGAGGTTATGGAGCATCACCACCAGGACGATGATCAAACCACCCGCCAACAGCTTATGGGCATTGGCACCGATGACGATGGCCACAATCATGGCAATGGCAATCGAAGAAATGGCAGGGAGATAATCAACGGCTTTCTCTGTGAACTTAGGCCATATCGCCTTGACCAACAAGCCGATGACGATGGGCAGGATGACCACCCAGAGAATGCTCAGCAGCATGCCTGCCACATCGACATTGACGCTCTTGCCAGCCAGAGCCCACGTGAGCAACGGGGTCAGCAGCGGCGCCAGCAAGGTGGAAACGCCCGTCATGCCGACAGAAAGGGCCAGATCGCCCTTAGCCAGATAGGTAATCACATTCGACGCCGTGCCACCAGGACAGCAGCCCACGAGCACCACGCCAAGGGCCAACGCCTCGTCGAGCTGGAAGGCGCTTGACAGGCCCCACGCCAGCAACGGCATGATGGTGAACTGTGCCAGACAGCCCACGATGACATCCCTGGGCCGGCTGAAGACGATTTTGAAGTCCTTGAGGTTGAGCGTCAGTCCCATGCCGAACATGATGACACCCAGCAGCGGATTGATGACCGTGGTTGGTATCTGTTGCAGCGTTGCAGGGAACAGCAGGGCCACGATGGCGGACGCCAGCACCAGCACGCCCATGTATTCTGAAATGTAATGACAGATTTTTTTCATTGATTCCTGATATGACTCATATACCTATTTTTATATGTAAACGCGAAAAAATGAGAATTATTATCATTTTAATTTGTGAGGCTCGGAATTTTTTCGTATCTTTGTAGCCAAAATTAATTAATCCCGATATCAACATGAAAAGACTATTTGTTTGTGCGACCATCGCACTGGCCTTTGCCACAGGAGCAACGGCCGCTGAAACCGTGAAGGCAACGCTCCACGCCGACAAGGCTGGAGCCAAGATTAACAAGGAAATCTACGGCCAGTTCTCTGAGCACCTGGGCAGCTGTATCTACGGCGGACTCTGGGTGGGCGAGAACTCGCAGATACCCAACATCAACGGTTACCGCAAGGACGTGTTCGAGGCCCTGAAGACCCTGAAGGTGCCCGTGCTGCGCTGGCCGGGCGGCTGCTTCGCCGACGACTACCACTGGATGGACGGTATCGGTCCCAAGGACCAGCGTCCCTCGCTACGCAACAACAACTGGGGCGGCACCATCGAGGACAACTCGTTTGGCACGCATGAATTCCTGAACCTCTGTGAGATGCTCGGCTGCGAGCCCTATATCAGCGGTAACGTGGGCTCAGGTACGGTGAAGGAGATGGCCCAGTGGGTGGAATACATGACCAGCGACGGCGATACGCCGATGGCCCGTCTGCGCCGTCAGAACGGCCGCGACAAGGCCTGGCACGTGAAATACTTCGGAATCGGCAACGAGGCCTGGGGCTGCGGTGGTAACATGACACCTGAGTACTATAGCGACGAGTTCCGCAAGTTCAATACCTACCTGCGCGACTATACGGGCAACAAGCTCTACCGTATCGGCAGCGGTGCCTCGGACTATGACTACAACTGGACGGAGGTGCTGATGGACAAGATCGGCGACCGCATGCAGGGCGTGAGCCTGCACTACTACACCTGCTCGGGCTGGAGCGGTTCAAAGGGCTCGGCCACGAAGTTCGACACCGACCAGTACTACTGGGCCCTGGGCAAGTGTCTGGAGATCGAGGAGGTGATCAAGAAGCACAAGGCCATCATGGACGAGAAGGACCCGAAGGGTAAGATCGGCCTGTTGGTGGATGAATGGGGTACCTGGTGGGACGAGGAGCCTGGCACCATCGCCGGCCACCTGTATCAGCAGAACGCCCTGCGCGACGCTTTCGTGGCTTCGCTCTCGCTGAACGTGTTCCACAAGTATACCGATCGTGTGAAGATGGCCAACATCGCCCAGATCGTGAACGTGCTGCAGTCGATGATCCTCACCGACCAGGAGGGTACGGGCCACATGGTGCTCACCCCGACCTACCACGTGTTTGAGATGTACACCCCGTTCCAGGAGGCTACCTACCTGCCCGTCGACCTCGAGTCGGAGGTGATGGCCGTGAGCAAGGCCTACTTCAAGGAGAAGAAGGATGCCAAGGATGCCGGCTACCGCCCCTGCCCCATGCTCTCAGCCTCAGCTGCCAAGACGCAGGACGGTTCGATCGTACTGGCCGTGACCAACGTCAGTCTCGATAAGGACCAGACCATCGACTTCAACATCGCCGGCTACAATGCCAAGACAGTCAGCGGCCGTATCCTCACCTCGAAGAACGTGGCCGACTATAACGACTTCCAGCATCCCAACACGGTGGCTCCCAAGGCCTACAACGACGCCAAACTGAATAAGGGCGTGCTGACCGTGAAGGTGCCTGCCAAATCGATTATCGTACTGAACATTAAATAAAAAAATAAGAGCCTCGATTGAGGCTCTTTTTTATTTCAGGATGATGCCGCCCATCGGCTGGATGGTGACCTTCGCCTGACCTTTCTTATCGAACTTCAGCTGTCGCAGCTGGGGTTCGTTTGTTTTTGCATCATCCACGTAATAATCCACTGTCTTACCAGCCCACTCCTTCATGGTGATGGTGAGTGTCTTGGGCTGCGACTCGGCATTCAGGCCTGCCACATACCAGTCGTCGACATGACGGCGGGCCAGCACCACATACTTACCGGGATAGCCGTCGAGGAAGCGGGTCTCATGCCAGAGCGTAGGCACCTGACGCAGGAAATCCAACTCGAACTGCGGCAACTCCTCCAGGTTATTGGGCTGCATGGCGATACACTGAATGGTCGTCCTTGTGGTAATGGATACAGCCATCTCGAAGATATCGGTCGTATAACGCTTGTGGCGGCTCTTGTTGTCGCGGCTCAGGTACTTGTTCATGATGGTGCCGCCCCAGTCCATCGGTTCCATGGCATTGCGGATGAAGGGATGCAGACAGAGCTCGAAGGCCTCTGATTTGGCATGGCCCTCGCTGAAATAGACGTTCTCGGAGGCGAGCACGGCCTCGGAAGCCACAAAGTTGGGATACATCATTCCCCAGCCACGCGGAACAGTACAACCGTGGAAGATGACCTGCAGGCCATAGCGGAAGGCGTCGTAGAGGATATCCTCGTAGAGCTGCATGGTCTGCTGCTTGTCGCCACCGAAGAAGTCGACCTTGATACCCTTCACGCCGATCTTCTTCAGCCATGCCATCTCCTTGTCGCGGGCGATGGCCGTCGACATGCAGTCGCGTGGCGTCTGCGGCGCATCGTTCTCATAGCCGTTGGAGTTATACCACAGCATCAGGCTCACACCCTTCGACTGGGCGTACTTCGAGAGTTCCTCGATCTTGTCGCGTCCGATGCGCTGGTCCCACCAGTTGTCGACAAGACAGAACTCGAAGCCCATCTTGGCAGCGAGGTCGATGAACTGCACCTGATCGTCGTAGTTGATCGACTCGTCCTGCCAGACGAGCCACGACCAGGTGTAACGGCCGGCCTTGTAGGGTTCCTCCGGCATGTACTTGGCCGACAGTGAGGGTAAGATATGTCTGTTCTCGACGATGGGTTTCAGTGAGGCACCGACGATGATGGTGCGCCAAGGGGTGGTGTATGGCAGGGGGATGCCGGCATAAGGCGTGCCGTTGCCATTGTTCTCGCCAGCCTGCGGGAAGGCGATGGTATAGCCTGTCTCAGCATTGTAGTCGCTCAGGTGGGAGCCGACGTAGCTGCCGTCGACGCCGATCTCACTGACCAGCACCCATGCATTGGGGGATGCACCAGTCTTCAAGGCCTTCTCAGAGGTCTCTATCGGCACACGGAACAGACAGGGGAAGGTATAGCCCTGGCCGAAGCGTGAGCGGGCCGTCATCGGGGCGTCGGCCTTATAATCCTCCTCGTAGCTGGGCTTGGTACGCTCCCACCCCGTCATGGGGCCGATCTGCGGACAGAGGAACGTCGAGGTGCCCTCGGGAAAGTTGAACGAGCTGACCTCGCGACGGATGACACCGCACTTGGGATTCTCGCCCGGACGGGGGATCTCATAACGGAAGGCCACACCATTGTCTGTCAGATAGAAGATGACCGACATCTTCTGTCCTTTGGCATTGGTGAACGGCACGGTGTAGCGTATGGCATGGACCGTCGTCTTGCTGTGTTGGCCAACGTAGGTAGCATCATTAAACTGCATCTTATAGTCGCCCATCTTCAGGCCTTGGGTAAAGTCGCCGAAGTCGGCCTCAAAGCCTAAGCGCGAGGACGCCATCACCTTCACATCGTCATAGTAGACGGCATAGGTGGCCAGACCGTCGTTGTTCTCTAACTCCACATTGAGCCGACCGTTGTGCGAACTCAGATTAACCTTCTGCGCCATCGTCATCACGCTGGTTAGCAGCAACAGGAACAATAGTTTCTTTCTCATTTTTATAAAGTTTAGGGTTTTGTGTGCAAAGTTAGTTATTTTTTAGAAGAAACGCTCGATTATTCGGAAAAAAAGTTGTAACTTTGCACGCAAATTTCGAAATGACTAATTAATTATCATTATGAACGACAACAAAGTTATGAACATGGCAGCGGATAACATCCGTATCCTTGCTGCTTCGATGGTTGAAAAGGCAAAGTCGGGACACCCCGGCGGT
>Ga0310690_10007697_pt1 | contig 13820 bp, 6 predicted proteins | sample AusTroGonzalo_MG_2_FD_207661 | JGI IMG/M metagenome (GOLD analysis project Ga0310690, IMG submission 207661) | Bovine rumen microbial communities from tropical cattle in Woodstock, Queensland, Australia - Gonzalo_04 (v2) (version 2) | ecosystem: Host-associated > Mammals > Digestive system >... | reverse complement strand
CATACGACACACCGCCTGGAGCGTCTTGTTGTAGAGCTGATGAAGCTCATGACCGTCAGCGAGACGGCAGCCTACCTCGGCCTGAGCTGGTCTACGGTGAAGGACATCCACAAGAACTACCTGAAACACAATTATGCCAGCCCCGACATCCGCAAGGTCAGGTTCATCGGCATCGACGAGTTTGCCGTCCGCAAGGGGCATGTCTACAAGACCATCGTGGTTGACTTGGAGACGGGGCACATTATCTATGTGGGAGACGGCAAGGGGACGGATGCGCTTGATGCATTCTTCAAGCGGGTGAAGAAGTACGGGGTGAACATCGAGTACGTAGCCACCGACCTGTCTGCAGCATTCATATCAGCAGTCAAGAAGAACCTGCCAGGGGCACAGCTGGTATTCGACCACTTCCATGTCAAGAAAGTTGTCAACGACAAGGTGGACAGACTGCGCCGCTCGCTCTACCACAGCAAACTATATGAAGGGCAGAGGGATGTCATCAAGGGCATCCGATGGCTGCTGCTCAGAAACGGGGAGGACATCAAGACTGACGCTGCGAAGAAACGACTGGAGGATGCACTCAAAATCAACGAGCCTCTGGCAAAGGCATACTATCTGAAGGAGAAGATAACGCTTGTTTGGGGACAGGCGGACAAAACGGCTGCAAGAGCCTGGCTGTACGACTGGATCAGGGAAGCTGTCAGAAGCGGGGTCACACAGTTGATAAAGGCAGGAATGTCAATGTTCAGACACAGGGAGGGCATACTGGCGTGGTATGACAAGAGGATCACAACGGCTATGGTGGAGGGGATCAACAATAAGATTAAGGTGATGAAGCGTGAGGCTTATGGCTTCACTGACGAGCGTTATTTCGAGCTTCGCCTGCTGGCCCTGCACGATGCCGGTATCACGTCATTCCTGTGAAGACCCGATTATTAGGCTCTTTTAGCTTTTCCTTGGTTATGGCTTGCTGGCTACAAAAAGAGACCCTTACCCAAAATCAGACCCAAATTTGTGCGAAACGATGCGAAATGAAATATAATAATAGTCAAGCGATGTCGCCATTATGGTATAAAATATCAATGGGTTGTGTCATGTTGCGGTATAGGGGGTCCTGTCCCAGTCTCTCCGCCAGGAGGCAGCCCAAGTGGTTGCCTCCTTCGGTTTCAAAAGTAGCTCTTCTGGGCAACACGGCACGCTTAATTCGCGACCTATATCTCATTCTGCAAAATTTATCGTAATATCAAAATATTATATAAATTAATCAAATAATCATATCCCTTGTGATAACAAATTATTTACTTTGTAGCGGAAATCATATATTTTCAACCACTTTTCCTTGTTTTAAACTCAAGAAACAATAAAATCATGTGCCGCCGAATGATAATAGAAGAACATTATAATAAAAAAAACAAACTGCGGGTTTTCATTTCGCTAATCCTTCTGTTTTCTGTTCAGATGCTTTACGCAATCGGGCTTTACGACCTGAGATGCGAGATGCTGCATCAGCCTTGGGGCATCGACAATACCAGGCCTGCCCTGAGCTGGAAAATTGCTGCAGGTCAAAATGGCCTCAGGCAGACAGCCTATCAGATTCTGGCGGCATCGAGTCCCGAACTGCTTACCGAGGAAAAAGCGGACCTGTGGAACACGGGAAAGGTTGTAAGTAGCGAGAGCCTTTGGATTACTTACGCAGGCAAGCCCCTGACATCGCGAAGCGTGGTATATTGGCAAGTGCGTGCCTGGGACGAAGAAGACAAACCGGGCGGCTGGGCGCGAGGAGCTCATTTCAGCATCGGAATACTGGACAAAAGCCTTTGGGAAGGCCAGTATATAGGTATGAAGCGCGAGAATGCCAAGGCGCAGCCAATGCTCCGCAAGACGTTCCTGTGCCAAAAGAAAGGCACGGCCTTCCTGCATCTTAGCACATTGGGCTATCACGAAGTCTATCTGAACGGACAGAAGGTGAGCGACGATGCGCTGGTTCCGGCAATGGTAGAGTTCAAGAAAAGAAGCCTTTGCATGACCTACAACGTCACGTCCCTGCTCCGGGAGGGGGAGAACGACCTCGTCATATGGCTCGGAACAGGTTGGTATGAGGCAGGAAAACCAGGCGTAAAAGAGGGCGGTCCCTACGTCATGGCTCAGATTGACCAGCAGGAAGCCGACGGATGGAATACACTGGTAAAGACCGACGAAACGTGGCAAGCCCGCGAGAGCGGCTATTACTTCGACGGTTCCGTCAGCCCCTATGCTTTCGGAGGGGACCTGGTGAAGGCGGAAGAACTGCTCCCCGACCTCTCCCACGAGAGCCTCGAAGCTGCCTTCTGGCAACTGGCAACGCCACTCCTAGCTCTCGACTCCCCACTCACAACCGAAGTTACGCCTATGATGTGCGAAGCCAACAAGGTCCAAATGGCGATACAACCACAGCAGATAACCCGCTTCAAGGAGGATGTCTGGATGGTGGACATGGGGCGAAGCATCGTGGGATGGGTGCGCTTTCATCTGGGAAAACTGAGCAAAGGGCAACAGGTTCGCATCAGCTACTGCGACATGTTGGGGCTGAACGGCGACTTCGACCACGGCGTTTATACCGACCGCTACATAGCAAGCGGAGAGGGCGACGAAACCTTCTGCAACAAGTTCACCTACCACGCCTTCCGCTATATGAAGATTCAAGGGCTTGGACATCAGCCCTCCCTCTCTGACATCGAAGGCCTGAGCATCTATACAGGATACGAGAAGGAGTCGGCCTTCGTCTGCAACGATGCCGACATCAATGCCATACACGACATGGTACACTACACCTTCAAGTGCCTGACGCAAAGCGGTTACATGGTGGACTGCCCCCATCATGAGCGACAGGGATACGGGGGCGACGGCAATGCCTCCATTCTGGCAGCACAGACCATGTACGACATGTACCCCCTCTATCGCAACTGGTTGCAGGCCTATGGCGATGCGCAAGGCGAGGACGGCGAGGTACCACATGCGGCTCCTAACCCTTGGGATTGCGGAGGCGCTCCCTTCTGGTGCGCCTTCATCGTCAACGCTCCCTGGCAAACCTATCTGCAGTATGGCGACCGCCGCATGCTGGAACGCTTCTATCCCAACATGCAACGCTATCTTCAGTATGCCGAGAAATACATGCCAGACGGTCTGCTGAGTATAGAGAACCGATGGTCCAGCTCCAAGCTCAAGAATTGGTTCCTGGGCGATTGGGCCCTTCCAAACGAGGAGCACCAGCACCATACAGAAAGCATCGATGACGTCAACAGCTGTTCGATGAGTTGGGTGTATGGCATCATGAGCCGTGTTGCCACCGTCTTGGGCAAACCGACAGATGCCGCCCTCTACACGCAAAAGCAGCTGGACATCAACGAGAAGATTCATCAGAAATTCTATAATCGGGAAGGCTCTTATGCCCACGGCCTTCAGCTGGATGCCGCCTTCCCCCTCTTTGTGGGAGCTACGCCTGAGAAACTTCGCGACAAAGTGAATGCAAGGCTCAAGAGGGATATTTACGGCCGTTGGCAAGGCCATCTGTTCACAGGCCTTGTGGGCGTACCCATAGTTACCCAATGGCTCACAAAGGCAGGAGAAGCACAGGTCGTGTACGACATGCTGAAGCAACGCAGCTTCCCCGGCTATCTGTATATGATAGAGAACAAAGCCACCACCACATGGGAACATTGGAATGCCCGTAGGAGCCGTATCCACAACTGCTATAACGGCATCGGTTCGTGGTTCTATCAGGCTTTGGCAGGCATCGTGCCAGACGAGAGTTCGCCTGCTTATCGCCACTTCTACATAAGACCTCAGATGGCGGACGGCATCAGCTTCGTCCGAGCACTGAAACCGACTCCTTACGGCGATATCACAGTGGACTGGAACCTCTCCGAACAGACCTTCGACATACGCATCACCATTCCGCCAGGAACGAACGCCACCTTCGAGGTGCCTGCCTCGCTGAGGGATGGGACTGCCGAAATGCCGCCCACCACCCTCATGCGCTACGGCCTCATCTACAACGAGAACCAGCGCGACCACGCGGCTGCTCCTGACCCCGTCAAGTACAATGCTGCAGAGCCTATCCAGCTTGAAAGCGGCACATACCGTATCATCATAACAAAACGTATGTAATATTCGGTTTTATCGTGAACAGGTATTTATTGTTGGTTGTTTGGCTGCAGGCTCTTTCGGCATTTGCACTCAACGTTAAAAGTTTTCGTACAACAACTGTCAACGGCAGTGAAGCCCTTACAAAGGAAGATGCTGCCTGAAACATCTGAGATAATGACTGAAATTAAGTGAGCAGAGGACTAATAATACTCGTTATTGCATCATGCATGTGGACTGCCGTTATGGCACGCCCCTATGCTGTCGCCGTGCCTGATACGGCGACGCTATGGCGTCCGTTCTCGAAAGACGACCAGACAGCCTTCCTGCATCCCGATCGCATCTACTATCCCGAGACGTGGTTCCATTTCATCAATACCAATATCCGACGTGATGGCATCACACGCGACTTGGAAGCCATCGCAGCATCGGGCATCCAGGGCGTTCAGTTCTTCCACGGACAGATGGGCGACACCAAGGAATGGCCGGGCACAGAGGAACACGTGAAATGTCTTAGCCCCGAGTGGGAGGACTTGGTGCGGCATACGGCAGAGGAGGCGCACCGGCTGGGACTGCGCTTCAGTCTGCAGACCTGTCCGGGATGGGCCATGAGTGGCGGGCCGTGGATTAAGCCCGAGCAGGCCATGCGCCACCTGAGCTACTCCCGAACGAATGTGTCGGGAGGTGAGGAGGTGGATGTGGCCTTGCCTGTTCCCATGATGGAGGACTGGCTTGACTGGCGCGATATAGCCGTGCTGGCCTTTCCGACTCCGCAGGGTGATACAGACCGGTACTGTCAGATTGAAGAGGTTGAGGCCGAGGAACATCAGGAGGACTGGCAACGACTGCTTAGCGGTGAACGAGGCTTCAACTTTACTTTGGAACCGACCAATCCGCAGAAGCCCCATCGCGTCCGCGTCAAGATGATGGATGCTGCCAAGGTTCGCTCCATAGAGTTCAATCCCATCGACCTTTTCAATCATGGGTTCTGCGTTCAGCCCGATATTCACCTGCGCATTCTGACACCCGCTGGCACCATCGCCCTCGACACGGACTTCCCCCGCGCCAACTGGCAGGATACTGACAAGAACATTACCTTCGCTTTGCCCAATCTACAGGAACACGGGGAGTACATTCTGGAAATCACCAACTTGCACCACATGCAACTCTTCAGTCTGCGATTCTCCACCGCTACCCGAGGACACAACTGGGAGATGGAGGCAGGATGGACTTCACGCTCCCTGTTGCCGCTTCCCGAGAATATGGACGAGGATGGCTCTGGATTTATCAAACGGGCCGACATCGTCAATCTAACGGACAAGATGATGCCCGACGGAAGACTTCGTTGGAAAGCCCCCGAGGGCCAGTGGATGGTGCTGCGCATCGGGCATGTGAACACAGGCAGGCAGAACGGCCCAGCTCCCAAGGAGGTTACAGGCTGGGAAGTGAACAAGCTCGACTCGGCATATGTCGCCTACCAGTTCCGCAGCTACATTGGACGCCTGACAGACGGGCCGCTGAAAGGACTGGTGAACAATATGCTGATGGACAGTTGGGAGTGTTCGTCGCAGACCTGGACGCGACACATGCGGCAGGAGTTCCTCGGACGGCGGCACTACGACCTGCTCACTTGGATGCCCGCCATCTTCGGATGGGTGATAGACGGACGCGAGCAGACAAGCAAGTTTCTCTCCGACTGGCGTCGCACCATCAACGAACTCTTCACGGACAACTTCTACGGACAAATGTCCCAGATGGCTCACGAGAAGGGTATGACCGTCAGCTACGAGACAGCGGCGGGTGACATCTTCCCGGGCGACCCGATGGAGTACTATAAATATGCCGATGTGCCGATGGCAGAATACTGGCAACCCATTGGACATTGGCTCGCAAACCACAACTACAAGCCCATTCGCGTCACGGCTTCTGCTGCCCGAATGTATGGAAAACCACGTGTCTCGGCAGAATCCTTTACATCGTTTGAACTAACTTGGGATGAACATCTCAGCCAACTGCGCGAAGTCGCCAATCAGAACATGGTGGAGGGCGTAACGCATACCATCTTCCATACCTACACGCATAATCCCGATGCGGACCGTTACTTCCCTGGTACTTCCTTTGGCGGCGGCATAGGTACTCCTTTCCTTCGGAAACAGACGTGGTGGTCGTACATGCACCACTTCAACACCTATCTTGCCCGCTGCGCCTTTATGCTGGAAAGGGGGCAACCGGTAAGCAGCGTCCTCTGGTATATCGGCGACGAGATAGAGCAAAAGCCCGACCAATATGCGCCCTTCCCCAAAGGCTTTGCATTCGACTATTGCAACACCGACGCCTTCTTGCATCGCATCAACATAAAAGAAGGACGATGGACGACACCTGAGGGCATTGCATACGACGTGTTATGGATTCCCGACACACGGCGCTTGCTGCCTGAGACAACAGACAAACTTCAAGCAATGGCGGTACAAGGAGGACGCATCATTAAAGATGTTCCCATCTTGGAATTAGGACATACACTTGAAGCAATGAGCCTACAACCCGATGTAAAGCCCACAGCTCTTCGTTGGTTACATCGCCAAACAAAAGGAGCCGATTGGTATATGGTCTGTCCTGCGGAGAAACAATCGTTCCGCAGAGAGGTTGCATTCCGCCAAAAGGGACGGGTAGAACTTTGGAATCCGATGAATGGAAGTGTACAATTGGCCGATACAGAACCTGATGGCGACTATACTCGAGTTCGTCTGAACTTGGAACAAGGAGAAATGCTCTTCCTTGTTTTCAGGCATGATTCCAAACCAAAACGATTGAATAACATCAAGGAAAAAGATACACTATCTTTGAGACCTTGGACACTTACCTTTCCCACGGGGTGGGGCATAGATGAACCGCTTCAGCTAACAGAACTGAAACCCTGGAAAGACCTGCCGCTCAGCGACGAGGGACGTGCCTTCTCGGGTACTGCCATCTACGAGACCACAATCCTGATTGACCACAAGAAAAAAAACACACAATGCCTGCTCCGGCTTGGCGAAGTGGAAGAGATTGCCGTCGTCAAAGTGAATGGAGAAACAGTCGATACACTCTGGGCTGCCCCCTACGAGACTGACATCGCTCCCCACCTCTATCGAGGCAATAACACTATTACCATAGAGGTCACCAGCACCTGGTTCAACCGATTGGTCTATGATGCAGCTTTGCCAGAGGAACAACGAAAGACATGGGTCATCAACGGACCCTCAGCCAAAGAACCCCTGCGTCCTTCTGGCCTAATAGGTCCCGTGGAGATAGTCATGTGAAGGAGGAAGAAGAATAAAAATGCGGAATGAGAAACAATAATTACTTTGCCGTTGATTTGGGAGCCACCAGCGGCAGAACCATACTTGGCTCCATCGCCGATGGGAAAATGCAGCAGCGGGAACTGACACGCTTCCCCAACCATATCATTCAGACAGGAGGACACTTCTACTGGGACATCTATGCCCTTTATCATGAAATTATCTGCGGGCTGAAAATCGTAGCCAGCGAAGGCATACCCCTGACAAGCATTGGCATCGATACATGGGGTGTGGACTTCGTATGCATCGGCAAAGACGGAGGACTGCTGCGCAATCCCTACTCCTACCGCGACCTGCACACTGAAGGGGCTATGGAGGAATACTTCAAGCTGATTCCAAAGGAGCGTATCTATGAGAAGACGGGCATCCAGTTCATGAACTTCAATTCCCTCTTCCAGCTCTCCGCTATGCGCAAACATAGCGACTCTGCTCTTGAGTCTGCCAATAAGATTCTCTTCATCCCCGATGCTCTGATGTATATGCTCACAGGCGAAGCTGTCTGCGAATACACCATTCTGAGCACTAGCCAGATGCTCGACCCGCGCACAAAAAGCATTGACCCCGAGCTGATAGAAGCCATCGGCCTGAAGGAAGAACAGTTCGGACGTTATGTGAATCCGGGCGACAGGGTAGGGGCTCTCTCGCCCGAAGTACAACGGCAGACAGGTCTCGGCCCCATTCCCGTAGTGGCGGTTGCCAGTCACGACACAGCCTCTGCCGTAGCTGCCGTTCCAGCACAGGACGAACATTTTGCCTACCTTAGCTGCGGCACATGGAGCCTCCTTGGCATCGAGACTCAGGAAGCCATTATCAACGAAAAAAGCCTCCAATACAACTTCACCAACGAGGGCGGCATAGAAGGCACCACACGCTTCCTGAAGAACATTTGCGGCATGTGGCTGTTGGAACGCTGCCGACAGGAATGGACCGATGCTCCTGGGGACGTGAACGACATAAACCGCGATGCCATGTCGGCTGAACCATTCCGTTCATTCATCAACCCCGACGACCCTCGCTTTGCCAACCCGACCAGCATGGTAAAAGCCATTCAGGAATACTGCCGCGAGACGAATCAACAGGTTCCCGAAGACCATCGCCAGATAGCCCGCTGCATCTTCGAAAGCCTTGCGCTGCGCTATCGCCAGGTGGTGGATTACCTGCGCGAACTGGCACCCTTCCCCATCGAGCGGCTACACGTCATCGGTGGTGGCACCTATAACCAATACTTGATGCAAATGACCGCTGATAGCCTGGGCATCCCTGTGTTGACGGGACCTGTGGAGGGAACGGCCATCGGCAACATCATGCTCCAGGCAAAGGCTGCAGGGCTGGTGGGCGACATCTTCCAGATGCGGAGAGTGATAGCCGACTCCATCAGTCTGAAAACCTACCTGCCTCAAGACAAAGGCCTTTGGGATAAAGCATACGAACGATTCAATAACATATAAAGCACTAACAATATGAAAGACGAACTGGTAAATAAAGCCTACGAACTGGCGAAAGAGCGTTACGCTGAGTTTGGCATCGATACGGAAAAGGTCTTAGCCCAGTTGCAGGACTTCCACCTGAGTATGCACTGCTGGCAGGCCGACGACGTGGCAGGCTTTGAGGTGCAGGCAGGAGCACTCTCCGGCGGCATCCAGAGTACGGGAAACTACCCGGGCAAGGCCCGCAACATCGACGAATTGCGCAGCGACATCCTCAAGGCCAAAAGCCTCATCCCAGGCAACCACCGACTCAACCTCCACGAAATCTATGGTGACTTCAAGGGAAAGGTCGTGGACCGTGATGAAGTGACCGTAGAATACTTCCAAAGCTGGATTGAATGGGGCAAAGAGACGGGCACGAAGCTCGACTTCAACAGCACATCCTTCTCCCACCCGAAGAGCGGCAACCTGTCGCTCGCCAACCCCGACAAGGGCATCCGCGACTTCTGGATTGAACATACGAAGCGTTGCCGCGAGATTGCCAACGCGATGGGCGAGGCACAGGACGACCCCTGCATCATGAACCTTTGGGTACACGACGGTTGCAAAGACCGAAGTGTAAACCATTATCTCTACCGCCAGCTGCTGAAGGAGAGCCTCGATGAAATCTTCGCAAAGCCTCAGCCCATGATGAAGGACAGCATCGAAGGCAAGGTCTTCGGCATCGGTCTGGAGAGCTTCACGGTGGGCAGCCACGACTTCTACACCGCCTACGCTGCTAAGATGGGCAAGATTCTGACCATCGACACAGGTCACTACCACCCGACGGAAAGCCCCGCCGACAAGGTGAGTGCCGTCCTGCAGTTCGTTCCCGAACTGATGTTGCACGTGAGCCGTCCCATCCGTTGGGACAGCGACCACGTTACCCTGATGGACGACCCCACGGTGGAACTCTTCCAGGAAATCGTCCGTGCCAACGCTATGAAACGCGTACACTATGGCCTCGACTACTTCGACGGCAGCATCAACCGCGTTGGTGCTTACGTGACCGGCTCTCGTGCCGCCCAGAAGTGCATGACCCGCGCCCTGCTGGAGCCTACAGCACAGATTGGCAAATACGAGCTGGAAGGCAAAGGCTTCCAAAGCCTCGCCCTGCTCGAAGAGGCAAAGGCATTGCCTTGGAGCGCTGTCTATGACGAGTTCTGCCTGCGCAACGATGTGCCTGTAGGCAATGACTTTATTGCCGAGGTGGAGAAATATGAAGCAGAAGTAACAAGTAAAAGATAACCCCTCTCACCTCCAACTTCTCACCACAAAAAACAATATGAAAAAAAGTAGTTTACGTAGCACCATCGCTGTGTCGCTCACCAATTACCTCGATGCAGGAGCCATCGTAGCTGGTGCCAGCGGTCTTACCCTCTGGCAGAACTATTTGGGTCTGTCGGAAGTCCATCTCGGATGGCTCAACTTCATCAGTGCCAATTGTCTGGGAGCAGCTATAGGAGCCATCATAGGCGGATTCCTGGCCGATAAATACGGACGTAAGTTCATTTATACCTACAACCTGTTGGTCTATATGACAGGTGTGCTGCTCGTCATGTGTTCAGTCAATTTCCCCATGCTCCTTGCAGGTTTCCTCGTCACAGGCATCTCTGTCGGAATTGGCGTACCTGCCTCATGGACCTACATCTCCGAGAGTTCCGAGATTAACAATCGTGGACGCAACATCTGCATCTCACAGATGTCGTGGGGGTTTGGCCCAATGATTATCCTACTGCTCGGCATGTTCTTTGCGCCAGGTGGATATCTGTTTAGTTGGGTCGAATCCATCGGGCACGCCATAGGTGGAGCTACACTCGAAGGTCCTGCACTCAATGTGTTCAGTTCACGAGTGGTGTTCTTCTCTCTCTTTGTTGTAGCCTTTATCGCATGGAACCTGCAACGCAAGCTCGATGAGTCGGGCGAATGGAAAGCAAGTCGCGAGGCTGCTAAAGCGAAAGGTGAAGACACAGGTCTGCTCCATGCATTTAAGGTGCTGTTCTCCAACAGCATCGCCATCAAGACCGTCTGCTTCCTCGCCACCATATATCTCACTTGGAACCTTGTGGCATCTGTTATGGGATTCTTCCAGCCACATATCTACGAGACAGCAGGAGGTCTGTCGAATGAATATGCCAACATGCTCTCATGTGTTGGATGGGTCATCGTGGTGGCCATCACTTTCGTTCTCTCCTTCTTCATCGACCGTCTGCCCCACAAGTTGTTCTATGTTCTGGGCTTGTTGGCAGCTCTTGCCACGTGGGTGGTCATCATCGCTGGTGTCAACGGAATGGGAAGCCTGTGGGCATTCTCCATCCTCTGGGGCATCAATGGCGGTCTCTCCGTCCAGATCTTCTATGCCCTGTGGGGTTCCGAACTCTTCCCTGCCAAGTTCCGCGCCGGAGCACAAGGATTGATGTTCTTCATCGTACGCGGCCTTTCTGCCGTATGGGGACTCGTGTTCACCTACATTTATGGAGAAAACGGTGAAGGCTTCACCATTGCAGCCTGGTGCATGATTGCCCTCCTCCTCATCTCCCTCATCGTCGGCATCATCGGATGCCCCAACACACGCGGCAAGTCTCTCGAACAAATCACAAAAGAGAGGTATGGAGAATAAAACACTCCTCTTACCTCTTATCTCTAACCACTTAATATAGCGAAAAGTATGAAATCAATATTAGAAGGCCGTCCTGGTTTAAAAGAGGTCATTGACCAAGTAGCTGAGGTTGCTAGTTATCTTTGGCAGAAAGGCTGGGCAGAACGCAACGGCGGCAACATCACAGTGAACATCACGGAACATGTCGATGAGGAGATAGCCTCGCTGCCTGCCATCGCACCTGTAAGGCAAATAGGCAAGACACTCCCTCATCTGCAGGGCCAATATTTCTATTGCAAGGGAACAAACATGCGTATGCGAGACTTGGCGCGGCGGCCTATGGAGAACGGCAGCATCATCCGCATTCTGCCTGATTGCGCCTCGTATGAGATAATAGCTGACAAACCCGTGATGCCTACCAGCGAACTGCCTTCGCATCTGGCACTGCAGAACTATCTCTTAGAGACAGGCAGCACCTACAAGGCTACACTCCACACGCACCCCATCGAACTGGTGGCCATGAGTCACAACGAACGGTTCTTATGTCCGGGAGAGATGACACGTGTCCTCTGGTCGATGATACCAGAGACGTTGGCTTTTGCTCCGCTGGGCATCGGCATCGTGCCATACAAGTTGCCTGGAAGCCAAGAACTGGCCGAAGCCACTCTGGAACAGATAAAGGAACATGACGTGGTGCTGTGGGAGAAGCACGGCACGGTGGCTGTTGGAAAGGACATCATGGATGCCTTCGACCAGACCGATGTGCTCTGCAAGGCCGCGAACATCTACATGTGTGCCAAAGCCATGGGATTTGAGCCCGATGGCATGACTCCCGAAGCCGTGCAAGAAGTGCAGCAAGTGTTCAACCTTCCCCAGACACGCCCTTGTTAATTAACGTGAGTTCGACGAAACCAATATGCAGGTCGTCCTAATCTCTCCGATAGGAGGCAGCCCAAGGGGTTGCCTCCTTTGGTTTCAATGGCAGCTCTTCCGGGGAACACTGCACGCCTAATTGCCCAACACTGCACGCCTAATTGCCCAACACGACACGCCTCGTCTAAAACGTTCTGCTGTAAAGTCGAGCGACTTCTGCTGTAAAGTCGAGCGACTTCTGCTGTAAAGTTGAGCGACTTCTGCTGTACTTGTTGCCAGGAACTTCGTGTATGGCCGGACAAAGAAAAGTGAAAAATGATAGGGAAGATGTCGCATGATGTGGATTTTTTTATTATCTTTGTACCCGAAAAACGTTTTTAACTATGAAAAAACTCCTTCGATACGGTTTCCTGACCTTCGCTTTGCTGCTCATTTCTGCAGGCCTTTCTGCTCAGGCTCCTGCTGATTCTGCTGGCAAGGTTCAGGACTCGCTCGTCAACGACCTTAACAATCAGATTCAGAACCTCACCTTGCAGCTTCAGGATAAGAACATGGAGAACCTCATGCTCCAGGAGGAACTGGAGCGGACAGGCTTGAAGGTGAAGATGGACTCTATTTCCCAGGCCAGCAGGAAGAAGCTCATCGATTCGCTCCGCAACGTCACGCCCGGCGCTCCGCTTGTGGTGGACAAGGACACGCTGCTGCGCCTCTATGCCCGTCGCGGCGGCATAACTCCCGAGGCTCGCGCAGAGACGGCAGGGGAATTGATTTCCAACTTGGGCCGACGCATATCGTTGAGCACCGACACGCTCTATGTCTTCGAGGGCGACATCTCGTCCGACATCATGTCCGGCAACGAGGTCATCCTCAGCATTACCGACGTGGATGGACTCTGGGCAGGCAAGTCGCGTGCTGAACTGGCTGCCGACTACACGAAGGTGATTCAGGCCAAGGTGGACGAGATGCAGGAGGAGTACGGCTTCCGTACCAAGCTTTGGGGAGCGCTCCAGGCTGGTGCCATCATCGCAGGACTGATACTTCTGCTCATCTTCACCAACCGTCTCTTCCTCCGCTGGAAGCAACATGTCATGCGTCTTGTGGTGCGCAGACTGAAGCCTATCGTCTTCAAGGATTACGAGTTCCTCAACGTCCACAGGCAGGCCATCATTATCATGACGTTATACAAGGCTTTGCGTTACTACATCATCCTTGTTCTGCTCTTTGCCGCCATCTCGTGGCTGTTCTCCATCTTCCCCGAGACGGAGGCAATCACCTACACCGTACTGGGCTACATCTGGAACCCCTTCAAGAACATACTTCTGGCTGTCTTCAACTACATCCCCAACCTCTTCCAGATAATCGTCATCTGGCTCTGCTTCAGATATCTTCTTCGTCTCATTCGTTACTTTGCCAACGAGATAGAAC
>Ga0310690_10007696_pt1 | contig 13820 bp, 18 predicted proteins | sample AusTroGonzalo_MG_2_FD_207661 | JGI IMG/M metagenome (GOLD analysis project Ga0310690, IMG submission 207661) | Bovine rumen microbial communities from tropical cattle in Woodstock, Queensland, Australia - Gonzalo_04 (v2) (version 2) | ecosystem: Host-associated > Mammals > Digestive system >... | reverse complement strand
ACTTCCTCCGAGGAAGTTAAACCTGAAGAATAACATTATTTCTTTGAGACGGATTGTCCAATTTGAAGAAATTTATTTTTTCGGGTTAGTACAAGGTTTTCTGGTGAAATTTTATCAGTTGCTTCGATTGCTTTTAAGATAGCTGCATCAACAGCTTGGAAGGCTTCCTTTTTAAAACGATGAGCTCCTCCCAGTCGTTCTGGAATAATTTCATCAATGATATGAAAACGTAATAAATCTTTTGCAGTTAATTTCAAAACACGTGAAGCATGTTTGGCATACTTAAAATCTTTCCACAAGATGGAAGCGCATCCTTCTGGTGAAATAACAGAATAAACAGCATTCTCCATCATCAAAACCTTATTTCCAACAGCTAAAGCTACAGCTCCGCCACTGCCGCCTTCACCGATGATAGTAGAGATGATGGGTACTTTTAAATTCACTTGAGTGGCAATACATTCTGCAATGGCTTGTCCCTGTCCACGAGCTTCAGCATCTACGCCAGGAAAAGCTCCTGCAGTATCGATAAAAGTTAAAACAGGGAAACCGAATTGTTCCGCCAGTTTCATTAAACGAATCGCTTTGCGATAACCTTCTGGGCGTGCCATACCGAAGTTATGTTGCATACGTGTTTCGGTGGAATTGCCTTTTTCATGTCCAATAACTAATAGTGTTCGGTCATGAAAATGGGCAAGACCCGCTATAATAGCTTTGTCATCTCCAAAAACCTTATCCCCAGACAGCTCAAAAAAATCTGGCATTAATTCTCGAATATAATCCAATGTATGAGGTCGATCTTCATGGCGGGCAATTTGTGTCCTTTGCCAGGGTGTCAATCTTTGGTAAGTGCGTTCAATTAAACGTTTTAATTTATTGTTTAAGCGTTTAACTTCTGATTCTGGTAAATTAGGTTGAGCTAAATGCTCATCAACAGCGCGAATATTGTCTTCAAAATCAAGATAATGCATTATTTATCCTTTTTTTCTTGCTTTTTGACATTATAGCGGCTAAAATAAAAAATGTCCAGTATTATTTATCGGGTAAAGTTATGACAGCAACAACATTGTTTTATCTTTTAATTTGGTTGGTTTTGGGTATTTGGGCCCTAGTTGTGATTAGTTTTTGGTATGGTCGCCGATTAGTGCATCGTCAATCTTTGATGATATCAGATTTATTGGTTTATTTGCGCCGTATTGATCAAGACTGCACGACGATTCGTTCTTTGTCTATTCCAGATTCAATTCCTCTTTCTAAATTGCAAGATGTAACTTTACCGGATAATGTTCAGGTTGATTTTCAACATCATTCACGCGGGGAATAATTTTTTACTTGCCTTTTGTGAAAAAAAGTTTAGAATCAAAGAAAAAGGAAGTGGTATGAAAAAAATTTTATCAGTTTTATTGGTGTTTATGTGGGTGAGCCCTGTTTTGGCTCAAGAGTCTTTTTGGACATTTGATGACAGACAAGAACCTGTATTGATACCACCGGAATGTGAAGGGCACTTTGATGAAGTGCGTGGTGGTGTTTTTAACCCATCAATTGAGGATTTATATGAATATGGCCGCACGTTTTTGAAAAGTGCCGATTTAAAGGTTAAACAACAGGGGGCATACTGTATTTTATCGGCAGCCTTACAAGGACATTCAAAATCTCAGTTTTTATTAGCTCAAATGTATGAACATGGTAAAATTTTACCACAAGATGACCTTTCAGCCTATAAATGGGCGTTTATGGCAGCTTTGCGTGGCGAAAAGGAAGCCGAACGTTATACATTAACTCTGGAACAATTTTTGACGACAGATGAATTGGAAAGAACCAATGCGGCTATCCAAGAAACACGTATGAAGGTTCAAGAAAATATTCAACGTCAAATGGACGAAGAAAATAAAAAAATTGTTCAAGAACGTGAAACATTAACTCGTTTGGCTAAAGAAATCCAAAAATATGGTAATGATTTAGCCGTTTCCAATGATGCTCAAACGTCGGAACAGAGTTTACAACCGGGTGAATTGCCGCCACGTTCTGAAATGCCAACAGAAGCGGAGGTACGTGCGGTCATGCCTGATCTGTTGGGTGTGTTTCATGAAAGCGATCGCTTTAAATGAGGATTTTAATTGCTTCCTTTTTAATTTTATGGGCATCGGTGGTATGTGCACAAGATTTTTTGCCCGCCACTGAAGATGTGCCGTTGATGCAAGGATTGTATCAAGTGGAAGAAACGGCTACATTTGACAGCCCCTCTGAAAAAATGACTTTGATTTCGGCTGCAAGTCATGAAAAGCCGGAAAAAATACAACGTTTTTATCGTCAAGTTTTGACTAATTTAGGATGGGTTGTTATACGGGGAAATGATTACAAAAGGGGTAATGATACATTATCATTGGAATTAACACCCACGGGAAAAGAAACTATTTTACAATTTACTCTGGTTCAAAAAAATTAAACAGTGTATCCCCAGAAACGTTTTTTAAAAAATTAATAAAAAAATAAAAAAAACACTTGACAGCACCTTAATAATATGCAAAAGTAGCTCTGTGAAACTTGTTTTGGGGGCTATTTTGCTTTTTTATAGGGTGATATGTTTCCTGAGATAAGAAACAATAATAATAAACTTTCTAGAAAGGAAAATAAAATGATTAAGAATGAAAACGGACGTTCAATGATTGAAATGTTGGGCGTTTTGGCCATCATCGGTGTTTTGTCCGTGGGTGGTATTTATGGGTATACAACAGCCATGAGAAAATATAAAGCCAACGAAGTGGCTCAAACAGTTTCTATGTTGGCTACATTAGCCCATGCTGCAAACGGTGGCTACGGTGGTCAAGTTACATTGACCAACTCTGGTTTAGAAAAGACGCCAGGTGGTGTGGATTTAACAGAAAGTGGCATGACAGCAGATTGTAAAAAGAAGGGTGGCGCTGGTGCGGATAAAGATGATCTAGCAGATGCTTGCGCAACTGTGACCGTGACATTAGGCGATTTTGATGAAGAAGTTAAAAAGGCTGTTTGTCAGATCGTTCCAAAAGACGGTGATGCTGTTACAAGAGCTGGATACCAAGTTACTGATTGTGATGCTTGATGTGCTGCAAAAAAAAACATCTCGCTTTAGCGGGGTGTTTTTTTGTGTTTAAAAATATGAAAATAAAAAAATATCCCCCATCGATTGATGGGGGATATTATTATCTAACTTCTGGCATCGACTGAACTACCTTAATGGGGGATCGGTATTCCCGAACAATTGCCCCATCGTTGGTCTCAACCACTAAAACACCTTTCTGTTTTTTTAAATCCGAACGAATCGCAGGATGAATATAATCCAACAAAACAGGATTTTCTTTATCGCGATACAGCAATGCTGCTTGTCCACCATCATATACAATGTATGGCGCATTAATACCACCAATATGGGCATGAATCAAAATCATCAAATGCCCCGCACCATTTTTCAGGATATTAAAATTGTTTTCCTGTACCATTTAATCTTCAAATTCATACAAAGTGTCAAAACGTGCTGCGTACAACACATCCTTTACTTTGCCTTGAACCCCCTTAATAACTAAGTTAACTTTTTTGGCAACCGCTTCATCGTGGGCAATCACCAACATTCCCAAAGCAGCAGAATCCAAAAACTCACATTCGGACATATTCAAAACAACACGCTTTTCATAGCCTGTCTTAATCATAGAAACAACTTCAAAAAAAGTATCATGATCACGGAATGTAAATGAACCCGAAATCAAAACTTCTTTGCCGTTTTTCAAATTTGTCATCTTATAGTTCATGGTTTAATCTCCTTCCCTCTGATAATGGCCTATTTTTTATGCTTCGTCAAGCACTTTTTTATTTTTTTGTCTTTTTTTTGAAAAATCATGTAATTGGGCTGCCTTCCAGCCGCCAATCCTTTTTGCTCATAACGTGTGGAAATCCAACCTTTGGGTGGGGTAAAGATATCTTTTTTGGTTTGTTTAAAAAATTGGCTTTCATTCATCCTTTCCAGCGCCCATTCGGCATATTGAGTGACATCGGTTGCCAAATATACCTTACCTTTTGGAGTAAGTAATCGCCACAATACGGGAATATTTTCATCATTAATAAAACGTCTCTGTGCATGACGTTTTTTTGGCCATGGATCCGGATAAAGCACATAGATTTCATCGAAAATACCATCTGGAAGTTTATCAAATAATAAACGAATATCTTCTGGCCAAATACGGATATTATCTGTACGTCCTTTTTCTAGTTCCAATTTGCCCACACCAGAACGATGGGATCCGTTTAAATGCGCCAGTAATGAAGCAACACCATTTAAAAAAACTTCAGCCCCCAAAAAGCCTGTTGAGGGTTCACGTTTGGCTAGTTCTGCCAAATGTTCGCCGCCACCGAAACCGACTTCTAAAACTAATTTTTGGGGTTGAATACCAAATTTAAGCTGAATTTTGCCACGTTGGGGGATCTTTGGGGTAAGCTTTGGCAGCCATTTTTCCAACATTTCAGCTCGAATACCTGTGATGGCTTTGCCTTTTCTGCGTCCAAAAAAACGAATCGTTTCTAACATTACTTCGATCCTTTTACATGCCAAATATCTTTGGCATATTCACTGACAGTTCGATCAATTGAAAAAATACCAGATCCTGCTGTATTTAACAAAGATTTTTTTACCCAAGTTTTTCGATCCAAAAAGTCATGATCAATTTTTTCATGAATTTGACAATAAGAATCAAAATCTGTTAGCAGCAGATAAAAATCTTTGAACATAATATCCTGGAAAATTGGCATAAAGATTTCCTTATCCTCTTTTTCTAAAGCCCAAAAACCATTTTGAAGAGAATCCATGATACGCTGGATGCGACTGTCTTGATGGTAATAATCCCAAGGGCGATGTGTCTTGTTTAAATGTATATCGGCTACTTGTTCAGCAGTAAGTCCGAATAAATAGAAATTTTCTTCACCAACTTCACGCATAATTTCTACATTTGCGCCATCTAAAGTACCCACAGTCAAAGCACCATTCATAGTCATTTTCATATTTCCAGTGCCGGAGGCTTCATAACCTGCCGTTGAAATTTGTTCGCTGACATCAGCTGCTGGCATTACAATTTCGGCTACAGATACATTATAGTTAGGAATGAAGACAACCTTAATCATATCTTTGACTCGTTTATCATTATTAATAAGTTCCGCCATGTTATTGATGAGTTTTATAATCAATTTAGCCATTTTATAACTGGGAGCTGCTTTACCGCTGAAGATGTAAACTTTAGGAATCGCAGGCATCTTATTAGAATCAATAATATCAAAATACTCATTCATAATATGCATGGCATTTAATAATTGACGCTTATACTCATGAATACGTTTGACTTGACAATCAAATAAAGCATTCGTATTAATACTTACTCCGATTGTTTTTTGAATGTAATTAGCCAAACGCTTTTTGGCATGCTGTTGAATGTTGTCCAATTCTTTTAATATTTTAGTATCATCGATATAGGCTTTTAATTTTTTAAGTTCACTTAAATTTGTAATCCATTTATCGCCAATATGTTTTGTGATGAAATTAGATAACGTACTGTCCGCTTGTAATAGCCAACGTCGTGGTGTTACTCCATTTGTTTTATTATTAAACTTTTCGGGCCACATATCATAAAAATCAGGAACTAGATTATGTTTCAATAGTTCAGTGTGAATTTCAGCCACGCCATTTACTGAAAAACTACCTACAATCGCCAAATTTGCCATACGGATTTGTTTTTCTTGTGCTTCTTCAATCAGAGACATTCTCGCCATTTTGGCAGTATCACCCGGATATTTGAGTCTAACTTCATGCATTAGCCAATCGTTAATTTCATAGATAATTAGTAAATGCCTTGGCAACAGTTTTTCAAATAAACTGACGGGCCATTTTTCCAAAGCTTCAGGTAGTAAAGTGTGGTTAGTATAGGCCATACATCCGCGTGTAATCTGCCAAGAATGATCCCAATCCAATCCATATACATCCATCAATAAACGCATTAATTCCACAATCGCTAATGTCGGGTGCGTGTCATTCAACTGTAAAACAACTTTGTTGGGGAGTTCATCGAAGGGTAATTTTTCTTCTAAAAACCGCCGTATCACATCGTTTAAGACGCAAGACACAAAAAAGTACTGCTGTGTAATACGTAATTCTTTACCTTGTTCAATATCATCAGATGGATATAAGACTTTAGAAATTGTTTCTGTTTTGATGTTATCTTCCACAGCGGTTACATAACCACCTTTGTTAAACAATTCAATATCTAAAGTATTGCTGGATTTGGCTGCAAATAAACGTAAATAATTAACTGTTTTTCCACCATAGCCCACAACTGGCATATCATAGGGGACTCCGATGATCTGACGAGTATTGACCCATTTGGGATAGCGCATACCATCTTTTGTATCATAAACAACTTCTCCTCCGATAGCGACCACATTAGCACGATCTGCACGTTCAATTTGCCAAGGGGAAGCTGTTTCCAACCAAGAATCTGCACGTTCTTTTTGCCATCCATTTTCAAAATACTGTTTAAATAATCCAAATTGGTAATTGATACCATAACCATATCCGGGTAAATCCAAAGTGGCCATAGAATCCAAAATACAGGCGGCCAATCGGCCTAATCCACCATTGCCTAAAGCGGGATCCTTCTCTTCGTCCAAAACATCTGTTAACTGAATTTTGTTATCTAAATGAATTTTAGGTAGTAGTTCTTTGATTTGAAAATTAATCAAGTTATTGTCCAATAAGCGTCCAAGTAAGTATTCTAAGGATAGATAATAGACGCGCTTCTTGGTCTTCTTGTGACGTTTAGCTGTCGCCATCATTTGATCGATACATAGGTCCCGAACGGCCAAAGCTAAAGCTGTAAACAAATGACTTTTATGTGCCTCTGATACTTGCTTAGATAACGAATATTTAATATGCCATTCGACCAAACGTTTTAAATCATCAGCTGTTACTTTGCCTTGATGACAAATCGGACAAGTTGTTTGTGTCATTTCTCTCTCCCCATTCTTTTTTCTGGGTATATCAAATTTTCCTTGAATATACAAGCAAAAATTTATTCTGTTGCAATTTTTATTAAAAAGATTATGATTGTGAATATGAAAAAGGTTTGTCTTTGTATCTTTGTGTTTTTGTCGGCATGTGCTAGCACGTATCGAGGTGATGAGTTAATCGATTTAAAAAATAAAGAAATGTCAAAGGTTTTATCTGTCATGGGAAAGCCCGTTGTTGAGCGCAAAGAAGGTAATAACAAAATGTGGGCGTACAGAAATAATGATTGTACCACGTTGATTTTTTTTGGCCCAAATGATCTTGTTCAATATGCAGAACAACGAGGACAATGTACAATGTCCCAAGAAGATGAATAACAGGGAGATCTTATAAAAGGTCTCCTATAATCTTTCTTTCCAAAATAAAATTGTGTTTTTTTGTTCTATTTTCAAAAGCTGTAGTAAAAATTATTTAAGAAAAAAGATATTTTTAAAAGACTTAATTTTAGGTATTATTTATTAATAATTCGTGATCAATACTCTATAAATTTGATCACATTTCGTAGAAGACCATTTGTCTGTTTTTCTTTATTGGGAATACCCATTTTTAAAATGGAAATTTCGCCTATAAAATCATCAAAATGTTTTTTTAGAGTAAAAATTTTTGCCATTCCAGTTTTATGTATTCGAAAAAAAGAAGATGTTTATGTTGTTTCGCGTTAACTTGTTTCTGAATAGAAATAAGTGAATTTCAGAAACGTGTTTTTGATTTTACGCAAGTTAAAAAAGGTCAAGGGTAAAGCCTTGACCTTGATTTAAAATACTTGATTCCAAGTTTTTTTAATTGGTGCGGAAAGCCGGAATCGAACCGGCACGGGGTTGCCCCCAACGGATTTTAAGTCCGTTGCGTCTACCAGTTCCGCCATATCCGCACGTGAACTGAAAGCGACGCTTATTTTACAGCAAAATAAAACGCACGTCAAGTCTTTTCTTGCATTTTTTTCAATTTGTGATACAATAATGGGTATGGAAAAAGCGCAATTTATTCGAAAAGTGGAAGATTTTACCTGTGTCGTGTGCGGCACAGAGGTTAAAGGCAACGGATATACAAATCATTGTCCAGAATGCTTGTCTTCTTTACATGTCGATGGTGAAAATCCTGGCGATAGAGCTTCAAATTGCCATGGTTTGATGGTGCCAGAAAGGTTGGAACATAAAAATGGGCATGATTATATTGTCCACAGGTGTGTTAAGTGTGGCCATGTCCGTCGTAATAAAACCAGCCCGAATGATAATTTTGATGCACTGTTGGCACTTTCTCATCAAGCTATGGATTATTATTTAAAGAACAGATTTAATATTAGATAGATTTTAAAAATTTCTTGACATTCCTATATGTGTAAATACAATAGTTGGTAGTTGTATTTTTATAGAGGAGAAAACATGAAGAAAGTATTATTACTAGGGATATGTCTTGTTTTGGGTTCGTATGAAGCTTATGCATACGATGCAAATAATTATCTCTCTGTTAAAGCTGGGTATTCAGCTATGAAGCACAAATCCAAAGAAAGAGATAAAAATAGTCCTGAAACTCCAAAATATAAGTGGAATGGAGATGTCGCCTCTGGGGGTGTCGCTTTGGGAGAAAGATTGGGTGATTTTCGTGTAGAGGTAGAAGGTAGTGCCAATAGTGCAACCAATAAAAGACGTAATTTTTATTCCGATGAAGGTGTTATTAACAAGACATCTGTTTCAAAAATCAAACTTAGTTCTGCAATGTTAAATGCTTATTATGATTTACCAACAGGTTTCCCGATTAGACCTTATATAGGAGCAGGGGCTGGTATGTCTCATGTGAAGGCACAATTTAAAACGCGTTCAGAAAAAGAAACAGATAAACTTAAAATGAGTAATAACCATTTTGCATGGCAAGTAGGTGCTGGTATTACTTGTGAGATAACATCGGAGTGGGCGGCAGATCTTGGATATCGTTTTATGGACTCTGGAAATATTGTAAAAAAAGAATCACACTACGATGAAGAAGCAGGTGCATGGCAGGCGAAGAAGTTAAAAGTGAGTACAAAATCTCATAGTGCCTATTTAGGGGTTAGATACTCTTTTTAAGATTGTTTATAAAAAACACCACCCCGAAAAAGAGTGGTGTTTTTTTAATTCAAAAACCTTATTCAGCTTTTGCTTTTTTAGCTTTTGTAGCCTTAGGCTTTTCGGTCTTTGGTTCTTCAGCCTTTTCAGCTTCGGCTTTAGGTTCTTCAACCTTGGCTGCTTCTGCGTTTTCAGCTTTAACAGCTTTAGTTTTCTTTTCCTTGACCTTTTTGGCTTCGGCTTCAGAACGGGCAATTACCACGCGAACGTTTTGTTCTACATCTGGATGTAAAGCAATCGCCACATCAAACATACCCATCACCTTAAAGGCTTCGTTAATCTTCACCTGACGGCGTTGAATTTTAAAGCCAGCTTCGGCAATCGCATCGCAAATATCGCGCCCCGTCACAGAACCATATAATTGACCTGTTTCAGCTGCCTGACGAATAATGGTGACAGACAAGCCAGCCATTTTCTTAGCCATTTCTTCGGCCTCAGACTTCAATTTAGCATTGATAGCTTCATATTCTTTGCGCTTTGATTCAAACAACTTCATGTTATCGGCTGTTTTACGCAAAGCTTTGTGTTGTGGAAACAAATAGTTACGGGCATAACCGTTTTTCACTTTTACCACATCACCCATTTGTCCTAAACGATCAATACGTTCCAATAAAATAATTTCCATAATGGACCTCCTTAATCGTTATCAACAAAAGGCATCAAAGCTACATTACGAGCACGCTTAATTGCCTTAGTCAAAGCGGCTTGGTGAAAACGACATAAACCAGACATACGACCTGGAATAATTTTGCCATTTTCGGTTACATAACGAGACAATGTTTTGATATCCTTGTAATCAATTTCTTGGATACCGGCGCCACAGAAGGGGCAACCATGATTCATTTTCATTTCCATTATTGTTCTCCTTCAATTTGTAATTCCAACTTGTCGTCTTTGATGCGGCGAGATTTGGGTTCCAACATCACAGAGGCACCCTCAGGAATTGCATCAATTTTCAACGTCATATAGCGCAACAAATTTTCGTCCAAACGCATCAAACGTTCCAATTCCAACACGGCTTCAGCCGGTGCATCCAAATAAGTTAAAACATAGTAGGCTTTACGGTTCTTTTGAATCTTGTAAGCCAAATCGCGCAAACCCCAATCTTCTGATTTAACCACTTTTCCACCTTTATCAGCAACGACTTTGGCGTACTTTTTGTTCAAATCAGCCACCTTAGCGGCGGTTAAATCCGGACGCACGAGTATTAAATTTTCATAAAAAGACATGCTTTTCATTTTCCTTTCGGTTGTTAAACCCTTTGTTTTTACTACACCTATCACCTTGACAGGCTGCCCAAGGGCCACATCCCCCAGCAATGTGGGAGAAAGGATTTTGTCAAAATCCACTGCGCATTATAGCAAAAACGAAGTACTTTGTCAAGTAAATAAAGGATATCTAATTTTTATCATGTATTGAGATATTGACTTTTTACATAAAAGCATACATATTTATTTCAAAACAAAAGGAGTTTTTATGACAGAAAATCAAGATGGCATTTATCCAGTACTGGCTTTGCGCGATATGGTTTTATTCCCGCATGTTGTTATTCCTTTGTTCATCAGCCGGGATAAATCCATTGCTGCACTAGAAAATGCTATGGAAAGTAATAAGCAGATTTTACTTTTAACCCAAATAGATGGGGAAAACGATACTCCATATACAGGCGATTTATATACAGTGGGAACTTTGGCCAATGTATTGCAAATGTTAAAATTGCCAGATGGAACGATTAAGATTTTAGCCGAAGGTGTAACCAGAGTCAAAGTATTGGACTGGACCCGTAGTGATGTATTTTTTGAAGCCCATGCAACGCCGTTACCTGATAAAGAATCTGATCCGACAAAAGTGGAAACTTTAACAAGATCCGTGGCTGAACAGTTTGAAATGTATGGACAGCTATCTAGTCATGTAGGACCAGAAATGCTTTTGGCTGTTGCTAGCATTAAAGAACCGGACAAACTGACCAACGTCATTGCTTCACACATTGCTATTAAATCTGAAGAGCGTCAGAAATTATTGGAAGCTCCATCCTTGGTCAAACGTATGGAAGAATTATTTGCGTTGATGGAAAAAGAATTGGATGTCATGCAAGTAGAACGCAAAATTCGTCGCCGCGTCAAAAAACAAATGGAAAAGTCTCAGCGCGAATACTATTTGAATGAACAGATGAAAGCCATTCAGAAAGAACTCTCTGATGGTGGGGAAGATGGATCTGAAACGGCTGAGTTAGAAGCAAAAATTAAAAAAGCCAATATGAGCAAAGAAGCCACAGAAAAGGCTCAAACAGAACTGAAACGTTTGAAAATGATGGGCCCCATGTCTGCCGAGGCGGGTATTATTCGTAACTATATTGATTGGCTGATTAATCTACCTTGGAAAGAAAAGAAAGATTTAGATTTTGATTTGACTGGGGCTAAAAAAATCTTGGATGAAGATCATTATGGCCTTAAAAAAGTCAAAGAACGTATTTTGGAATTTTTGGCCGTGCAAAAACGTACGAACTGCGTTAAAGGTTCCATTCTATGTTTGGTCGGGCCTCCAGGAGTAGGTAAGACAAGTCTTGGCCAATCTATTGCCCGTGCTACAGGGCGTACTTTTGTGCGTGCCAGTTTAGGTGGTATGCGTGATGAAGCTGAAATTCGAGGACACAGACGCACTTACATCGGTGCTATGCCAGGTAAGATTGTACAATCCATGAAAAAAGCCGGCAATATCAATCCATTGTTTTTGTTAGATGAAGTAGATAAATTGGGTAACGATTATCGTGGTGATCCAGCTTCGGCGCTATTGGAAGTATTGGATCCTGAACAAAACGTAACCTTTAATGATCATTATTTGGAAGTTGACTACGATTTATCGCACGTGATGTTCATTGCGACAGCCAATTCATTGAATATGCCAAGACCTTTGTTGGACCGCATGGAGATTATTCATTTGTCGGGTTATACGGAAGAGGAAAAGCAGGAAATTGCTAAACGTCATTTAATTCCGAAACAACTGAAATTAGCAGGATTAGAGGAAAAAGAATTGAAGTTTACAGATGCAGCATTATTGCAACTCATTCGCCATTACACGCGTGAATCAGGTGTGCGTCAATTGGAACGTGAAATTGCTAATATTGCCCGCAAAGTTGTCAAGGAAATCCTAACTAAGAATACTAAGTCCGTAGAACTCACTCAGGCAAATGTCAAAGATTATGCTGGCGTTCAAAAATATTCTTACGGAATTGCGGAAAAAGCTGATCAAGTGGGCATTACAACAGGTCTTGCTTGGACAGAAGTTGGGGGCGATATTTTATCCATTGAAGCCTTGACAATGCCCGGTAAAGGCAAACATACGCTCACCGGCCAGTTGGGTGATGTGATGAAAGAATCCATAGAGGCTGCTTATTCTTTTGTGCGTGCACATGCGGATGATTTTGGTATTAAAGATGAGGTCTTTGAGAAAAAAGATGTTCATATTCACGTGCCTGAAGGCGCTACCCCAAAAGATGGTCCCAGTGCTGGTATTGCTATGATGACTTCATTGGTGTCCGCTTTGACGGGAATTCCTGTCAGAAAAGATGTTGCAATGACAGGGGAAATCACGTTGCGTGGACGCATTTTGCCCATTGGAGGATTAAAGGAAAAGTTGTTGGCCGCTTTGCGTGCAGGAATTAAAACTGTTTTGATCCCATCTGAAAATGAAAAGGATTTGGAGGAAATTCCCGACAATGTCAAAGAAGGGCTGAAAATCATTCCTTTGGCCAAAGCTGAAGATGTTTTAAAATATGCCTTGATAAAAGAAATTAAAAAATAATTTTTGACTTTTGGAGAAAATCGTGCTATGATAAGAAAGTTCGGGCGGCTAGCTCAGTTGGTTAGAGCATATGCTTTACACGCATAGGGTCGGGAGTTCGAATCTCTCGCCGCCCACCATTTATGACAGCCACCTTTTAATCGGTTGCTTTTTCTTTTGTTTCCAAGCGCTTGTGCGAGTTCGAAATCAAGATTTTTGAAAATGACTAAATTTTAAGCATTTTCGAACTAATCAATGTGGTATTTATGCTATACAATCTTTAAAAATACAAGCATCTTTGTCATCACAGCAGCGGCCGTTTTTGTTTTTATAACCAGTAGGACATTTATATGATCTTAAATCTCCAAAACAATCATAAGTCATCCTATTAGAACAAATTTTGTCAGTGAAACCTGTACAATTTACTGAAATTTCCTCATCCTCATTACAATCATAACATTTTCCATTATCCCCCATAAACATCCCTTCTAAACAGTTGTTTTGAGGGCATAATGTTGATCTTATTCCACATCCTCCCAGAATAATTCTATTAGGACATATTTCTGAAATTTTCTCTCTTCCTAGACACATAATTTCAATATCCTCTTTCACATCGCAACTATAACATTCTCCATCGTCTCCCATAAATGTTCCTAAAGGGCACTTTGTTGTTGGACAGGTTGAACTATCAACGAGATTACAGCCAGCACAAGTTTCACTTGAAATAAAAAGTAATCCTATCAAAAATAAAAAATTTTTCATAAATGCTCCTTTGACTATATTATATCCTACACTATAAAAGAATTAAAGTCAAAGCTTGTTTTTGATATTTTGAATTCGTTCGCTAAGGTACATTAACT
>Ga0310690_10007695_pt1 | contig 13821 bp, 11 predicted proteins | sample AusTroGonzalo_MG_2_FD_207661 | JGI IMG/M metagenome (GOLD analysis project Ga0310690, IMG submission 207661) | Bovine rumen microbial communities from tropical cattle in Woodstock, Queensland, Australia - Gonzalo_04 (v2) (version 2) | ecosystem: Host-associated > Mammals > Digestive system >... | reverse complement strand
TATGCTCACGAGGCTGCTCATCGAGAATTACGCCCTGATCGATCACCTGGACATTGCGTTTCCAGGTGAACTTGTCATTATCACCGGTGAAACCGGTGCCGGCAAGTCGATTCTGCTGGGAGCACTCTCGCTGGCACTGGGTGGTCGTAGTGACGCGGGCGTGCTGCATGACGCGTCGCGCAACTGCGTGGTGGAAGCCGCGTTTGAGAAGGATGGGGAAGAGTTCCTGGTCCGTCGCGTGGTTACGCCGCAGGGACGTTCGCGGAGCTTCATCAACGATGAGCCCGCTACCGTGGAGCAGTTGCGGGCCCTGGCCTCAGGCCTCGTTGACATCCATTCCCAGAATCAGCAACTGCTGCTCTCGGAACGTACGTTCCAGCTTTCCGTGCTGGACCGTTTTGCGGGCCTGCAGGAAGAGGTGGCCGCTTGTGGCCGTCTGTACCACGAGAGTATGGCGGCTGACGCATCTCTTACTGCCTTGGATGCCCGCATTGCTGCGGCGGAACGGGAACAGGACTATCTGGCCTTTCGGCACAAGCAGCTGGAGGAAGCGCGTCTGCGTGAAGGAGAGCTCGAAGAGTTGGAAGAGGAGCAGCGCCAGCTGGCGAACAGCGAGGCCATCAAGGAGAACTTGTCGTCTGCCTGCCGCCTGTTCGAAGAAGGTGAGCTGTCGCTCGATGCGCGGCTCAAGGAGATTGAAGCGTCCGTCTCCCGTGTGCGGGATTGGGTCCCCGGGATGGATGCAGTCGCCGACCGTCTCGCGTCGGCACGCATTGAACTGAAAGATATTCGCGACGAAGTCGATACCCGTGCCGAAAAGGTGGTGTATGATCCCGCCCGGCTCGAAGAGGTGGACCGTCGCCTGGCCCTGCTTTACGACTTGCTGCACAAGTACGGGCAGGAATCCGTGGCCGGGCTGATCGCCGAACGCGATGCGCTGGCCGGTCGCCTGGGTGCCGGAGAAACCGACCGTCAGGAGCGGGAGGCGCTGCAGCGTCGCTGCGCGCAGCTGCATGCGGAGTGCCGCGCAGCTGCAGACCGTCTCCATACGCGCCGTTCCGAGGCTGCACCCCGGCTTGCCAGCCGGCTGACCGACGACGTCCGTGCCCTTGAAATGCCCCGGGCTCAGCTTCAAGTGGAGGTTCGTCCGCTTGCCCAGCCGGGTCCAGACGGCGCCGACGACGTGGTATTCCTGTTCGACGCAAACGGCGCTGGCCTGCGTGAGCTTGCCAAATGCGCCAGTGGCGGAGAGCTCTCTCGCATTATGCTCTGTATCAAGTCGCTGCTTGCCGCATATGGCAGCATGCCGACGCTCGTATTCGACGAAATCGATACCGGCGTATCGGGCAGCATCGCCGACAAGATGGGTCGGCTCATCGTGGAGATGGGCGGAAGGATGCAGGTGTTTGCCATCACCCATCTGCCCCAGGTAGCCAGCAAGGGCAACGCCCACTACCTGGTGTACAAGGAAAACGGTCCTGAAGGCGCCGCTTCGCGCATCCGCCGCATCGAGGGGGACGACCGTCTCCGCGAGGTGGCCCGGATGCTCAGCGGGGAGGGCATTACGCCCGAAGCGCTGGCCAATGCAGCTGTCCTCTTGAAAGACAACAAGAAACTATCAAAATCATAAATTATGCGTCTGATCATTCAAGAATCGTATGGAAAGATGTCGCAGTGGGCTGCGGCATACATTGTCAAACGGATCAATGAATTCAAGCCGACGGCTGAAAAGCCCTTCGTACTGGGTCTTCCTACCGGCTCAACGCCGATCGGTACCTACAAGGAACTGATCCACTACAACAAGATCGGCAAGGTGTCTTTCCAGAATGTGGTGACCTTCAACATGGACGAGTACATCGGCATTCCCGAGGACCATCCGGAGAGCTACCATACTTTCATGTGGAGCAACTTCTTCTCGCACATCGACATTAAGCCCGAGAACGTGAACATCCTCAACGGTAACGCGGCCGACCTCGAGGCCGAGTGCGCCGCGTACGAGGCAAAGATCGCTTCCTATGGCGGTATCAACCTGTTCATGGGCGGCATCGGCCCGGACGGCCACATCGCCTTCAACGAGCCGGGTTCCTCGCTCACTTCGCGTACCCGCGTCAAATCACTGACCACCGACACCATCATCGCGAACTCCCGCTTCTTCAACAACGACATCAATCAGGTGCCGAAGCAGGCCCTGACCGTCGGCGTGGCAACTATCATGGACGCCGAAGAGGTGATCATCCTGGCCAACGGCCACAACAAGGCCCGCGCCCTGGCTCACGCCGTGGAAGGTTCGGTCAACCACATGTGGACCATCTCCGTGCTCCAGATGCATCCGAAGGGTATCATCATCTGCGACGATGCGGCAACGGTCGAGTTGAAGGTGGGGACCGTCAACTACTTCAAGGACATCGAGAAACTGAATATGGATCCTACTTCTCTATTGCGATAGAGAAATCATCCTTTTCGTAGAGGAGATTGCGGGTGGCGTGGTTGCGCCATCCGCTTTTTTCATTGTCGCGCCGGAAGTGGAAGTTGCAGTGGAGAAGCTGCATCGGGATGGCGTCGGCATTGTCGATAAAGCCGGTTCCCAGGCGCGTCATGGCTGCAATGAAGTAGGAGAGGACATCGTAGCCCTGGAAAGCGAAGTCATCGGGCTCGGTGGAAAACAGAGCCCGGTACTGAAGGACGAACTGCTGGTCCTTCGGGTCAGAATAGTCCACGAAATACGGTGCGGGGATGTGTGCCGAAATATTGAACAGCGCGTCCGGGTCGGAGGTTTCATAATTGCGCACGCGGTTCGAGCAGTAGACCTCCATGGGTGTATTTTTCTTAGCCAGCGTGTTGAGGCTGCTGATGACCTCGGTGGCCACGGCCTTGTTTTCGGTGCCGATGATGACCTTGGCAGGAATCAGCGGGCTGGCATACGTAGAAACAAGGTTTGGGAGTTCACCCGCAGTTACCTTCCGGTAGGTGACGTCGTTGCGCCGCAGGGCGGTTTCCACTTGACGGAGGAATACCGAGTCGGAAGCGGGACCTTGAACGAGGAGCACGCGCTGGTGGAGCCCGGCGTGGAGGTCGGACACCAGATGGGTTGCCTGGACCAGCTGGGAAGGAGGTACCTGGAAGAAGAAGGGGTGTGTGTCGGCCAGCGAGTCTGCCTTGTGGTCGAGCGGCGACACAAAAGCAACGCCGTTTTCATCGGAGAACGCCAGGAAGGGATCCATCGTCTTAGCTTCGACCGGCCCGATGATCAGGTCGCAACCGGCGAATTTCGAATCGTTCAGGATTTCCTCGGCGCCGCGGGCCAGGTCATAGACGTTCAGCACCACATGGGCGCCCTGCTCTTTCTGGTCTTGTACGGCCATCAGGGCGCCGCTGTAGAAGTTGAGGAACTGGGTTGAAGGCGTTTCCGTAGCGTTGAAGGGGAGCACCAGCGCAATGCGGAGCGGATCGCCGGCCGAGAACCAGCGGGCCTTGCGGACCGGCGACATCGGGTCTTCCGGCTGCTCTTCCGCTTCGCCGAGATTCTGGCCATCTTCCTGATGGTCCTTAACCTGAGCCTCTTCTTCCGAAGGGTCTGCCTCGCGAACCGGGATCAGCAGGATGGTGCCGACGGTCAGGTTGCGGCCACTGATGCCGTTGTAGTCGAGCAGCTCTTCGGGCGTGATGTCGAACTTGCGGGCGATGGAGCGGGCGGAATCGAACAGGCGCACCTTGTATTCAATGACGCGGGAAGGGGCGCCATCCTGCTGGTGGGCCCCATCGGTTTCCGCCTTCTCTTCTTTCTCTTCCGTTTTTTCCTGCTGCGCCGGGACTTTCTCCACAGCGTCGGCAGCCAGCGGAATATAAAGAAGGGAACCGGCTTTCAGGCCGTCCTTCAGGTCGGGATTAGCCGCATTCAACTCTTCGGCCGTGATATCATAGGCCTTGCAGATCGAAAAGACGGTCTGCTTGGGAAGCACCTTGTGGACGAGGAACAACTTCTCCCCGATTTTCACCTTTTCGGTGGAAACCTTGACCTCGGGGGCCTGGTAGTCCTGCCCGGCCAGCATCAGCGGCGCGGCGGCAAGCCAAAGGAGGAGGAGAAGCCGTTTCATCGGTGGACCGTCTTATTCGGCGGTGTTGGTCTTGGTGTTGCGCGTCTTGATGTATTCGGCGTTCAGGCCTTCGACGATTTCCTGGGTGATGTCCAGTGCGGGAGCGCCCACCATCACGACGTTCGTTGCAGCGGTCGTGGAAAGGATGGCTGCGAAGTTGTGTTCCTTGTTGTATTCCTCCAGGTAGTTCTGGATGGCGAACATCACCTGGTTGAGGAGCACCTGGCTCTCTTCTGCCAGCTCCTGCTGCTTCTGGGCAGCTTCATTCTGCAGATTGACCTGGCGCTGCTGCAGCGAAGCGTTCTGCTGCTCGGCGGCGGAACGGGTGAGGAGACCCTTGTTGATCTGGTTCTCGAAATTCTTGATGTCGCTTTCCAGCTTGCGGCCCTTCTTGGTGAGGTCGCTTTCAATCGTCTGAGCTTTGGCCTCGAAGGCGGACTGCAGGTCGCTGTACATGTCGTACTGCATCATGAGGGTGTCAAGACGGATGTAGACGATGTCGCCTGCGACAGCTTCGGTTGCACTGGCGGATTCGGGTGCCTTGTGGATTTTCTTGGGAGCCGTCAGCGTTACGATCAGGGCGGCCACGGCTGCACAGACAGCCACGATGCTCAGAATGAGGGAAGTTTTTTTCATTGTATGAGATTTATTGTTTTTTTCGTATAGCCTGCAAAGATAAGTAATTTATTTCAACTCTTGCAAATAAGCTTGAATCGTCCTTTCCAGCCCCCAGTACAGTGCGTCGCTGATCAGGGCGTGTCCGATCGATACTTCGAGCAGCCCGGGGATGGTCTGGTTGAAATATCGCAGATTCACCGTGCTAAGATCGTGCCCGGCGTTCAGTCCGAGTCCCATTTTAACGGCTTCGCACGCCGCTTCATAATAAGGAGCGATGGCCTGCTCGCGGTTGGAAGCGTAGCCGGCCGCATAGGCTTCTGTATAAAGCTCGACGCGGTCGCAACCTGTCTCGGCGGCGTAACGGATCATTTCGACCACGGGGTCGACGAAGATCGAAACGCGGATGCCATCGCGCTTGAAAATTCCGCATATCTCTTTGAGATACTGAAGATTGCGTTTTGTGTCCCACCCGGCGTTGGAGGTGAGGGCATTGTGGGCGTCGGGAACGAGCGTCACCTGGGCGGGGTGTACTTCCAGCACGAGGTCGCGGAAACTGTCGATGGGGTTGCCTTCTATATTGAATTCGGTGGTCAGCAGGGGCTTGATTGCGCGGACGTCCGCATAGCGGATGTGACGCTCGTCAGGACGGGGATGAACCGTGATGCCCTCGGCGCCGAAGTGTTCGCAGTCGACGGCTGCTTTCTCCACGTCGGGCATATTGCCGCCGCGCGCATTCCGCAGCGTGGCGATCTTGTTGATGTTCACACTTAATTTTGTCATAACACACAAAATTAATAAATTTGGAATCAATTATGAAAATCGCTTTGTTCAACCGGGACCGCACCGAGGGCATTGATGCGGTAAAAACGCTTCTGCGTGAGCGGGGTGCGTCACTTTCCTGCTATGGGGAGGATTTCACGTCCTGGAAGGACCTTCCGGAAGATACGGACCTCTTCCTGTCACTGGGCGGTGACGGCACGTTCCTGCAATCGCTCACGTTCGTGCGTGACCGCGGCATCCCCGTGGCCGGCATCAACTTCGGCCGGCTGGGCTTCCTGACGACTGCGCGAGCAGACGAGGGGGACGGCTGGATCGACGAACTGCTGAACCGGCGCTTCTCCGTGGCGGAACGCACCCTTCTCCAGGTGACGAGCACCGTACTGCCGGATCGGTTGTACCCCTTCGCGCTCAACGAGGTTTCGGTGCAGCGCCGGGGTGCCAGCATGCTCCAGATCCAGGTGAATATTGCCGGACGTGCATTGCCTGCCTACTGGGCGGACGGTCTTGTAATCTCCACGCCCACAGGTAGTACGGCCTACAATCTGAGCGTTGGCGGCCCCGTGGTGATGCCCGGATCCGACGTGATGGTCATTGCTCCGATTGCGCCGCACAACCTCAACGTGCGTCCGCTGGTTGTCCCGATGGAAGCGACGGTGTCGCTCACTTTCCATTCGCGCGAAGCCGAGGCGCAGCTGACAATCGACAACCGTTCCTGCATGGTGCCGTCCGGCTCCACCGTGAGCCTGGCCTGCGCTCCTTTCGGACTGCGCTACGTTTCCTTGACAGACGATAATTTCATCAGTGCGCTCCGTACCAAACTGCTCTGGGGCGCAGACAAACGCAATACCTGAAATATTGTTGAGCATGAATGTTCCCCGGCATATCTCCATCATTATGGACGGAAACGGCCGCTGGGCCCGCAGCAAGGGCCTTAAACGCCTGAACGGCCACAAAGAAGGTGTCGAAAGCGTCCGCGCCTGTACTGAGTACTGTGCGGAGGTCGGTGTGCGCTACCTGAGCCTTTTCGCTTTCTCCGAAGAAAACTGGAACCGTCCCCGCGAAGAGGTGAACGGACTGATGGAATTGATGCTCAAGAGCGTCGTGGCGGAGCGCCCGACGTTCATGAAAAACAACATCCGTTTCCGCGTAATCGGTAATTATGCGCACTTGTCCCGGGAGTTGCTGGAAAAGGTGGGGGAGTTGGAGCGCGATACTGCCGGCAATACCGGCCTTACGCTCATCCTGATGCTCAGTTACAGCGGAAAGTGGGATTTGCTGCAGGCTGCTCGGCGTTATGCCGCTGATTCTGTGGCTGCTGGCAGGGTGCTGGACCTTGACGAGGAGGGATTCGCCGGTTATCTGGCCACCGCCGGCATTCCCGATCCTGACCTGCTGATCCGCACCAGCGGGGAGCAGCGGATCAGTAACTATATGCTCTGGCAATGTGCCTACACCGAGTTCTGGTATACACCGGTACTTTGGCCTGATTTTCGCAAAAACGACCTCGAACAAGCCATAGACAGTTACAACAAAAGGGAGAGAAGGTACGGAAAAGTAGAATAAGTCAAAAAGTTTTGTAACTTTGTAAGCCTGTTCGGTAAGTTTTGATGAAAAGATTTGTTTTCGGTCTGTTGACGGCGATCCTGATGCTGTTCCCCTTTGCGGCGACGGCGCAGGACGCGGGTGTGAACAGTTCCGTCGAAGTGGATTATAACAACCCGAAGTCCTACGTTGTGGGCGGCATACGGGTATCCGGTATAAAATATCTGGGCGAGAACCAGCTTATCTCGGTTATGGGCATCCACCCGGGCGACAAGATCACCGTGCCCGGTGATGATGTTTCAGCCGCTATCCGGCGCATCTGGCTTCAGGGTGCAGCCTCAACCATCGGTTTTTATGTAGATTCACTGAGCGCGGGCCGCGACACTGCTTGGTTCCGTCTCGATATCCAGGAACGTCCCCGCGTCGTCAGCTGGAACTACACGGGCGTGAAGAACTCCGAGCGCGACGACATCAAGGAACGCCTGAATCTCCGCCGCGGCGGCCAGCTTTCCGAATACGTCAAGACCTCCTCCATCAAATCTATCAAGGACTATTTCAAGGAAAAGGGCTTTGCCGACGTAGAAGTGAAGGTGCTGGTGGACCAGGATTCCCTGATCCGCAACGCCGTCCGCGTCACATTCGACATCAACAAGGGCAAGAAACTCAAGATCAAGCAGATCACCTACGAAGGCAACGACGAGATCACGAAGTTCAAGCTCGACCGCGCGATGAAGAAAACCAAGGATGCGAAGTGGTATAACCTCTTCTCGTCCAAAAAGTTCCAGGAGAAGGAGTACGAAGCCGACAAGGAGAAGATGCTGGAAGTCTTCAACGAAGCCGGCTATCGTGACGCCAAGATCGTCAAGGATTCGCTCTACCGTCGCCCCGAGGACGGCAAACTCGGCATCCACTTCGTCATCGACAAGGGACAGAAATATTATTTCCGCAACATCACCTGGACCGGAAACTCCGAATATACCGAAGAACAGCTCAACTCCGTGCTCCGCATCAAGAAGGGCGACGTCTATGACGTGGTCACGATGGACAAGCGCCTGTATTCCGGCGAGAAGGAAGGCGACGTATCTGTCCGCAAGATGTACAGTGACAACGGTTTCCTGTTCTTCAACGTGACGCCGGTCGAGCTCAACATCGAGGGCGACTCGGTGGACGTGGAGATGCGCATGGTCGAAGGGAAGCCCGCCACGTTCAACAATATCATCATCAATGGCAACACCGTCACCAACGAGAAGGTGGTCCGCCGTGCCGTGTTCACGCGACCGGGCTATCTGTACCGCCAGACGGACTTCGAGCGCTCAGTGCGCGAGATTTCCTCGATGGGCCATTTCGATGCGGAATACGCCGTCGATCCGAACAAAGGTTACAGCCTGATTCCGAATTCCGTCAACAATACCGTTGACATCGCCTATAACGTACAGGAGAAAGCCAACAGCCAGCTGGAACTCTCCGGCGGCTGGGGCAACAAGATGTTCGTGGGTACGGTGGGCGTGAGTTTCAATAACTTCTCGACGTCAAACTTCTTCCGCAAGGAGGCCTGGCGTCCGGTTCCGCTGGGCGACGCGCAGACCCTTTCGATCCGTTTCCAGACCAACGGCTCCTACTACACGGCTTTCACGGCCAACTTCATGGAGCCCTGGCTCACCGGCAAGAAGCCTACGTCGTTGAACATTTCGGCCTATTTCACGCGTCAGACCAACTCCTATTCGACCTATTACTATCAGGTGCTCAACGACGACCAGTTCATGGAAGTCTTTGGCGCCGCGGTCGGCCTGGGTACGCGTCTGAAATGGCCCGACAACTACTTCGTGCTCTATAATTCCCTGAACTGGCAGTCGTACAACCTCCAGGACTGGAATTACTACTTCATTTATTCGACGGGCCGTTCGCACAACATCAGCTGGTCCACCACGCTGTCGCGTAACTCCACCGACCAGTCCATCTATCCGCGTCGCGGATCGGACTTCTCGCTGGGCCTGCAGATTACCCCGCCGTGGTCGTTGATGCGGAAAGGCGGGAAGGACATCGACTACAACGCCATGTCCGTCCAGGACCACTACCGTTGGATTGAATACCACAAGTGGACCTTCAAGGGCACCTTGTATACGCCCATTATCGGCGACCTGGTGCTGATGACCCGCGCCCAGTTCGGCTACCTCGGCTACTTCAACAAGCGTTGGGGCTATTCCCCGTTCGAGGGCTTTATCGTGGGCGGCGACGGCATGTCGGGCTACAACACCTACGGAAACGAGGTGATCGGCCTGCGTGGCTACGAGAACTACTCCCTGACGCCGTATATCAACGGTGCCTATGCCGGTAACGTGTACGACAAGTTTACGGTGGAGCTCCGTTACCCGATCATCATGCAGCCGAGTTCCACGATCTTCGCGCTCGTGTTCCTGGAAGGCGGTAACAGCTGGTCTGCCATCCGCGACTTCAATCCGTTCCAGATCAAGCGCTCTGCCGGCGTCGGCCTCCGCGTCTTCCTGCCTGTGGTCGGCCTCCTCGGCGTAGACTGGGGCTACGGCTTCGATACGGAAGCCGGAAAGGACAAGAGCCACTTCCACTTCATGATCGGACAACAATTCTAATGCAGACAAACATGAAAAAGACTTGGATCGTCATCGCGCTGCTTCTCTCTGCCGCCTTTTCGGCGCAGGCCCAGCGTGTCGGCCTTATCAACACGGAGCTAATCCTGGAACGGATTCCGGCTTACATTGCCGCCCAGGAACAACTCAATGCATTGAATGACAAGTATAAAGCGACTATCGAGACGGAACTTGGCCGGATCGAGACGCTGTATCAGAATTACCAGGAGAACCGCAACGCGATGAGTGCTTCCCAGCGCCAGAGCGCCGAGAACGAAATCATCCAGAAGGAGCGCGTTGTCCAGGAAAAACAAAAGATCTATTTCGGTGAAGACGGCATCATGGCCAAGAAGGCCGAGGAACTCCTCGCTCCGATCCGGAGCCGGGTGGACCGGGCCGTGGAGGCCGTGGCAAGACAGGGCGGGTATGACCTGATCCTCGACCTGGCTGCCTTGCAGGGCGTGGTCTACAAGAACGACGCCATCGACCTGACGAACCTTATCACTGAATTGGTCCTTGCCACTGAATAGTATTAACCTTATTTATTTAAACTCTCATTCAGAAAATGAAAAAAATTGCACTTCTTGTCGTCTGTGTACTTTCGTTCGGTGTTGCATCGTATGCCCAGAACCTCAAATTCGGACACATCAACTCCAATGAACTGATCTCCCTGATGGCGGAGCGCGACTCTGCGATCATCAAACTCCAGGCTTACCAGAATGACCTGGTTGAGACGCTGGAGGGAATGGAGACTGAGTACAACAACAAGTTGAACGAGTATCAGCGCAAACGCAACGAGTGGGCACCCGTGGTGGTCGAGACCAAGGAACGCGAGCTTGGCGAACTGGGACAGCGGATCCAGCAGTTCCAGCAGAACGCCCAGCAGGAGATGTCGCAGATGCAGCAGGTCCTGATGACCCCGGTCATCGAAAAGGCCCAGGAAGCCGTCACGAAGGTCTCGAAGGCGAACGGCCTGACCTACGTGTTCGACCTTTCCGCCGGCGCACTCATCTATTTCGACGAAGCCAACAGCATGAACCTCCTGCCGCTGGCCAAGAAGGAACTGGGTATCCCTGCCGAAAAGGTGGCTCCGACGCAGTTTGCAGGCGAGAACGGACAAGCGACCAACTAATCCCTTCATACCTAGTTAACCTATGCAACATAAAGTTATCGACACCAAAGATGTTGTAATCAGGTTTTGCGGTGATTCGGGCGATGGAATGCAGCTGACAGGTACGCTGTTCGCTGACGCTTCCGCCTTGTACGGAAACGAAATTTCCACCTTCCCGGATTATCCGGCTGAGATCCGCGCTCCGCACGGCACAGTCTCCGGCGTTTCGGGCTTCCAGGTCCATATTGGAAGCGACGAAGTCAACACGCCCGGAGACTTTTGTGATGTGCTGGTGGCTATGAATCCCGCCGCCCTTCGCGCCAACGCGAAGTGGGCGAAACCGACGGCAACTGTCATCATCGACACGGACACTTTCGATGAGGCTCTCATCCAGAGAGCGGGTTACGCTACCCTCGACCCGATCACCGAGCTCCGTCTTGAGGATCGGAATATCATTTATTCACCCATTACGACGCTTACCAAAGAAAGCCTGAAGGACAGCGGAATGGACCAGAAAGCCATCGTGCGTTGCAAGAACATGTTCACGCTCGGTATGTGCTTCTACATGTTCAACCGCCCGCTGGAGTACACCTACGCGTACCTTGAAAAGAAATTCAAGAAGAAACCGGCACTGATCGAGCCCAACAAGAAGGTGCTCTTCGACGGTTTCAACTACGCTTCGAACATCCAGGCGATTGCCAACACCTACACGGTGAAGCCGGCCAAGCAGGAGAAGGGTGTCTACCGCAACATCAGTGGTAACCAGGCAACGGCATGGGGCCTGATCGCCGCATCCGAGAAGAGCGGCCGCCCGCTGTTCTGCGGTTCCTATCCGATTACTCCCGCTACGGCCATCCTCGAGGAACTTGCCATCCACAAGAACCTCGGTGTGAAGACGCTGCAGGCGGAGGACGAGATTGCGGGCATCTGCACCGCCATCGGCGCAGCTTATGCCGGCAACTTCGCCGTCACGACGACTTCCGGTCCGGGTCTCTCGCTGAAGAGCGAAGCGCTCGGCCTTGCCATGATCACCGAACTGCCGCTCGTGCTGGTCGATGTGCAGCGAAGCGGCCCTTCGACGGGTATTCCGACCAAGACCGAACAAACCGACCTGGTGCAGGCCCTTTATGGCCGCAACGGTGAATGTCCGATTGCCGTCATCGCAGCCCACTCTCCGAGCCACTGCTTTGATGCTGCTTTCTATGCCGGCAAGATCGCCATGGAGCATATGATGCCGGTCATCCTCCTTACCGAGGGCTTCCTGGGCAACGGCAGCGAGCCGTGGAAGATTCCTTCCATGAAGGATTATCCTGCCATCAAGCCTCCGATTATCAACAAGTGCGAAGGCGCTTTCAAGCCTTTCGAGCGCGATCCGCAGACGTTTGCACGCAAGTGGGCGTTCCCCGGAAAGGCCGGCCTGGAGCACCGTGTCGGCGGTCTGGAGAAGAACACCGCAGGCGTCATCTCCTCTGATCCGGAGAACCACGCCAAGATGGTTGCCGAGCGTGCCGAGAAGGTGGCCCGCCTGGCCGAGTATCTCCCCGAACAGCGTGTCATCGGCCCCGATAACGCCGAGGTCCTGATCGTGGGGTGGGGCGGAACTTTCGGTCACCTCTATACCGCGCTGCACGAGCTGCAGGAAGAAGGTAAGAGTGTTTCCCTCTGCCACTTCGACTACATCAACCCGCTGCCGAAGAACACGGCGGATATTTTTGCTCGCTACAATAAGATTATCGTGTGCGAGCTCAACAGCGGCCAGTTCGCAGACTACCTGCGCGCAAAACTGCCGCAGTTCCAGTATCTGCAGTACAACAAGGTCCAGGGTCAGCCTTTCATCGTGAAGGAGATCGTGGACGCCGTCAACGCAATTCTTTAAAGGGAGGACGACACCATGAAATACACAGCACAAGATTTCAAGAGCAATCAGGAAGTCCGCTGGTGCCCGGGTTGCGGCGACCACGCCGTCCTGGCAGCCATCCATCGTGCCCTTCCGCAGGTTTGCGAAATGCGCGGCTACAGCAAGGAACGCCTGGTGTTCATTTCGGGCATCGGCTGCTCCTCGCGCCTTCCGTACTACATGGATACCTTCGGCTTCCATAGCATCCACGGCCGTGCAACGGCCATTTCTACGGGTGTGAAGGTGGCCAATCCGGAACTCAGCGTCTGGCAGGCTTGTGGTGACGGCGATGCCCTGGCTATCGGCGGCAACCACTTCATCCACGCCATCCGACGCAACATCGACATCAACATCATCCTGTTCAACAACCAGATCTACGGTCTGACCAAGGGACAGTATTCCCCGACTTCCAAGCTGGGACAGATCACCAAGACCTCTCCGTACGGAACGGTGGAGAACCCCTTCACCCCGGGCTCCCTCGTGCTGGGCGCACGCGGCACATTCTTCGCGCGCTCGCTCGACAGCGAACTGGCCCTGAACCAGGAGATTTTCATCGCTGCGGCTGCCCATGATGGCTGTTCCGTGTGTGAAATGCTCACCAACTGCGTGATCTTCAACGACGGTGCACACAGCACCATCTCGGACCGCGAGTACCGCGCCGACCGCACCATCACCCTTCGCCATGGCATGCCGATGGTTTTCGGCAAGGACAAGGACAAGGGCCTGATTCTGGAGAACGGCAAGCTCAAGGTCGTCCAGATCGGAGAGAACGGCATCACTGTCGACAAGCTCCTCGTTCACGATGCGCACGCCGAAGATACGGCCATCCAGAACCAGTTGATCAACATGAAGTATCCCGACTTCCCGGTGGCCCTCGGCGTCATCCGCCAGGTCAACGAGCCGACCTACGACGACCGCGTCCGCGACCAGCTGACGCAGGTCAAGCAGGCTTCCCCGATTACTTGCATGGACGAGCTGCTCCGCAGCGGAGCCACCTGGACGGTGGAATAATCCTTCAGTGGAAACAAAACCAACAAAAAACCTATACGTTCAACAATTTTTCAAATAACAAGTTTCAATCATGAAAGTAGCTGAAATTATGGCGAACCTTGAGCGGAAGCACCCCGGTGAGAGCGAGTATCTCCAGGCTGTCCGCGAGGTCCTCGACTCCATCGA
>Ga0310690_10007693_pt1 | contig 13821 bp, 13 predicted proteins | sample AusTroGonzalo_MG_2_FD_207661 | JGI IMG/M metagenome (GOLD analysis project Ga0310690, IMG submission 207661) | Bovine rumen microbial communities from tropical cattle in Woodstock, Queensland, Australia - Gonzalo_04 (v2) (version 2) | ecosystem: Host-associated > Mammals > Digestive system >... | reverse complement strand
TTTGTCGAATCAACGCCCCTGGCGGTAACGCTGAGTTACGCGTATATGTACATTATCTACAAGCAACTCTTCGGCTACGGCTATTGGGGCACATTATGGCGATTGGTGGTAAGCGCAGTGATGAGTTTCGTGGTGTTGTTTGTACTGATTATCACCGGTTTGACGATTAGCGAGTTGAGACTAAATAACCTCTATACGCATACCAACGAGGGCGCAACCACGGATATTTTCTATGTCTGCTCGACCGAGACAGACGATTGGGTTAATTCTGAAGGTGATACCGTGCATTTTGCGGATATGTACAACCCCACGCATCGTACAGCCTTGTATAACGAGATGCATGGCGTTGCTACGCTTGTTTGTCCGGACAACTGCAATTTCTATGCGCCCTATTACAATCAGGCGACGATTGAAGGCTTGCTGCGCGATACAGCCCTTTGTGAACAGCGTTGTGCCCAAGCCTCCGAAGAGGTCATTCAGGCGTTTGACAAATACATGTTGTACAAGAATCAAGGACGGCCGTTTGTGCTCATGGGGTATTCACAAGGCGGATATGCGGTTGTGGAATTGCTCAAACACCTCACTCCTGAGCAGGCCTCGCGCATGGTCGCTGCCTACGTCATCGGGTATCAGGTCACGGAAACCGATCTGCAACACCCCAACATCCGTGCGGCACAGAGTGCTACCGATACCGGCGTTACGATTTGTTATAACTCGGTCGCTTCGCCTGACGCCGAGATCGCCATTCTCAGCGGCAAAACGGTCATCGGCATCAATCCCGTCAACTGGCGTACGGACCCGACACCTGCAACGTATGTCTATGACTATGACGACGCCAACGACACGCTCACCGCGACCTTGGATACCCTCTCGCACCTTACGGTCATCAGCGGCTATCATGGCCGCTGTCCCATGCTCCCGTTCGTGGGAAAAGAGGGCAATTACCATGGTTTGGAAATCCCGCTGTACTACCGCTCGTTAAAGGAAAACATCGCACTTCGATGTCTTGCCCAATAGCACATTTCAATGGATAGCCGACTTCGCATAGCGACGAAAGAGATAATAAATAAGGTACACGCGTATATGCGCGAGCACCCGGAATCGGAACTGCATCGTTGCAAAGATAGAGGAATTATTCGCCGAGATAGATAAACTGAAATAAGAACAAATACCATGGCAAACGAGCAATGGAAATGGCAAGAGCCGGGCGAGGCGTGGAAAGGTGTCGGGCTCTATCATGTCACACTGACGATACCGTCGCGTGACCCTTTGCTCGGTACGCTCGTCATCCCCGATAACGACCCTGCGCAAGCGCGGGTGGATATTCTGCCGTTAGGCAAAGGCGTGTTGGATTGCTTGCGTGAGGTGCCCGCCCGTCATCCGGAGATTCAGATTCTCCATTATTGCCTCATGCCTGATCATCTGCATGCCGTCTGGTATGTCAAAAAGCAGATGTCCAAGGGCATCCTAACGGCCGTGCGCGGCTTCTGGCAAGGCGCCAAGAAAGCCGCCGATACGTTAGCCCTTTCTTCTATTACGCCGAATACTATTCGGCAAAACGCCCAAGAAAGGATATTCACACAGATGCCGTTTGTCCGCCCAATGGGACAACGCCGCCAACTACCTGCGACCATCCGCTATATAGATATGAACCCGCAGCGCCTCGCTACCAAGCGCCTCATGCCCGGATATTTCCGCGTGCAAGAGGATATTGAGATAGCCGGGCGGAAGTATAGCGCCGTAGGCAATATCGCCTTGCTGCAAGCAGAGCGCTTTGCGCCCGTTCACGTCCGCCGGACGATGGTAGATGAGGCGATACATGGCGACGACAAGCGCTTGCGCGATTATATGAACGGCTGTGTGTTAGCGGCGAGAAATGGGGCGGTGATGGTCTCGCCGTTCATATCTGAGAAGGAGAAAGAGGTGATGGTGGTGCTATTAGCGGAAGAACATCCGATCATTATCCTTGCGGATAACGGCTTCCGCGATTATTACAAGCCCTCAGACGGCCTGTTTGACTCCGTTGCTGCCGGGCGCGTGCTGATCCTCAGTCCGTGGGAATATGACGCCGCGAAGCGGCATATCAGCCGCGCGGACTGCGTCGCGCTGAATGGCATGGCAGAGGAGATATGCACTCTTTCTTCCATTACGCCGAATAGTATTCGGGATAAAATAAGAAATTAATACAAACTGACCTAATAAGCACATCCATGGCTAAGAGAAATAAAGATTTAAATATTCCTGACGGAATTTTCGAAGCAATTAACAGACACGAATATGACAACCTCAAAACCTTTCTGGATAATACAGACTGGTATTCATTTACGCCGCAGTTTATTATTCCGAGAGAAGACATTCGCAGGCTTGTCCGTATCATCAAAGATGAAGAAGTACGTCGTGATGTTATGAATTATCTCAAAAGGTATGCCTCCGATTATTTTAGAGACGGAGCACAAGAAATCGCTATTGATAGAGGTGGAGTGTATATAGAAAGTGAATTAGAACGCAGGACGGATGAAATAATGGATGATTTCAAGAAGGAGTTAGCCTTTCAAATTGACCTTATAGAATCTAATGGACAGTTCTCTGGAGATAGATTTAACAAATTAGAAAAAAAGATTAAGGATTTAGAAAAACAAATAAAGGAGACTCTAGAGGAGAATATAAAACTTAAAGAAAAGATTAATCGATACGAGAATCCATGGGCTTATGGTAAGTATATACCAGATAAATTCCGTACGCCTATATTTCAAGAAATAATAGAAGCACTTCAAAAGAAAAGGATCGTACTAATCATAACAAAACCCAATAGCTATGGATATCCAGAAATGTGTTGTTTTCGATGGTTAGGAAATCATGATTTGTTTGGGTATTTCGTTGATAAGATTAGCTATGAGTTTGAACTAAGAGATTCAGGTGGAAGAATCTCTTGGGCCGCTCTCAAACCAGCAGTAGAAAACTACGATGAGATTATTCGAACAGCACGTAATGCAGTTTCTAAATATACTGCGAATCCAAAAGCGAAACAGCCGGAAACTGCAGACGACATCAATGAAGTACTAAAAATCGCATTTGTTCATAAAGATGAACTTGAATATCAAATGCAGAATGTGACCGACGTGTGATATCATTTCGGTAATATATGACATTAATGTGATATTTTAGACTAGAGATGTGATGATCATATGACTTTCATATATAAGTACGTGACATTCGTCGGATAGATAGTGATCGATCACATAACTTCATAGGAAGTACTCTTTCTATTTCAGAAAAAAGCAGTAATTTTGCACTCGATTTCGAAAGAAGTCTGAGTGCATTTTTTTAATGCATTGAAAAATAGCTTTGAGTAACCCGTTTATAACAAATTGTAGGTTATATAGAAGCAAAACATTATAAAGGCTGTGTACCGAGAACGATCGATCACTACAAACTCGGAGCAGCTGGCACCGGTGCCATAATGTCTTAACAACTAAAAACTGTTAACGTTATGGCAAATTTACAAAACGAAACCGCTCGCAGCGGTAAACCCGAAACACTGAATGAAGTGTTGATTCGGTTGGGCTATCTGAAGCCCGAAGGAAAGGCAACGCAGGACGAACTCCTCGTAGCTATCCTCACGCGTATACAACGTATGCACGTGCCTAAATTTGATGATTGTGTCCTGATGGTAGAAGATTGGGACTGGCTCGTCGTGCTCCAATGTCTCCAAGACCATGGTTTATTCAAATCCAATCCCAAGCGACCACCCCTATCAGCTTTCGCCGCGTGGGTCAACCAACACAACATCCAACAACGGCTGGCGCACTGCTCCGTGCGCGAGATGAGTACCGCCAACACAGGTATACGCAATGCGCGATACCCGTGGACGGGCATCACGTGGGAACCCAATGTATTAGTGCGTTGGCGACTTCTCTACCGTACGCTGGACACCATGCTGTCGAACTTACCGCCCGCATAGCTTGTATAAAAAATTTCATACCGTACGAAATAAAAATTATACAAGCTAAACTCGTACGAAATAGGTTTCATACATGCTATTCTTGTACGAAATGCAATGGCACAATTTTCGTCTATATTTAAGCGACAGCCGCAAGGCAATCATAGTTAAAAATTAAATGTTAAACTGCGAAAAGTTTTGATTGAGCTTGTTAACATAGAATGGCCGTTCGTAAATCAGAGCTTCAGCTTCAAAATTTTTCGTAAAGATGAAGAAAAATTCTAAAAAGTCCCAAGAGGCAAAGAACCTGTTCCCGTGTGTTGACCTTAAGTACGAAGGCAATGCCACAGTCATTAAACCCAAGCAGACCCGTCGCGGAAGGCTGACCTACGTCAAGCGAGATGAGAAATTCATCTTCCGAGAAGGCATCCAACCCTTCACGCCACAACCGCAACTCCACTGGCGATTGCTCGACCGCACACTGCATGGCAAAGCCAGCGTCAACGCGCAGCACATCAAGGTTGAGTTCTACATCCATCACGATTCCTACGTGGACGGTCGCGATCTGGCAGACATCCTCGCAGCCGAGATGGAAAACATCGGTGATAACCTCTGCGACATGAACCTCGAGGAGGAGGTGGCCAAATGCTACTAATAGCGGTACGGAAAGGCGGTGGCCCTTGCAGCAAGGGCTGCCCCTTCTACACCGAAGAAGGTGTAGTACGCGGCATCAACGGTCCGCTCAAAACCCACTGCGCCGGCACGATGAAAACGGTCATCGTCGATTGTGACACTTTCGACACACGCCACATCGAACATCTAGAAGTGACCGAAGAACAGTGGAAAACGATGCAGGCATCCGTCCACAAACGTGCCCACCGCGTCATCAAACCGCTTCCTACTGACCACGCAGAGATTCATCCCGTCGGCTACAACTGGCGTCACCAAGACAAGTGGAATGCTAAAAAATCATCAAACATTACACATTAAATAGTACACATTATGACACGTATTTGTTATCAAGACAAAGTGAATAGTGGCACTCCGATGCCACTGACAAAAGAAAAGTGGAATGAGTTATTGTACTCGCCACAAGTGAAGAATATCTGTGCAGCCATCGCCGCGCTCGACCCATCCGCAGCCGATTATGCCGACCGCAAACAAGCTCTCAAGAAGCGCCTGCCAATCATCATCCCGCATGCACAGTCCTTCGCCAACGGCAAACGCATCTCTGCCGATGCGGTTCCTTCCGGTCTCGCCATGCTCGACGTAGATCATGTGGATAATCCGCGAGAGTGGTTTGACGCACTGGATAAGCAAATCCTCTCGGACAACAAGATTTATCTTGTTGCGATAACTGCCAGTGGTCATGGTCTGAGGATTATTGGCGAAAGACTTTCTTGTCTTACAGGCGAATTGAATTCGCCGCTCGAGTCCATCGAAGCCGCACAACTCCGTATGGCCAATGCGCTCAGCATCCAAGAGTTCGACGCCGTCACTAAAGACCTCGCCCGCGCTTCCTATGTCGTTCCTCGTGACTACATCCTCTGGATCTACGAGTCCGGCTTATTAGAGATGCCCGAAAAAGAGACTTTGTTCATTGCGTCTGGATTGTATCCAGACAAAGCACTCCCGCCTTACATTCCCGTAACCGGTAACCCGTCACCCGTAACCGATTTGCAGTATCGCGGCATCCCGTACACCGCCATCATCGACCAACTCCTCATCGCCACCGGCAACAGCGGTGGTGCTGTCCAGGGTGAACGCAACACCGTCTATTTCTCCCTGGCCAACTACATGCGATATATCTGCGATTTCAATCCCTCGCTCCTCTTAGCTGTCCTACCGGACTTCGGACTCTCAGAATCCGAACGCCTCCAAGCTATCCACTCCGCCATTGGTCGCCCGCGTAAGTCCGAAATGCCTCTCATCCTCCAATCGGCCATCGCCGTCTGCGAACGAGAGCAAGAAGCTAACGGCCCACAGCCAACAGCCAACAGCCAACAACTGCCCCTGCCAGAGATGCCGAGATTGCTTCGCTTACTTTGTAAGCGTTTGCCGGAAGACTATCGTGCGGCCATGGTGATAGCCAGTCTACCCGTCCTAGGCACACTAGCGACGCGCATCCGGTTTGAGTACCTAGACAAACAAGAGCAGTCTCTGTCATTCTTTTCGTGCGTCACCGCACCTGCGGCGAGTGGTAAGAGTTTCATCCGTAAGCCTGTGGATTTGCTGCTGACTCCGATTAACGAGCAAGATGCCATTGAGCGCGAGAAGGAACAAGCCTATAAGGACAAACTCCGAGCGTCGAAGAACAGCAAGAACCAACCGGAAGATCCGCACGCATGTCCGCGCAATAACGGCGTATCGATCTCCATCGCCAAGCTGCTCCAACTACTCACCTACGCCGAAGGCAAGCACCTGATTGGCATTGGCGAAGAAATGGATACGTTGGTCAAAAGCGAACGTGCCGGTGTCTGGAGCCAAAAATCCGACATCTACCGACTCGCCTTTGACAACGCAGAATATGGTCAAGCGTACATGTCCGATGCGTCGTTCAATGCGCATATTAAGGTGTATTATAACCTGCTGTTGACTGGCACACCCAACTCTATGAAGCGCTTCTTCAAAGACCTCGAAAACGGTCTCGCCACCCGTGTCGCTTTTGCCCAACTCCCGGACACTTCCTTCACACAAATCCCCGTCTTCGCACCCTACACCGAAGCCGAGAAAGCCGAGATCATCCGTTGGGCACGTCGGTTGGATACCGAAACAGGCACCATCGCTTGTCCCCAACTCAACACCGTCATCAGCGATTGGCTGGAGAAGAAACGTCAGCAGGCGATAGACGCGGACAGTCATGCGATGGATACGTTGCGTAGACGTGCGGCTGTCATCGGTTTTCGCGCCGGGATGTTGTGTTACTTGCTGGAAAATCATAAGTACACGAAGACGGTCGGTGCGTTTGCCGAATGGGTAGCCGAATACGTCTTTCGCAACCAGATGGAGCTCTGGGGAGAACAGATGGAATCACTCCTCTCTGGTGCACTCGATGCCCAGTCCGAACGAGGTGCGGCAGCGTCGCTCCTCGACGTCCTGCCCGATGAGTTCACCACCGCTGACCTCATCAAACTCCGTGCACGCAAAGGACAATCCGTCAGTTCGTCTTCGATAAAAGTTCTTTTACACCGGTGGAAAACACATGGCCGAATAGAGAAACTTACCGAGGGTAAATGGCATAAAATGAAGTAGGCCACGGTTACAAGGTTACAGGGTTACACAAAAATGTATCTTCGTCAAAATGCTCATTATATATTATATTAATATAATAATATAATGGACTAAAGTTCAAGCTACAAAGATGTGTAACTTTGTAACTTTGTAACTTTTTCCTGCCCGCATGGCTGTTCGGGTGTCGAGCCTCTCGACTTTTTTTGCATTTTTTTTTCAAAAAAATTTGCAAAAGGCAGACAGTTTGACGTATCTTTGCACCAGAATTTAAAACAAGTGTGCACGGACCTTCATCGAACCATTATCGAACCATTATCGAGCCGTTAACCTATGGGAAAAGTAAAAATACCTCCCGGCTACACCTGGCAACAGGTGGCCGACCAATTAAAAACGATAGGCATCACGCTGGACGGACACCAATTGCCCGACGGCACCTACAGAGCCTATGTCCGCAAATCGAACTTACGTAAGTTCTTCGGAATCATTAACCAATAAAACAACCTAACCATGAAAAACATTTTTACAACAATCGGATGGCTGATGCTGTTTGTGCTGTTTGTGCTGGCGATTGCAATGAGCTCATGCAATGTGACGCGGACGGTGACGACCCGAAGCGAGTTCTGGCAGAAAGCAGACACGAGTGTAGTCATCCAAACGAAGACAATTGAGTCCTACGACGGGACAAAAAAATAGTCGCAAAGAGGTAAAATGAGCCCCTCTTAAAAGAAAGCTCAACCATCTACTAACTCACATTAAAACCTCTCACGTGGCTTAGAGGGCATCCCCCTAGCGAGGACTGCTAGTGAAACGATAGTCCGAGCTAAGAGCGGGTGCATCCGAGTAATCACCGTTAAAACGGAGTTTTGACGCATTTACGAGGATAGCCACACGCGAATGGCAAAAGTAGTATGGGCGGACGCGATCAAGACGGTCAGCGGCGCCTTAGTAAAAATCAACAAGAAAAGCCCTCATGCGGCAGACCAAAAAATGATTCTCGCTACCCACCGTGTAGCGGAAACGACCAATCCTAACTGTTCCAGCCTGTTCATCCGAGGCTTGCAGTCCATCACCCGCACGACTCCCGTCAGCAACGACGAACGTGCTCAGCGTGGACGCTTCGGCACTGTAGCGGCAGCGGTAGCAGCTCGTGCGAAGGATCTGAGCAAGGTCACCACTGACCAACAGAACTTCCTCGCGCAGAAGGACCTGCCGAACGGCAAAAAGACCATGAAATCGTACCTCTGGTCGCTGGAGCTCGCAGCGTATGACGAGGAACATTCGTAAGAATGAAAGATGAAAAATGAAAAATGAAGGAAAAAAGCGCCCGGGAGGGTGCTTTTTTCTATCGCTCAGCGCGGATGGGGTTTTCGAGAAAATCCTGATAGGCCAGTCGGATACCGTCTTCCAGTTCGGTGGAGTAGGTCCAACCGAGCGCGGTTGCTTTGCTGACATCGAGCAGTTTGCGCGGCGTACCGTCGGGTCGGGTAGTATCCCATTCAATGCGACCGGTATAACCTACCACTTTCGCCACCAGTTCGGTTAAAGCTTTGATAGTCAGTTCTTTACCTGTACCGGCGTTAACGGTCTCATTACCGGAATAGTGGTTCATCAGGAAGACGCAGAGGTTAGCCAGATCATCCACATAGAGGAACTCGCGCAGAGGCGAACCTGTTCCCCAACAGGTGACGGACGCTGCTCCGGATTCTTTGGCTTCGTGGAAACGTCTGATGAGCGCCGGCAGCACATGACTGTGCTCGGGGTGGTAATTATCGTTAGGACCGTATAAGTTAGTCGGCATGACGGAGATAAAATCCGTGCCGTACTGGCGATTAAGGAACTCGCAGTATTTGAGTCCGCTGATCTTGGCCAAAGCGTAGGCTTCGTTCGTTTTTTCCAGTTCGCCGGTCAGCAGACAAGACTCTTGCATGGGTTGGGGCGCCAAACGCGGGTAGATGCAACTGGAGCCGAGGAACTCGAGTTTCTTGCAGCCGTTCTTCCACGCCGCATGGATGACGTTCATCTCCAGAATCATGTTATCGTACATAAAATCCGCCAAGGCGTTTTGGTTAGCGATGATGCCTCCCACTTTAGCGGCTGCGAGGAAGACATATTCGGGTTTTTCAGCAGCAAAGAACGCTTCCACTGCTTCTTGCCGGCAAAGGTCCAACTCCTTATGGGTACGGGTGATGATATGGGTGTATCCCTGCCGCTGTAACTCGCGCACGATAGCCGAACCCACCATGCCACGATGGCCGGCTACATATATCTTTGAATCCTTTTCCATCATTTCACAATTCCTTTCTCGAGGTATTCGGCCAGATTAAAATGCTCGTGTGTCACTTTGCGCATATCGTGAGCTACCATCAGTTCGACAAGTTGCTCGAACGACGTGCGTTGCGGGTTCCAACCTAATTCTTTCTTGGCTTTGGTTGGGTCTCCGAGCAAGTTGACTACATCGGTAGGCCTGTAAAAATCAGGGCTGACGGCTACGACCACTTTGCCGGTTTTAGCATCAATTCCTTTCTCATCGATGCCTTGTCCTTCCCAACGAAGCGTGATACCGGCGTGTTGGAAAGCGAGTGTAGCGAACTCACGGACGGTATGTTGCACACCGGTAGCAATCACAAAATCTTCCGGCGTTTCGTGCTGCAGAATCAACCACATGCACTCCACATAATCCTTGGCATAGCCCCAGTCACGCTTCGAATCGAGATTACCCAAATAGAGGCACTCCTGCTTGCCTTGCGCAATACGGGCAGCGGCTAAAGTGATCTTACGGGTGACGAAGGTCTCACCACGTCTTTCGGACTCATGATTGAAGAGAATGCCTGAGCAGCAGAACATATCGTACGCTTCGCGGTATTCCTTGATGATCCAATAGCCGTATAACTTAGCCACAGCGTACGGCGAGTAGGGGTGGAAAGGTGTGGTCTCGCTCTGCGGCACTTCTTCCACTTTGCCATACAACTCGCTGGTGGAGGCTTGGTAGATACGACATGAGTGCTCGAGGTGGTTGGTACGTACGGCTTCGAGGATACGAAGCACGCCTACGGCGTCTACATCGGCGGTGAACTCAGGCGCATCGAACGACACCTGCACATGACTTTGTGCGGCGAGGTTATAGATCTCCGTCGGTTGCACTTGTCCCACCAACTTAACCAGCGACATCGAATCGCTCATATCGGCGTAGTGCAAATGGAAATGCGGTTGACCTTCCAAATGCGCTATACGCTCCCGAAAATCAACTGAACTGCGGCGGATGATGCCATGCACTTCGTAGCCTTTGGCTAACAAAAATTCCGCTAAATACGAACCGTCTTGACCGGTTACACCGGTTATTAAAGCAATGTTTTTCATTGTTTGTGACATAATTTGCGAGTGCAAAGGTACGAAAAAAAATCAATATACACAAAAAAAAGTACAAAAAATTTGCGTATATGAAAAAAAAGCAGTAATTTTGTCGCCGATTTCGAAAGTTATAGAGCAAGTCCTATACGACCAGCTCCCTCTGAACTCCCCCAGGCCTTGACCGGAGCAAGGGTAGGAGGTTGTAGCGGTGCGATGTAGTCAGCTTGCTCTTTTTTTTTTAGTCGAGGCGTTGACCGGCGAGGTTGTAGATATGGCCGTGACGGTAGATGATGATCTGATCGCCACGTAGAAATTTACGATTGGACGATTGATGATTGACGATTTCTTCTACGCCGGAAGGGAGGTCCATTTGGTACGCTTCCCAAGCATCAGGGATACCGTAGCCGTACTGCACAGAATCAGGATTAGCATAGCGGTTAGCCGAACGGATGATACGCTCGCGAATCTGCATCGCGTTCTCATCGGGCAGGGCAGACCATAACGAAGCCGCCAAACCAGCCAACAGAGGAGTAGCAAAACTGGTGCCGTTCTGATTGGTGATATAACCGGATGGCGTGACAATGGCTGTCCTGACGCCAACAGCGCAGACATCGGGTTTGATTCGTCCGTCCGCAGTAGGTCCATGACTGGAGAAATAGCCGATATTGCCTTCTTCATCCACCGCGCCGACCGTTAAGATACTATCGGCATCGGCCGGAAGGTCAATTTTCTCCCAATCATCATCGCCTTCATTGCCGGCGGCTATGCAGACTAACATGCCTTTGCGAGCCGCTATCGTAGCCGCACGACTGACGCGGTACGTCTTACCGTCCAGTTGCTCATAGGTGATATCCCAATCGTAGTTATCAAAGAAGAAATAGCCTACGGACGCGGAGAAAACATTGACGCCAAGCGAGTCGGCTTTCTCCAAGGCTGCCACCAGATTATCCATCTCTTTCTTGGACTCATGCGGGTCTTCTTCCGACCGCATCAGGTAATACTGTGCCTTCGTGGCAGCGCCGTAGTAATTATCTTGGATGGCGGAAATAGTGCTGAGACACTCCGTGCCATGTGCACCGGTCGAACCGTAAAAATCATCCTCATCGTCCGTAAAATCGAAGTGGCCCAGTTCCAGTTCTTTTTGTCGGAAGCACGAGAGCGTATTGGCTTTGTAAAAGCCACCATCACTCAACGCCATCAGAATACCTTGCCCTTCAAAACCCGCTTGGTGCAGCGGCAGGAGGTTATAGAGGGCTAATTGGTCGTTGGTCTTTGGCTCTTGGTCGTTGGTCTCTTGAACGGCTTGTTGTATGCGCCAGGGAGCGAAATATGGACGCTTAGGACTATCATCGCGGGTACATTCGACATCAGTCACAAAAGACCATGTGGCCACTTTAGCCGCTAAGTCCTTATCCATCTCTACCGTCGCGCCGTTGAACCATCGACTGGTGTGATGAACCGTAGCACCTGCGTGACGCAGCGAATCAAGGTAACAACGACTAACCGGATAATCCATTTGGTCGGTAGGAATAGACCATTTGGCGCGTTGTTCGATAGCGCGCGGCGATAGAGCCGGCGCACTCTTTTCCGGTTTATCGACAAACGAAACGAAATAGATGAAGAGGATTAGCGCAAGCATAATTGTACGACGTTTTCTACGTGTTGGGTGTGTGGAAACATATCGACGGGTTGAACGGCCGTCACGCGGTACTTGGCATCGAGTAAGGCGAGGTCGCGCGCCTGAGTAGCAGGATTACAGCTGACATACACGATACGTTTGGGTTCGGCTTTGAGGATCACATTGACCACATCTTCGTGCATACCGGCACGCGGCGGATCGGTGATAATGATGTCCGGTCGACCGTATTGGGCAATGAAATCATCATTCAAAATATCCTTCATATCGCCTGCGAAGAAGCGTGTGTTCTCGATTTGGTTAATCTTCGAATTAACTTTCGCGTCTTCAATCGCTTCCGGCACATATTCGATACCAATCACTTCACGGGCCTGACGAGCTACGAAATTGGCAATGGTACCCGTGCCGGTATAGAGGTCGTAGACTAAAGGTGAAAGGTGAGAGGTGAGAGGTGAGAGGTTCTCAAAGGCAAAATCTCGCGCCACTTTGTAGAGTTCGTAAGCCTGTTCGGTATTGGTTTGATAGAACGATTTAGGACCGACCTTGAACTGCAGACCTTCCATCTCTTCGATGATATAATCCTGACCAAAATACGTGTGCACTTCTTGGTCCCCAATCGTATCGTTGAACTTGAGATTCTCTACGTATAAGAGGGAGATGATTTCCGGAAACTCTTGGTGCAGATATTCCAGGAAATTTGAAATTTGAAATTTGAAATTTGAAATAGGTTCCCCAAAGACGACGATGAGCATCAGTTCGCCTTTGTGGTTTGAACGCAGGATAAGCGTGCGGAGCAGGCCCGTGTGCGTGTGTTCGTTATAGAAAGTCAGTCCGTGAGTCTTGGCGTACGCGCGGATACCGTTTCGGATGCGGTTATTGATATCCGGCATCAGGTGGCACTCCTCGATATCTAAGACCTTGTCAAAAGCGTTGGGGATATGAAAACCGAGACCCGGTTCGCGTTCTGCATCTTTGGCAGGTGGAGTAGGTAACCATTTGCGGTCAGACCCCGTGAACTCGAGTTTATTGCGGTACTCGTAGATATGCTTGGAACCGAGGATGGGACGAATCTCCGGCAGTTCGATTTTACCGATTCGGGTAAGATTGTCAACAACCTGTTGTTGCTTGTATTTCAACTGCTCTTCATAAGGCAGGATTTGCCATTTGCACCCACCGCAGACGCTAAAGTGCTTGCATCGCGCTTCGCATCGTACGGGACTGGGTTGCACCAGACGAACCACTTTGCCTTCCATGAAACTGTGTTTCTTCTTCGTTATTTGCAGGTCTACGATGTCTCCCGGCACGCAGTTAGGCACAAAACAAACCATATCGTCGATTCGCAAAAGGGCTTTGCCTTCTGCTGCCACACCCGTTATTTCGACCTGCTCATAGAGCGGTAAATTCTTCTTTTTTCCCATCTTTATTCTCGTTTTGGGTGCAAAATTACTACTTTTTTTTTATTTATGCAAATTTATTTGCACATATCAATTATTTTTTGTACCTTTGCACTCGCATTTGGATTTAAGAGAACGCGGGTGTGAATCCCGGACTGACCGGCAACTGTGATGACCATAAGGTCTAAGTCAGATCGCTTGCCAAATGGCTCGATTGATAAGTCCTCTTGGATTAGGACGAACAATGGCAAGAAGATTATTTTTCATAGTTG
>Ga0310690_10007691_pt1 | contig 13822 bp, 12 predicted proteins | sample AusTroGonzalo_MG_2_FD_207661 | JGI IMG/M metagenome (GOLD analysis project Ga0310690, IMG submission 207661) | Bovine rumen microbial communities from tropical cattle in Woodstock, Queensland, Australia - Gonzalo_04 (v2) (version 2) | ecosystem: Host-associated > Mammals > Digestive system >... | reverse complement strand
CGATCACTTCGCGGATAGCCTCGCAAGCGGAACCCATACAGATGATGATGTTCTCTGCGTCTGCAGCGCCGTAGTAGTTGAACGGACGGTACTCGCGACCGGTGATCTTGCTGATCTCCTTCATGTAGTCGGAAACGATGTCGGCTACGCCGTCGTAGTAACGGTTGCAGCTCTCGCGGTGAGCGAAGAAGACATCGGGGTTCTCAGCCATACCGCGCATCTCCGGACGCATCGGCGACAGAGCGCGATCACGGAACTCCTGGAGTGCCTTGTAGTCAACGAGCGGACGGAGATCCTCCATGTCCATCGCCTCTACCTTCTGGTACTCGTGCGAAGTACGGAAACCGTCGAAGAAGTTGAGGAACGGCACGCGGCTCTTGATGGTAGCGAGGTGCGCTACACCGGCGAGGTCCATTACCTCTTGAACTGATGCCTCGGCGAGCATAGCGAAACCGGTTTGACGGCAAGCCATGACGTCTTGGTGGTCACCGAAGATACAGAGCACGTGGGATGCCAGCGTACGAGCGGACACGTGGAAGACGGTCGGGATGAGCTCACCGGCGATCTTGTACATGTTCGGAATCATGAGCAGCAGACCCTGTGACGCCGTGAAAGTGGTGGTCAGCGCACCGGCGTTGAGCGAACCGTGTACGGCACCTGCGGCACCGGCCTCGGATTGCATCTCTTGTACCAGTACGGTTTCGCCGAAGAGGTTCTTACGACCTACGGCAGCCCACTCGTCCACGTTCTCCGCCATCGGCGACGACGGCGTGATAGGATAGATAGCAGCTACCTCGGTGAACATGTAAGCCACATGCGCCGCAGCTGCGTTACCATCCAATGTTAAGAATTTTTTCTCTTTTGCCATAAAATTAACAGTTATTTATTGTTGAGTTTTGATTTTTTCGTTATGACGTTATAACGTTATTACGACCGATTAGTACAAGAATCCAAGCAGCCACAGCGGGATCATGTTGCCGCGGCCGGTTTCGAGTTCGCCGACGGCTGTCGGACGAATCGTGTCACGGCTGGAACCTTTCTCCTTGACATCGAAATAGTATTTCCCGTCGATGACGAACATAGCCGAGCGGTCGGTGGCATTCACTTTGTGTGCACCGTGCACGAACGTATAGAAACAGGTCTCGTACATGTCTAACGGACGCTGCTCGCGCGTGAAATTCATATGCGCCAGGTTCGTGTTGTGCATATAGACCTTGGTCGGCTTCATCGGGAAGTTCTTGCCCTCCAGATAGAGCAGATTGATCAGTCGCGAATCTTTGAGGTACTTGATATAGTTCATCGTCGTGGCACGGCTCAGCTCAATCTCCTCGGATATATTGCTCACGTTCAGCGCACAAGGCGTCTCCCGCAGCAGGATATACAGCAGTTTGCGCAGCTTATGCAGACACGCCACATCTATCTGCTTGATCATCAGCACATCCACCTCCAGTTGCGTGTTCATCGTCTTGAGCAACTCCGCCTCAAATGACTTACTCTCGAGGTACGAGGGGTAATAACCGTGCTTGAGATAATCCTTGAAGTACTCCAGCGGCTGCACCCGTTCGCAGACCTCGCGTGAGATCGAAGCATGGCGGTTGATAATCTCCTCCAGCGAATAGGAACGGAAGCGCAGACCTGTTTGGCGGTTCAGGTACTCACGGAAGGAGAACCCGCGCAGGTTGTAGGTCTTGACGATGTTCGCCAAGTCGTGATTATCCTCCTCGATGTCCATCACCGGAGTCGCGCAGAAGATGATATGCAGTTCCTTGTATTTGTTGTAGCACCGTTTGAGCTCACGTGACCAGTTCGGATACTTGAACAGGTGATCCAGGAACAGATATTGTCCGCCCGATTTGGCAAACCTACCCGCCAAATCCACGATCGTGTGCTCTGTAAAATAGAAATCGTTAAGGCTTACATAGAGGCACGGACGGATCTCCACCGGCTCTTTCTTGCGTTTTCTGGTGGGCTCTTCTACGGGTCTGTTTTTCCACTCCTGCTCAATCTCTTTTGCGCGAGTGAGCAGGAAATCTGTTTTGCCGACTCCTCGTCCGCCCTTGATGGCTATCAAGCGGTCCTCCCAATTGATCTCATCCATCAGCAATCTGCGGATGGGCATAAACGAATGCTCTACCAGGAAATCATGAATCCTGAAAAATGCGTCTAACATGGGAGCTTCCTGTTCCGGAATAATATCCTTAAGAAGCTCGTTTTTTAATTCGGTTAATGGTTCTTTTTTCTGCATTTTGAGTCAAAATCTTGAAAATCCGCTGCAAAGTTACGAAAAATTTTTGGATTTTGCAATACTTACCTTACATTTTTTGATAAAAAATGAGGGTTCACAAGCGCGAACCCTCAAAATTACACATTTTTCGTTAAAAAATCCACCTTTTTTGCAGGTCTTAAAGGCTGATTGCACCGCTCGGACATACGTCTGCGCAAGTACCACACTCTGTGCAAACGTCCGGATCAATCGAGTAGTGTTCGCCTTCTGAAATTGCGCCCATCGGGCATTCGTCAATACATGTACCGCAAGCAATGCAGTCTGTTGAAATTTTGTAAGCCATAATAGTAATATTTGTGATTTGTGATTTTACATTTGTGATTTTCGGTGCAAAGGTACTACTTTTTTTTGAAAGTACCAAATTTTAGGGATAAAAATTTTAAAATTAAGAATTAAAAATTAAAAATTACGAATTATTTTCTCTTCTTTACCGTAGCTAACGCTGCTGCTAATTGTGCAGCAGGGCCTGTTAGTCCTTTGTCTGTCAGTCCCTTACGCTTGGCGTACGTGGTCCAGTCTTTGGCTCCACCCTCGCCTACCGGCAGACCCAGTTGCAGGAAATGGCAGTAGGCGATACCCAGCGCGTCGGTAGCATCGAGTTTCTTCGGCATCTCGTCGTCCGGGATATGCAAAAACCGCTGTAACATGCCTGCTACCTGCTGTTTCGTGCTGTGTCCGTTTCCCGTGATCGCCATCTTGATTTTCATCGGCGAATACTCGTAAATCGGCACATCCTTGCTCAGCGCCGCCGCAATCGCCACGCCCTGCGCATGCACGATCTTGATCATCGTCTGCGGGTTCTTATCCACAAACTGCGTCTCAATCGCCAAACACGAAGGATGATGCTTCTCTATCAGCTCCTGCAAGAAGAAAAACTCCTTCTGCAACCGCGGGTACTGTCCTTCGAGCTTATGCACATCATACGCGCCAAACTCCAGTATTTCAACCTGTTGTCCGACGGTCTTTAGGACGGCGTAACCCATATACAGCGTACCCGGATCGACTCCTAAGATGATATGTTCCGATCGGTTGCGGTCAATCATCTTTCTCGTGATTTCTGACAAATCCGCGAATAATAACTACTACAGCGCCCGCAATGAGCACATAGTCCGCCCACGGCTCAATCTTCGCGACACTCAGCGCCGCCCCGACACCCAATATCACTAATCCGATGATTAATATAATAGATGATTTCCTCATAATCCTGTAACCTGTAACCCGTAACCCGTAACCTGTAACCCGTAACCCGTAACCTGTAACCCGTAACCCCTATTCCTCCACGAGGTATATATCCTCATCAAGCGCGTGCATATAATACGTTTCGCGCGCATAGCGCTCGAGGCTGTCCGTGTTCTGGAGCATGCGTATTTCCTGCTGTGCTTTCTCGGCTCCCGCGCGGTACATATCCCGTTGTTCTTCCAAGCGGTTTATCTCGCGCTGACGACGCCAGGACTGCAGCACGCTCTGATCCCCCACGAACAGATACACGATCAGAAACACCACGATCGTTACCACGTACTTACCCCATTTCCGCACTTGTATATGTGTCCAAAACTCCGAAAAATTCATATTGTTTACGATTTAGTCATCTGCGATTTACGGTTCCTTATCCAAATCCGCTGCAAATTTACTGCTTTTTTTTCAATTACGCAAATTTTCCGCAAAATAATGTATTTTTATTTGCATATCTCGAAAAAAAGTACTAACTTTGCAGCCGAAATTACAAATAGTTACCACCAATAATTATCACATTTGAAGTTGCGCCCGACACAAATTTAGGGTAAATGCTTATGAAAACAAAAATCTTTACTCTTTTCCTCGCTCTCCTAGCAAGCATCGGTACAATGTTCGCAGAAAGGGTAAAAATTGACGATCTCTATTACAACCTTGATGCCTCCAGCCAAACGGCGGTGGTAACTTCTGAACTTGCCTATAATCCATATTGGAATACCCATATTACGGTTGCCAATATTCCTTCTTCTGTAACCTACAATGAAGTAGAATATAGTGTCACAAGCATTGGAGAATATGCTTTTGGGGAATGCACCGATTTGACTTCCGTGACCATTTCCAACAGTGTCATAAGCATTGGACGTTCTGCTTTTGAGGGTTGCAGTGGTTTAGCCACTTTAACAATTCCTAACAGCGTCACCAACATCGGACGTTCCGTTTTTAAGGGTTGCACCGGTTTGACCTCTATGACCATTCCAAAGAGTATAACAAGTCTTGGGTTTTATATTTTCCAAGGTTGCACTAGTTTAACCTCAGTTGACATTCCAAATAGCGTCACAAGTATTGGATATCATCCTTTCTGGGAGTGCACCAGTTTGACTGCTATAAATGTTGATTCAGAAAATCCTAACTATTGTGATATAGATGGTGTATTGTTTAACAAGGATCAAACGAGACTGGAACAATATCCCGCAGGAAAAAAAGCAACTGAATATACTATTCCTACTAGTGTCATATTCATCGCAGACATTGCTTTCAATTATTGCAGCAATTTAACCTCTGTTGAAATTCCTAATAGTGTAAAAAACATTGGAGAACAAGCTTTCGCTTTTTGCACTAGTTTAACCTCAGTTGACATTCCCAATAGCGTCACATACATCGGAGAAAATGCCTTCTATCAATGCACCGGTTTGACCACTATTGCTATTCCTAATAGCATCACAAAAATTGAAAATAATATTTTCAATGGTTGCACCAGTTTGATTTCTATTGAAATTCCCAATAGCGTTACTCACATTGGAGACAGGGTTTTCTTTGGCTGTACCGGTTTGACTTCTATTGATATTCCCAATAGCGTCACATACATTGGAGATTATGCTTTCCATCAATGTATCGGTTTGACCTCTATTACGTGCGAAGCGGTAACACCTCCTTCGTTAGGCAATAAAGTCTTTGATGGCGTGGACAAATCCATTCCTCTCTATGTTCCCGAAGAGAGCGTTGATACTTACAAAGCGAGAAATCAATGGAAGGATTTTATGAATATCCAGCCTATTGCTAATGTCCCTTCATCTATTGACTATATCACAACAGATCAACATCTTACTCAAAAATTTGTTAAAGATGGCCAACTCTTCATCCGTACCGATGACTCCCGCACCTACACCCTCACCGGACAGCAGGTGAAGTAATCGGCACATCCAATTGCTTCTGCTACACAGCAAGCGCCGGACTCACTCACGAGTTCGGCGCTTACTTTATTGATTGACAGCCTCTTCCGTCATCACTTTCGCTCTCCGTACCCGCCGCATAACAGGCGTAAAGTTCATCGCCACAGCCGCCATCACTTTGTCCACATATTTCTTCTTCGGATGAACCGGAGTCAGGAACAACTGATACACTTGATGCCCTTTGTAAAACCCCTTTTTCGCGCTTGGCTGCTTACGGATCATCACCCAATAACCGCACGCCTCCGCATCTTTGAGCATGTTCTGACGACCGGTCAAATCGTTGACAAGGTTCGATTTGTAGATAAACTCCACGTATGTCCCGCTGCGCGCAGTCCGGTGACGACGCACGAGCTCAATGTCATAGTGCCTCCGCAAAATCCCTACCCATTCGTTCAAAATCTCATTCCTTTTCATCTTCCTATAACTCTATTTATATCTGTTTATCCATTTAAATTTTTCTCTCCACATGCCAACACATGCACTCACACCTCGCAACCTGGTCGGAACGTATCCTCCTCACCCTTTATATACTATGTATATAATCCGCGCAACTCTTTTCCGACTGCAAATTTACTGCTTTTTTTTGATATATGCAAGTTTTTTACCCCTGTTTTGCGAACAAAAAATAAAAATATGGCACTTTTCTTGCATATATGCAAAATTTTTTGTACCTTTGTAGCCGATTTAATATGTTTGTGCTATGAAAACCCGATTTTCGCTGTTATTCATCGCCCTTTTGGCCTGCCAAATTATAGCGGCACAGGTACATATATCCGTAAGCGACCCGGAGACGTGGGATGCGGAAGAATTGCGTCCGTACATCGGACAGAAAGTGATTTTCGATGTGCCTATTGTAGTGTGCTCGAACTACGGAGGCGCGCTGACGGTTTCTACCCGTCGTCTGTACTCGCCTACTAACCAGGCTCAGCCGCGCACAGACGACTACAAGGACATTATGCGCCTCAACAGCATCGGTTCGATGTCCCTCTACGGCGTGAGCGGATACCATCGGTGCGGCGAGAAGATCTATAACTTGCAGGCGAAAGTGAACAGCACAAGCAGTTTGTCATGGATCAGCGGCGAATGGCGTGGGAACACCCGCGCGGATTTGGAAGCCGGAATCCCGGATTTGGGCGACTACCGCTTGCTGATCTGCACGATGAACCTCGAGTATTATCTGGTGGCTACTGCGGGCGGTTCGATGGGTCCGAGAACGAAGACAGAGCATCAGCGGCAGCGCAAAAAAGTGAACAACGCGCTGACCCTTATCAACGCCGATGCCTACGGATTAGTGGAGATCGAGCAAGGGCAAGCTGCCCTCAACGAGATCGCCAGCGACCTCAACGACCGTCTTCCTGAACGCAATTACGCCTATATTGACGATGGTTCCAAGCCCAGCGGCACATACACCAAAGCGGGCTTTGTTTATGACCAGAACAAGCTCCGCCCTATAGGTGCAATCCAGGAGATAAACGCCAAAGTGCAAAACCGCAAGAAGATGATCTGCTTCGAGGAGATTGCGACCGCCGAGCGGTTTGTTTTCTCCGTCAATCACTTCAAAGCCAAGTCTGGCAGCGGTTCGGGCTCTGATGCAGACCAGGGCGACGGGCAGGGTACGTACAACGCCACACGTGTGGAGGAGGCACAAGCCGTCATCGACCAGTACCGCCGTTACTACGCACAAATAAAGGAGAAAGACCTGCTTATCATGGGCGACTTGAACGCGTACGGCAAAGAAGATCCGATTATCAAGTTTTTGGATGCAGGATTTATTGACCTGCACCGTTCATTCCATGCGGACAGTAGCTACAGTTACCAGTTCCGGGGTTTAGCGGGGTATCTGGATCACGCTATTTGTAACGAGTCTCTTCGTCCGCAAATAACCGGTGCAGTTGGTTTTCATATCAACTCCGACGAATCGGATAATTTCACGTACGACAAGTCTTCTGACGTAAGTATGTTCCGCAGTTCCGACCACGATCCCGTGTTGGTAGGTCTCAAACTGGATAGTACGCTGACCTACGACTCGAGTCCGACCCTAAACGTGCGGGAGGTTATGGCAGGCAACGAGAAAACGCTGACCATCTCCAATGCGTTCAAAGACGGGCAAGACAGTTACTATGCCATCTATGACTTGAGCGGACGCTCGGTCAGCGCCACGAGCGATACCTACCATAAAGTGGAGTCCGCCTTGCAACCTGTTGAGATGCCTGCAGCGCCGGGTCTGTATATACTGTACGTGTATTACGACCATCAAGTATATAAATACAAATTCATCGTTCGATAGTGGATTTATTCAGCCAAATAGAAGAACCGGAGCGCGAAGAGCTGAGAAAGCTGCGTAAGGAGTTAGAGGAAGCTAACTATAAGTACTATGTACTTAACATGCCTACTCTTTCCGACCGTGAGTTCGATGAGAAAATGCATCGCCTGCAAGAACTGGAGGCGCTATTCCCCGATATGTTCGATCCCAAAAGCCCAACGCAGCACGTAGGAAGCGATTTGGGAAAGAAGGGCTTTGAGCAAGTCAAACATAAATACCCGATGCTCTCGCTTGCGAACTCGTACTCGCGCGAAGAGATTGAGGAATGGGTGCGTAAGTTGCCTGCGGGCGTAGAGATCGTATGCGAACTGAAGTACGACGGGTTGAGTATCAGCCTTTGGTACGAGCATGGCGTGCTGGTCAAAGCGCTCACCCGCGGAGACGGTCAACAAGGGGACAATGTCATCGACAATATCAAGACCATCCCCTCTATCCCTTGGCGTATTGAAAGGACAGATGTGCCGGAATTCTTTGAATTAAGAGGCGAAGTCCTGCTGCCGTGGGAGCGGTTTGAAGCCTTGAACAAAGAGCGCGAGGAACAGGAAGAGCCGCTTTTCGCAAATCCGAGAAATGCCGCAAGCGGTACGCTGAAATTACAGGATCCCCGTGAAGTAGCACGTAGGGGACTTGACGCCTACCTCTACTATATGTTGGGCGAAAACCTGCCTGGCAAAACGCATTTCGAGCGTCTGGAGACCGCAAAGGCATGGGGTTTTCATATCTCCGATGCCATCAAAGTGTGCCACAACGTCGATGAAGTGATGAACTACATTGCTTATTGGGACACCGAACGCAAGAACTTACCAGTTGCCACAGATGGCATTGTACTGAAAGTCAACAATCTCGCACAACAAGAAGAGTTGGGTTTCACCGCCAAGACTCCTCGTTGGGCGATTGCGTATAAGTTTCCTGCAGAAAAGCAACTTACCCTACTCCGCGAGATCACGTACCAGGTAGGTCGCACAGGTGTCGTAACGCCGGTAGCGAATCTGGAGCCGGTGCAGTTGAGCGGCACGATGGTTCAACGCGCAACGCTGCATAACGAGGACTTCATCAAACAGTTGGACATCCGTCCGGGCGATCGGGTGTGGGTAGAGAAAGGCGGAGAGATTATTCCAAAGATTGTCGGTCGTGCCGACCGAACGGATGAGGGGTTACAGGTTACAGGTTACGGGGAATGTTCTTTCCCGACTCACTGTCCCGAATGCGGGACACCGCTTGTGCGGGTGGAAGGAGAAGCAGCATGGCGGTGTCCGAATGAGGCAGGTTGTCCGCCGCAGATAAAAGGCAAGATAGAGCATTTCGTATCCCGCAAAGCCATGAACATAGAAGGGCTGGGCGAAGAGACGATTGATTTGTTCTATCAAAAGGGTTTGTTGCTCAACATCGCGGATATCTATGATTTGAAATTGGAGGACATTGCTGCGCAAGAACGGCTCGGCGAGAAGAGTGCGCAGAACATACTCGACGGTATTGAGGCATCGAAGCAAGTGCCGTGGTCAAGAGTGTTGTTTGCGCTCGGCATCCGCATGGTCGGCGAAACGACAGCCAAGAAAATTGCCCGCAAGTACAACACGATTGACACGCTTATGTGGGCTACAGCCGAGCAATTGTGCGCCATCGAAGATGTAGGTCCGCAAATCGCTGAGAACATCGTGAAGTATTTCGAGGACATACGGAATCTGGAGATTCTAGATCGTTTGCGAAAAGCAGGACTACAAATGGAGGGCGAAGCGGAAGCAGAGCCGACAAGCGACAAGTTGGCAGGACTTTCTATCGTCATTTCCGGTACGTTCAGCCATCACAGCCGCGATGAGTACAAAGCGATGATTGAAGCGAACGGCGGTAAGAATGTCGGTTCGGTCAGCAAGAAGACTTCGTTCATTCTGGCAGGCGAGAACATGGGGCCTGAGAAACGCAAGAAAGCCGAAGAGTTAGGTATAAAACTGGTTAGTGAAGATGAATTTTTAGAGATGCTATGAAACTGAAAGAAAAGATATTTGATTATTTGCAGAAACGGCAAACGGAGCGCAAGACACGTTTCCCGCGTTGGGATCAACCGCTGAAGATCCTAATTATCTATGAAAGTGATGTGTTGGAGCGAAACGACGCGATGAAGACCATCCGTCAAGATCTGCTCAAACGGAACATGGATGTCACTATGTGGGGCTATGTGGAAAAGAAAGAAATCATGACGCTCATTCTTCCGCAAAGCCGTATTTTAGGTCTGACGGATTATAATTTTCTGGGTAAACCACAAGACTACGTAATACGGGATTTGCAGGCAGAGCACTATGATTTGCTGATTGATTTGACTACTCGGCCGTTACTGCCTTTGCGGTATATTGCCATGTACGCAAACGCGGATTTCAAAGTAGGTCTGAATCTGGGCGAAGGCATACACGATATGTTGCTGTCCCTGCCTAATTTTAATCCCGAGGAAGGCGAGAAAGCGGCTCTCGAAGCTACTTGGCTATACGATCAGATTATGCGATTTATCACAACTATCAAAAGCAATGATTAAAGGTTTAGGCACGGCACTTATCACGCCCTTTAAAGCAGACAAAAGTGTGGATTATGACGCTCTTGCGCGGTTATTGGATACCCAACTCACTGGTTTTGTGGATTATATCGTTGTATTGGGCACTACAGGCGAAGCGGCTACGATGACGGAGAAGGAGCGCGAAGAAGTACGTACATTCATCCGCAAATATGTCAAAGGGCGTCTGCCGTTGGTATTGGGTGTCGGCGGTAATAATACCGCAGCTGTTTGTGAGAGTTTGCGCACGATTGATCTCAGCGGATTTGAAGCGGTATTAAGCGTGTGTCCCTATTACAATAAGCCGAATCAGGAAGGGCTTTATCAGCATTTCTGCGCAGTAGCGGAAGCGTCTCCGATACCGGTTATATTATATAATGTACCCGGGCGTACAGGCGTAAACCTGCTGCCGGAAACCGTTATGCGGATTTGGGAGGCGCAGCCGAAGAAGATCGTCGGCATCAAAGAAGCGAGCGGAAATGTAGAGCAGATCAAGCATCTGATTGATTTGGCTAAAGACAAGTTGCTCGTAATCAGCGGAGATGACGGCATCGCGTGCGAAATCATGGAAGCAGGAGGAGCGGGATTGATTTCGGTGGCAAGTAACGCGTTTGCGGAAGATTTTTGGGATATTGTGCATCAAAAGGATCAAGCTAAACAGGCGCAATACGCAGAGATGGTGAGACTTCTTTTTGCAGAAGGCAATCCTGTGGGAATAAAGGCGGTATTGGCGCAAAAGGGGATTATAGAAAATCATCTACGGCTTCCGCTTGTTCCGGCAAGCAAAGAATTGCAAGAAACGATACGAAAAGAGATGGCCTAATGACCATCTCTCGTTTTTTGTAAGAACATCTAGCTAGATGATTCTCCGCATTTAAGCAGCTTTCTTCTTTGCTTGATCAACAACTGCTTTGAAAGCAGCGGGTTGATTCATAGCGAGGTCAGCAAGCGCCTTACGGTTGATGACGATACCTGCTTTCTTGAGGCAACCCATTAACTGGCTGTAGCTCAAGCCTTCGAGGCGAGCGGCAGCGTTAATACGCTGAATCCAGAGAGCACGGAACGTACGTTTTTTGTTCTTACGGTCGCGATAAGCATACTGCAAACCTTTCTCCCATGTGTTCTTGGCAACTGTCCATACATTAGCACGGCCACCAAAGTTACCACGGGTAAGCGACATGATCTTCTTTCTACGATTGCGCGAAGCAACATGATTTACTGATCTAGGCATTTTCTTTTCCTTTCACTTTAGTGGTTAAACTTAACGTAACAACAGCATTTCGCGAACGGAACGCAGGTTAGTTTGATCTACTAACGCAACATGTGTCAAGTTGCGTTTTTGCTTCTTTGTCTTCTTCGTCAGAATGTGACTTTTGTAAGCGTGCTTACGCTTGATTTTACCGGTTCCGGTAAGCGTGAAACGCTTTTTTGCACCGGAGTTCGTTTTTACCTTAGGCATTTTGTAATAAATAATTTAATTGTTAATACTACATCCGATAGGCAGCCGAGCGCACACGGCGCTTAGTAAAGGTAGGCCTTCGGATGGTTGTTTCTTTATATGTTAACCCTTGTTACTCTTCGGGCTAAAGTTGAGAATCATTCTCTTGCCCTCGAGATTAGGCACATTGTCAGGTTTACCGTATTCGGCGAGGTCTTCAGCGAATCGTGCAAGCAGGAGTTCTCCTTGTTCTTTGAACACGATAGATCTACCGCGGAAGAAGACGTAGGATTTCACTTTGTTGCCTTCTTTGAGGAACTCAATCGCGTGTTTGAGTTTGAAATTGTAGTCGTGGTCATCCGTTTGCGGTCCGAAACGAATTTCTTTGACCTCCATTTTCTTGGCGTTCGCTTTCGCCTCTTTTTGTTTTTTCTTCTGTGCGTAGAGGAACTTCTGGTAGTCGATGATTCGGCAGACAGGCGGGTTTGCCGTTGCAGCGATCTCGACGAGGTCGAGGTTCATTTCGTCGGCCATATGCATAGCCTGTTGGAAGGAGTAAATCCCCTGCTCTACGTTGTCGCCGATGAGGCGCACTTGTTGTACTCCGCGAATTTTGTCGTTGATACGATGCGGATCTTCTTTAATAACTCGACCACCGCGTGGCCGTTGAGGAATAGTTGCTATATTCTTACCTATTTGTGGTTAATAACGGTACTTTTCGCGTGGGCGCACTACACCCACCATCGAAAAAGCGTGCAAAGTTACAACTTTTTTCCGATATACGCAAGAAAATTCGTAGAATAATCGTACGCAGTTAAGAAAAGTGCAATTTTTTTCACTTTTTTTTATAATTATTTGCGCGCGTGAAATATTTTTTGTAATTTTGTAGCCGATTTTGACCTAATGTGTAAAATCTTAAAATAATACATATATGAAGAAGAGTATTTTGGCAATTGTAGCGGTTGTTGCGTTAGCGTTCGTAGGCTGCGATGAAAAGGCTTACATCAACGACCCGGGAGACAACAACTTTAATTACGATTCAATTCCTGTTTTTATTGCGGACACGAACGGAATAAAGATCAGTGTGGATAGCGCAATTGCCATATGCAAGCAACTGAAAGCGGATGAGGTGACGGCTGAAATGTACAAGCTGAGCGGCGTGATTACATCTCTGCTGACGAAAGCGGAAGACATACCCGGCAAGTACACCAACATCAACTTCCTGATTTCAGACAACGGCGGTAAGACATCGTTGAAATGTTATTACATGAACAACCTCAACAACGCTCCGTTCCGCAAGTCATCCGATGTACCTCGTGCGGGATCAAAAGTGACCGTAGTGGGTCTGCTGACGAACTACAACGGCGAAGCAGAGATGAAGAACGGCTATTTTGTCCGCATCGAAGAACCTGTAGAGGAATAGGTAAGAGGTAAAAGGTAAGAGGTAAAAGGTAAGAGTTGAAAGAAATTTTAAAAACAATTTATTATATTAAAAATGGCAAGTTTACAAAAAATTAGAAATCATGGCGCCCTGCTGATTGCAATCGTGGGTTTGGCCATGCTGGCATTTATCCTCGGAGACTTTTTGAACTCCGGTAGTAGTTTCTTCAACCGCAGTCGTGAGAATGTAGGTGTTATTGAAGGTCAAAAAATCCACTACACGGAGTACGAGGCAGCAAAAGAACAATTGACAGAAGTTTACAAAATCGAGTCCGGCCGCACGGATTTTGACGAGGATCTGTACTCGCAGATTCGCAATCAGACGTGGAACATGCTTTTGATGGACCACACGCTCCGCGCACAGGCAGAGAAAATCGGTATGGACATTACAGCCGACGAGTTGAGCGAGTTGTGCATCGGTGAAAACGTTCACCAGATCATCCGCAGCCGTCGTGCTTTTGCCGACGAGAACGGACAGTTCAGCCGCGACGCAGTAGTTAACCTGCTTCAGGCGATCAACCAAGACGACGCAGACAATGCAAACCTCAAACAGGCTAAGACCTATTGGTTGTATTGGGAGAAAGCCGTTCGTATCAGCTACATGCAGAAAAAGTAC
>Ga0310690_10007689_pt1 | contig 13824 bp, 9 predicted proteins | sample AusTroGonzalo_MG_2_FD_207661 | JGI IMG/M metagenome (GOLD analysis project Ga0310690, IMG submission 207661) | Bovine rumen microbial communities from tropical cattle in Woodstock, Queensland, Australia - Gonzalo_04 (v2) (version 2) | ecosystem: Host-associated > Mammals > Digestive system >... | reverse complement strand
CGTGGTCACCGTGGGCGTGAAGGCGACTATCATCGCCAACGGCCAGGTGAGCGAGGATCAGGCTTACACGATCGTGAAGACGATCTTTGAAGGCAAAGACAACATTGCCCACGACAAGGCAAAGGAACTGGATCTAGAATACGCTTCCACCTGCGGTCTGCCTTATCATGCCGGCGCAGCCAAGTACTTCGCTGAACAGGGCATTACGGTTGACGCTGCCAATCCCTGAGTGAACGGCCGGGAATCCGCTTCCCCTTAAGCGGGGGCGGATTCCCATATCCTTTTTTATTTTGTCAGTGAGCGCATCTGTTTAATTGAAAGAATGATGGGTTTTGATCCGATTGATTTGCCGGCGGCAAATCAATCAGATGATTTGAGGAGCGGGTTTTGTGAGCAAAAAGGACGAAAAACTGATTCCCGAGACCGGGGAAGAAAGACAGGCGACCGCGGAAGAGCTGGACGCGATCATGCGGAAGTATGACCGGGAAAGCAACGTGCGGATCTGGGAGGGAAAACCGAAGATTATTGTCGGGGCCTTTCTGGCCGCCTTTTCCCTGTACTGCATCTATGTGACGCTGTTTGCCAATATGCTGGATCAGGTTCGGCTGAGCTCCTTTATGGGGCTGGTGGTCGTGATGGGCTACCTGACCTATCCGGCGAAAAAGGGCCGGGTGAAGGTGAACTACATGCCCTGGTACGACATTGTGCTGATGGTGCTGGGCGCGGCGGCATTCTTTTACTATACCTTCCGCGCACCGCAGCTGATGACGATGCGGATCAAGACGAAACTCACGGATCCCGTTTACATCACGGCGGGCATTGTCGGCATCGTGGTGCTTTGCGAGCTGTGCCGGCGGAGCGTGGGTCTTCCGATCCTCTGCGTGGCGGGGGCGTTCCTGGCCTACACGATTTACTTCTACGTGAAGGACGGGAAGTTGATGGCCAACGTGGTGCACGAGTTGTTCTACAACGAGAACGGCCTGTTCAGCACGCCGGTGAACGTTTGCTCGAAATACATTGTGGTTTTCATCATCTTCGGCGCATTCCTTGAAAACACCGGCATTTCCGAGTTCTTCATTTCCCTGGCCAACGGGCTGACCGGCCGGTTTGCCGGCGGACCGGCGAAGGTGGCCGTGATTTCCAGCGCCCTTTGCGGCATGGTTTCCGGCTCCTCGGTGGGCAACACGGTGACTACAGGATCGATTACGATTCCGATGATGAAAAAAACCGGATACGACAAGAACTTCTCGGGCGCCGTGGAGGCGGCGGCTTCCACCGGCGGACAGATCATGCCGCCGATCATGGGCGCGGCGGCCTTCCTGATGGCGGACTATCTGGGCGTGCCCTACAGCAACATCATCGTGCGGGCGATTCTGCCGGCATGCCTGTACTTCCTGGGCGTGTTCCTTTCGGTGCACCTGGAAGCGAAGCGCCTGGGCCTGAAGGGGCTGACGAAGGAACAGCTTCCGCGGGTGAAGGAACTGATGAAGGAAAGCTATCTGCTGCTGCCGCTGGCGATCCTGATTTATCTGGTTTGCTCGAACATGAAGACCATGCAGTTCTCCGCGGCGGTCTCCATCCTGGCGACCATCGTGGTGGGACTGATTTCCAACTACCTGAAGATGCGCAAGGCGGTGAAGAACACGGCCGCCGAGTATCCGGCCTCCTTCAACGAAGCGTATCTGCTACCCTTTGCGATCATCGTTTACCTGCTGCTTTCGCTGCGGGAGGAAGTCGTGCCTTCGCTGATCATCACCGCGATCATCACCGTGGTGGTATGGTTCTTCTCGTGCTACGTGGTGATGCGGAAAGCTTACCGCAAAATGCGCTCGACGGACGAAAACGTTCGGGAGACGACGCAGGAGATTCACGAATCCCTGTTCAAGCCGGTGAACGTTTTCCGGGCGCTGGAAAACGGCGGACGGAACTGCATCTCCGTGGCGGTGGCCTGCGGCGTGGCGGGCCTGATCTGCGGATGCCTGACGGTGACCGGACTGGCGTCAACGGTGATCAACGCCATCGTGACCATTTCCCAGGGGAAACTGTTCCTGGGATTGCTGCTGACGATGATCTGCTGCATTATCCTGGGCATGGGCCTGCCGACGACGGCGACCTACTGCATTATGGCTTCCACGTGCGCGCCGATTCTGATTCAGATGGGCGTGCCGGAGTTGGCGGCGCACTTCTTCGTTTTCTACTACGGCATTGTGGCGGATATTACGCCGCCGGTTGCGCTGGCGGCTTACGCCGGATCGGCCATATCCGGCGGAAGCCCGATGAAAACAGGCGTCAACGCGACAAAACTGGCCATCGCGGGCTTTATTATCCCGTTTATCTTTGCGCTGAGCCCGGATATGCTGCTGATCAATACTACGTGGTATGAAGTGGTGCTGATTACCGTGACATCCATCGTCGGCATGTACGGGGTGACGATCGGCCTGAGCGGATTCAGCAGCTTTGAGGCGACCGGACCGAACCGGGTGATCGGCATTGTTCAGCGGGTGGTTGCCATCGCCGGCGGCCTGATGCTGATCTATCCCGGATGGGTGACGGACCTGGCGGGCATCGTGCTGGTCGGCGTCGTGCTCCTTTGGAAACGGCTGCAGACAAGGAAAATACCGGCATAAATTTTTAAGAGAACGACCGGTCGGGGGTGCTTCGGCACGCCGGCCGGTTTTTCTTTCCTTTTTTCCTCAAAAGAGATATAATAAACCGATACACATTCGGGAGGGATTCTTTTCATGCACTCGGTCTGGTCGCTGATGCTGAACAGCGTGCTGCTGGGCTTCGGGCTGGCCATGGACGCTTTTTCCGTTTCCCTGGTGAACGGACTGCGGGAGCCGGACATGCCGAAGAGCCGGATGGCCCGGATCGCGGGGGTGTTCGGCGGATTCCAGATGCTGATGCCAATGATCGGATGGATTTGCGTGCGGACGATCCTGGAGATTTTCCAATCCCTGCAGACGTATATTCCGTGGATTGCCTTCGGGCTGCTGGTGTTCATCGGCGGGAAGATGATCCTCGAGGGGATCCGGAACCGGGAAGCGGAAGAAGCGGAGAAGATCGGCACCGGGGGACTGATGATCCAGGGGATCGCCACCTCCATCGACGCGCTGAGCGTCGGGTTCACGATGACGGAGCTGACCTGGATACAGGCACTGGCGGAATCGGCCCTGATCGGGGCGGTGACCTTCGGGATCTGCATGGGAGGCATCCTGATCGGACGGAAAGCCGGAACGAAACTTTCCGGAAAGGCCTCCATCCTGGGAGGATGCGTGCTGATTGCGATCGGGATCAAGATGGTGGCGTTCGGGTAGTGGTTAGTGGATAGTGGTTAGTGGATAGTGTTTTTGGAGGGTTTAGGTTTTAGGTTATAGGGTTTAGGATTTTGAATGTGGGTTTTAGGGATTAAGGTTGAGAGAGGATGTTGAATTTTGAAGAAGATTTTTGCTTTGGTACTGGCTTTGGCGCTGGCTGTTTCGGCCTTCGGGGCTTTCGCGGAAGGACAGAAGGCGCCGGACTTTATCCTGGAGGGATACGACGGGGAAAGCAGCACGCGGAACTGGGAGACCAACCTGTTTTTTGAACGGATGGAGGAAAAAACCGGGATTTCCTTCCAGTTCAGGGAGTTTACGAGCTATGAAAAATGGAAGGAGCGGAAGACAGCCATCAAGGCGGGGGAAGACCTGCCGGACGTGCTGTTCAAGGCCGAACTGAACGCCTCGGAGATCCGGGATCTTTACGAGGCGGGCGTGCTGATTGACCTGAAGCCCTACCTGGAAGAATACGCGCCGGACCTGTGGAAGATTCTGCAGGAGGATCCGGACGCCCTGGCGGCGATCACGCTCGAGAACGGCGCCATTCCGGCGCTGCCGGCTTTCAACGACCTTCAGAACAACGACGTGATGTGGATCAACAGCAGCTGGCTGAAACGGCTGAAGCTGGAGACGCCGAAGACCGCGGAAGAGCTGACGGAAGTGCTGCGGGCGTTTAAGACCGGAGACCCGAACGCCAACGGATCGAAGGACGAGATTCCGCTGACGTTCATCGGCATGTGGGAGCTTCGCTTCCTGGGCCACGCCTTCGGCATCATCGACAACGACTACTACCTTTCCGCGAAGGACGGGAAGGTGACCTCCTCGCTGACAAGCGACAACAACCGGGCCTTCCTGGAATGGCTGCACGGACTCTGGGACGAGGGGCTGCTGGACCACAACGGGTTCTCCATGGCGGATTCGATGCGGCAGATTACGGACGAAAAGAAAACGATTCCCTACGGGCTGATTCTTTCCTCTTCGCCGCTGACGGTTGTGCCTTCGGCGTCGTTGAGCAGCTATACGCTGCTGCTTCCCCTGGCATACGATGGGAAACAGGTATACCGGGATCTGACGGGAAACGTGATCCGCGGCACGTTCGCGATTACAAGCCGCTGCAAGGAACCGGAAAAACTGGTCAGCTGGGTGAACCGGCTGTATACGGAAAAAGACTCGTTGATGGCGCAGTACGGCCTGGAAGGAAAGGAATACACCTTCCGGGAAGACGGACTTTGGGAGTGGAGCGAGGATCTGACCACCGTTGCGGAATACATGCTGCCGGAAAACACCATCGCAAGCGGAACGTCGGCGCCGGGAATCAGCAGCGCGGCATTCCAGACGAAATACAGCGACGAGGACGCGCGGCAGGATATCATCGAACTGCTGGAACTGAAGAAATACGCGGTGCTGCCGATGCCGCTGGTGTCGCTGACGGCGGAGGACGAGAAAGCCATCGCGGAGATTCAGCTGAAGCTTTCCGACTGGGCGGAGACCGCCATGGCCCGGTTTGTGACGGGGGACGTTCCGCTGACGGACGAGACGTGGAAAGAATTCTGCGAAACGGCGGAGAAGCTGGGCCTGAACGAGATGATCGCGCTCTGGCAGAAGTACGTGCGGTAGGGGTTAGGGTTTAGGGTATAGGGTTTAGGGTATAGGGTTTGGGATTCAGGGGTTAGGGATTAGTTGAAAAGATCGATCGGACGGGGAGGGACTTGCATGGAACTGGAAACGATGGTTCAGGCGCTGGAGACGCCGGAGGCCGCGGCACAGCTGGGGCGGCTTTACGGAAACGATCCGGAGACGATTGAAAAACAGAAGGCGCGCTACGGCGCGATGATCCGCCAGCACCGGAAGCTGTTCGGCGACCGGGGAAACGTTTTCCTGGTGAGCGCGCCGGGACGGACGGAGATCGGCGGAAACCATACGGACCACAACCACGGACGGGTGCTGGCGGCGGCGGTGAACCTGGACACCCTGTGCGCCGTGACGCCGCGGAACGACCTGACGGTGCAGTTCCACAGCCACGGCTATCCGCCCATTGAGATCCGTCTGGACGACCTTACGGTGCACGAAGACGAGAAGGGCACCACCATGGCGCTGATCCGCGGGGTGGCGGCGGGCATGAAGGAAGCCGGATACCGGATCGGCGGATTCGACGCGGCGGTGAGTTCCACCGTTGCCGGCGGCAGCGGACTGAGCAGTTCCGCGGCGCTGGAAGTGATGCTGACAGGGGCGCTGGACGCGCTGTACAACCGGTTTGACATGCCGTATGTGCTGCGGGCGCAGATCAGCCAGCGGGCGGAGAACATCTGGTTCGGGAAGCCTTCCGGATTGCTGGATCAGATGGCCAGCGCGGCGGGCGGACTGGTGACGGTGGACTTCCGGGATCCGGCGAAGCCCGAGGTGCAGGCGCTGCAGTACGATTTCGCCCGGAAGGGCTACGCGCTGGTGGTGGTGGCCACCGGCGGCTCCCACGCGGACCTGACGGATCATTATTCCGCCATTCCGGCGGAGATGCGGGCCGTTGCCCGCTGCTGCGGACAGCAGGTTCTGCGGGACATTACGGCGGAGCAGCTGATGGCAAACGCCGGCGACATCCGCCAAAAAGCCGGAGACCGGGCGCTGATGCGGGCTTTCCACTTCGTGAAGGAAGACGCGCGGGTGCCGGAGCAGGTGAAGGCGCTTCGGGAAGACCGTATGGAAGACTTCCTGCGGCTGATCATCGAGAGCGGCCGGAGCAGCTATATGTACCTTCAGAACGTTTACGGCCCGGGGACAGACCAGAGCCTGAGCCTTGCGCTGTGCATGGCGGAGGAGATGCTGGCGGGAAAAGGCGCCTGGCGCATTCACGGCGGCGGCTTTGCCGGGACGACACTGAACTTTGTGCCGACGGAGGAGGTCGGCCGGTTTGTGGAAACCATGGACTGGACCTTCGGGGAAGGCGCCTGCAAGGTGCTGAACATCCGTCCGGAAGGAGCGGCATGGCTGAGATGCTGACGGAGACAAACAGCGCGGAAGAGACCCGAGCGCTGGGCGAGAAACTGGCGGAGCGGCTTCAGGCGGGCGACGTGGTGACGCTGGAGGGCGAGCTGGGCGCCGGGAAGAGCGAACTGGCCCGGGGCATTGCCAGAGGCCTGGGGGTGGCGGAGACCGTGACCAGCCCCAGCTTTACGATTCTGAACGTTTATGAAAGCGGGCGGGTTCCGCTGTACCACTTCGACTGGTATCGGCTGGAAAGCGAGGAAGAACTGTATGAGCTGGGGATGGACGAATACCTGGGCGGAGACGGCATCGCGGTGGTGGAATGGGCGGAACGCTGCCCGGACGCCGTGCCGGAAAACGCGATTCGGATCACATTGGAAGCGACCGGCCCGGAAAACCGGCGGATTCTTGTCAGGATTTAGGATTCAGGATTCAGGATATAGGGTTTAGGGTATAGGGTTTAGGTTTTAGGGATTAAAGTATATGAGATTATTGATCATAGATACATCGGGACCGGTTTGCGGGGTCGCGGTGATGGAAGACGAAAAGGTTCTGAGCGAGTTTACGGCGCAGAACCGGAACACGCATTCCGCAAACCTGATGCCGATGACGGAGGCGGCCCTGGAGGCGGCCGGCAAAAGCATCGGGGAGATGGACGCGATTGCGGCGGTGACCGGACCGGGCAGCTTTACGGGCGTGCGCATCGGCGTGGCAACGGCGAAGGGCCTGGCCCATGGCGCGGGAATTCCCTGCATTCCGGTGGACGCACTGGAGGCGCTGAACGCCTCCGCGGGCGGGTTTTCGGGCGTGGTATGCCCGATTCAGGACGCGCGGGCCGGACAGGTTTACGGCGCGGCTTTCCGCGGCGGGGAGCGCCTGATGAAGGATGAAGCGCTGAAATTGGAAGCGTTTCTCGAAAAAATTTCCGGGATGGGGGAATCCTTTCTGTTCCTGGGGGACGGGATGCCGGTGCATCGGGAGAAGATCCGGGAAGTGCTCGGGGAAAAAGCGGTGTTTGCTCCCGCACACCTGAATTACCTTCGGCCGGCGGCGGCAGGGGTTCTCGCCATGGAGAGCGGAGAGAAAACGGACTACCTGAATCTTGAGGCGACCTATCTGCGGCCGCCGAACGCCCAGAAGAACAAGAAACTTCTGGAAGCCATGGGGATGAAACAGGAATGAACGGAGAGGCAACGATCCGCCGCATGGATCGCGGCGATCTGGACGCGGTGTGCGCCATTGAAAACGCAACCTTCGCGGTGCCGTGGAGCCGGGAGAGCTTCCGGCAGGAACTGGAGCGGAACGTGGCCGCGCGGTATCTGGTGGCGGAGGCGGACGGAAAAGTGGTCGGATATGCCGGGGCCTGGGTGATTCTGGACGAAAGCCACATCACGAACATCGCCGTTCTGGAAGCATACCGGGGGCGGGGCATCGGAAAACAGCTGACCGGAGCGCTGCTGCAGTATCTTTCGAACCTTGGGGCATGCTACGCGACGCTGGAGGTCCGGGTGAGCAACGAACGGGCCCAGAACCTTTACAAAGGGCTCGGATTCGTGAGCGTCGGCAAGCGGAAACGCTACTATGAGGACAACGGGGAGGATGCCTTGCTGATGGTATGCGAACACATGCCGGAGGTGGAGGAGGACTTTTCGGAGGAACCCTGGCCGGCGGCGGCCGCTGCCGCGGAGGAGCGGGAATGACAGGGAATCGGCTGACGGCGGCGGTGGCTGCGATGCTTTTTGCGGTGCTGGCGGTTTCCTGTGCTTTGACGGAAAACACGCCGGACTGGACAGAGACGGACGAAACCGTGATCGCGGATCCGGCGGGCATGGCTTCCACGGCCGAAAACGCGCCGACATGGGCGGATGTTTCGCTGAACAGCCGCGGATTTCTGGACGAGGGCGAATACGTGCTGGAAGACGCGGAGAACGGACACTGGATGTATGTGAACGGGACGCTTCGGATCCAGATCGTCCAAACCTTTGAAACGCCGGAGAAGATCCGGAAGAAGGACGCGGAACAGACCTTCAACTGCTTTACGACGGAAATCTGGTGCGACACGGAGGCGGGGGAACTGCCCATGACGCTCTGGGCGGATCCGGCGGTGCCGGGCAATCAAAACAAGACGAAAACGGTGGCCGATATCGCCGCGGAACAGGGAGCTGTTTTCGCGGCGAGCACGGATCTTTTTACCGCGCGGGTCAAGGAAAAACGCACGGGGATCGTGATCCGGAACGGGGAAGTTCTTTATGACGGAAAAAGCAGGCACCGGGCCGGTTCGCGGCCGCCCTATGATACGCTGGCGATGTATGACGACGGGCACATCGACAGCTTTGTTCCCGCGGAGAAGAGAGCGGCGGAATATCTGGCGGAAGGCGCGGTGCAGGTTTATACCTTCGGGCCGGTACTGGTGCGGAACGGGGAGATCCCGGACGAGATTGCCCGGAAATACGACCGGAACCTGAACCCCATGCACGCTTTCGGGATGATTGCGCCGGGACACTACGTGGACGTGATGTGCGAAGGACGGATGAAATCACTGAACGGTTCCACGGGCGTCAATATGGAGACCATGGCCCGGATCATGAAAGAAAAGGGATGCAGCATCGCGGTGAATCTGGACGGGGGCGACACGGCGGTGATCGCGTTCATGGGCAAACAACTGAACATGGTCGGAAAAAAGATCAACGGAAAGGTGACCGGCACGGCGGGGCGGCAGACCTGTGAAGTGATGGCTTTCGGCGTGAAATGATTTGTTGACAAAGCACCTGCGGGATGCTAAAGTTGCAGCGTAACAAAAAACGCATAACACCCTATTTTCAACATCATCAGAGGAGATGTCACCGCATGAAACATTTCCAGACAGCATATTCCGGAGAAAAGGATTTTCGCGCAACCGTTTCCGAATGGAACGCCCAACGGGGAACGGGATCGGTGCTGGTGCACCTTTTTTCGGACGGCGCGGAGAAGGCGGAGATTCAGGCGGCCTGCCGGATTCTGGACGAAATGATGCCGGAGGCCGTATATGTGGGATCATCCGGATCCGGATGCATCTATGAGGGCAGAGTATCCACCGAAAAGCTTGTTATTTCCTGCACGGTTTTTGAAAAGCCGGACAGCTTCGCGCGGGCCCGTTTTTTCCCCGTGGAAGACGGGGATGTTTCCGCCTTCCGGCAGGAACTGCTGGCATGCATGGCGGAGATGGGGGACGTGAAGGCGATCGAAGTGATTACGACGATCGACACGGTGCCGATCCGGGACGTATGCAAGATCCTGCAGCAGGATCTTCCGAAGGAGATCCCTGTATGGGGCGGCGGCGCCTTTGGGGACAACACCTTCAAGGCTTTTGTGTTTGAAAAAGGCGGAACCTTTCACTCCGCCGGCGTGCTGATGACCTTTATCGGCGGCGGGGACTTCCATATTCAGTATGCCTATGTCAGCGGGTGGAAACCGCTGGGTTATCCGCTGAAGGTGACCCGGGCCGACGGCTATGTGGTTCACGAACTGGACGGACATCCCGCCTTTGAGATCTACAGGCACTATCTTCGCATTCCCAACGACGACCATATCTTCTACAACGCGCTGGAATTCCCGTTTGCCGTTGAGCACGACAACCGGACGCTGCTGCGCCACGCACTGTCCTGCGACGAAAACGGCGCGCTGACCATGAGCACGAGAATCCCGGAGGGGAGCATGCTGCATGTGACCTACGGGGATCCGGAAACGATCATGCAGGACGTGATGCAGTGCGCACAGATGATCAACGAGTTTGTGCCGGACGTGATTTCCGTTTTCGACTGCTTCGGGCGGAAAACCTTCTGGGGCGGCACGGAAGGCACCCGGGAGATCAGGCCTTTCCACCGCATCGCCCCGACCTACGGATTCTGCACTTCCGGGGAACTGATCCGCTGGGACGGATGCATGGATCATCACAACCTGACGCTGGTGATCGCCGGGATGCGGGAAGGGGAGGCCGGAACGCCGAAAGCCAGGGTGATCCGGAAGGAAGCGGAAAACAACGAGTCCACCATGACGCTGATTAACCGGCTGGTCAATTTTATCAACACTGCGACGGCGGAAGTGATCGAAGCGAACGAAACGCTTTCCCAGATGGCCATTACGGACCAGCTGACGAAGCTTTACAACCGGGGCGAGATTCAGCGCCGGATTACGGAGCGGATTGAGGAACACGTGAAGAATCCGGAAGGCCGGAACGCCACCAGCCTCGTGATGATGGATCTGGACGACTTCAAGCATATCAACGATACCTACGGACACCGGGAAGGAGATCAGGTGCTGATCCGCGTTTCCGCCCTGATCCGGGAAAAGGTTGAAAAACTGAACAGCGACGCCTGCGCCGGACGGTGGGGCGGAGAGGAATTCATGATTCTGCTTCCCGGCGTTACGCTGGAGGACGCGGCGGCCTTCGCCGAAGAGATCCGGCGGGAGATCGGGGCATTGCGGTTTGAAAAAGCCGGGACCGTTACCGCCAGCTTCGGCACGGCCCAGGTTCTGCCCGGAGAAAGACCGGACCCGCTGGCGGCCCGGGCAGATACCGCTCTGTACAAAGCGAAGGCGGAAGGGAAAAACACCGTTCGAAAAGCAAAGTGAAAAAGCGGGGGTCGATCCATGGCAAAGGCTCATCGACTGATCGGCGTCTGCCTGGCGCAGGCGCATACCTTTCTGAAAACAGATTTCCTGGTGGAGCTGGAAAAGGAAGCCGGGAAAGAAGGATACGGAATCGTCGTTTTCAACAGTTCCACGGACCCTCACGGGGCGCTGAGCGGGAACGACGCCAACAGCTGCGTTTACCGGCTGATCCGGTATGAACGGCTGGCGGCGCTGGTGATTTTCGCGGGCGATCTGCCGGACGCGCAGATTCGGGAAGAGATGATTCATAAAGCCGGCCTGCGGAAGATTCCGGTGATCTGGCTGGGGGGCATCCACGACCGGTGCATCAGCATGCCGAACGACTGCGAAGAAGCGTATAAGGACGTGATCCGGCATGTGGTCCGGGAGCACGGCGCCCGGGATACCTTTTACCTGGCCGGCCTTCGCGAGGAAGTGAATTCCCGGATCCGGCTGGGATGCTGGCAGGAAGTGATGCGGGAGGAAGGCCTTCCCTGCGGGGAGGACCGGATTGCCTTCGGCAATTATATCGAAAAAGAGGCCCGGCAGATTACGGAAAAACTGATCCGTGAACGGAAGCCTCTTCCCCGGGCCATCTTCTGCGCCAACGACGCGATGGCGGCGGCGGTTTGCAGTATGCTGGGCGCGAGAGGCATCCGCGTTCCGGAAGACGTGATCGTGACCGGATTTGACGGAACGTCCACGGCTTATCTTTCGAGACCGTGCCTGACAACCTGTGACAGCGACTATCCGGGCCAGGCCGCGGTGATCATGGAACTGATCCGGAATTACAGCGAAAAGGAAGAACGGACGGCGGTCCGGCCGTACCGATTCCGGCCCGTATTCTCGGAAAGCTGCGGATGCCCGAAGGCCGAATGTGAAACGATCCGGTTGATGAACATTCAGCAGCAGAGCGAAATGATGTACAATTTCGAGAACACGCTGTTTGACAAGGTGGACCGGATGCTGGCGCAGGACGACCTGCACGATGTGCTGACCCGGGTTGCGGAAGTGATTCTGCCGGATTCGGCGCTATACCTGAACAAGAGCATCCTGAACCTCAACCCGGACACGGAGTACCAAATGGACCATCCGGAGGACGAGATGATCATGGTGCCCCACTGCGAGGAAGGGGAACAGCCGCCGCTGCGGCAGGTATACCTGAAGAACATGCCGATGCCTTCGGGCGGGGAAGGCATCACGATCCTGAACATCGTGCATGACGGCGGCCGGGTATGCGGCTATTACGCCGCGCATTCCGAAAACCTGAGCGCGGACTTCCGGCTGATCAAGCGGGTTTCGGATCTGCTGAACCTGATTTCTTCCGTTCAGCTTGGGCGCATCTGGCGGAAACAGCTGGAAGCCCGGCTGGAGAACAACGTTTACACGGATTACATCACCGGGCTGTTTAACCTGAAAGGACTGACCCGATGGTATGAGACGTTTGCCGAAGCAACCGCCGGGAAGCGGCAGCCGCTGAAGATGGCCATCTATCATATCCACAACTATTCTGAATGCTACGAAACCTTCGGGATGAATGCCGCGGAGGAAATGATCCGGGCCGTGAGCCAGACCCTGCGCAAAGCCAATCCGGAGGCGGAACAGATTGCACGGATTTCGGAAAACCAGTTTGCGGCGGTGAACGTTTCAGACAGCGAAGAGGATCTCAACGAACGGATGGCCCGGGCGAGCGACGAGTTTTACCGGGAGCTTTCCGAAGGCGACCCGGGGAAAATACGGCCGGAGGTCGACTACGGCTATACGTCCCTTTCCGCCGGGTGGGACGGGGTGCTGCTGGAAAACATGATCCATATCGCGCTGGGCGAAATGTACCTGAGCCACCTGAACGTGAACACCACCGGAAAGGTGCGGCGGGAGGAAAGCCTGGCGGGGCTTTACAGTCCCTTTAACCAGCTGATGGAACAGAACCTGTTCCGCTTCCACTTCCAGCCCATCGTGGACGTGCGGACCAGCACGATCTGCGCCTATGAGGCGCTGATGCGGACGGCCGAACCGGTGAAACTGAATCCCCTGGAGATCCTGAGCATTGCCCGGGAAAGCGGGAAACTATACGAAATCGACAAACGGACCATTTTCGGGATCATGGAGCGCTATGCCCGGGAGAACGACAGCTTTCACGGCCGCAGGGTGTTTATCAACACCATACCGGGTTATTTCCTGAACGAAGGGGACTGCATGGACCTTGTGGGCCGATACAAGGATTACCTGGACTGCTTTGTGTTCGAACTGCTGGAAGACAGTCCCACGACGGACGAGGAGCTGGCGCGGCTCAAGCGGATCTGCAAGCCGGGAGGTCAAACCCAGATTGCCATCGACGACTATGGCACGGGGCATTCCAACATGGTGAACCTGCTGCGCTATTCGCCGCAGATTATCAAGATCGACCGGGGACTGATCAACGGCATTGACAAGGATCCCAACCGGCGGATGTTCGTGCAGAACACGATTGACTTCGCCCACCAGAACCAGATCCGGGCGCTGGCCGAAGGCGTTGAAACCCTTGAGGAATTCAACACCGTGATCGAATGCGGCATCGATCTGATTCAGGGATACTACACGGGACGCCCGCAGGAGATTCCGGCCGCCGACATTTCGGACGAGATTCGGAACAGAATGGTGGAAGCCAACCTGCAGGTGAACCGGTTTAACCGGGAATCCAAGCTTTACTTCCCGCAGGACGGGGAAGAAATCAGCCTGCTGGACCTGGCACTGCAGAAATACACGTCCGTGCTCCTGCGGGAGGGGCATTACGTCCTGAACAGCGACGCGTCTCACATGATCGACTTCGGGATTTATATTGCCGACGGGGCGAAGGTTCAGCTGACGCTTCACGACGTCAGCATCAAGGGCGTGGCGGAATCGACGATCCGCCTTGGCG
>Ga0310690_10007687_pt1 | contig 13825 bp, 8 predicted proteins | sample AusTroGonzalo_MG_2_FD_207661 | JGI IMG/M metagenome (GOLD analysis project Ga0310690, IMG submission 207661) | Bovine rumen microbial communities from tropical cattle in Woodstock, Queensland, Australia - Gonzalo_04 (v2) (version 2) | ecosystem: Host-associated > Mammals > Digestive system >... | reverse complement strand
CCGCCAAACATACCATCTGGTACAAGCCCAACCGCGCCGGAGCTATGGACGACGCAGAAGGCACCTACAGCAAGAGCTTCTGGGGTGACGACTACGGTGGACGTTCAGAGCGTTATCTGGCCTGCGTGGCATTCCTGGACGGAGAACATCCCAGCGCGGTCTTCGTTCGCGGATACTACAAACAAGCGTATTTCTGGGCCGTGGACTATCAAGACGGCAAGCTACAGCACCGTTGGATGCATGCCTCTGTCAGCGACACGCAGGTTGAGCATTATGATGACCAGTGGAACAAGACCACCAAGACCTACAAGACCAACACTTGTGGCGACAACAGTCATTGCACCGCCTATGCCAATGGCAACCACAACATTAGCGTAGGCGACTATGACGGCGACGGCAAAGACGAGATAACCTTCGGTTCAGCTGCCATTGATGACGACGGACAACTGATGTATGCCGTGGGGTACGGTCATGGCGACGCCATTCACGTAGGTGACCTCATCCCATCACGCCCAGGACTAGAGGTGATGCATGTCCATGAGGAATCTCCCTTCGGCTGGGACATCCATGATGCAAAAACTGGAGAGGTCATCTGGAGCTGGACGGATGCCAACAGCAGCGACAACGGCCGAGGACTGGCTGCCGACCTCATGGCGGAGAATCGTGGCTATGAGTTCTATTCCGCTAAAGACCATGCCACGCGTAGTGCCACTACTGGAGAATCCCTATATAAAGAGGCGGGCAGCATGAATTTCCGTCTCTATTGGGACGGTACGTTGCAGGACAACTTGGGCAATGGCAGCTACGACAGCAACAACAAGGTCTACACCAACGGCTTCACCATCAGTCGATGGGTAGACAAGACCTATGAAGATATAGAGGTATTGGACGGTTACTCCAACAACAGTACTAAGGCAACGCCCTGTCTTACTGCCGACCTGTGGGGCGACTGGCGCGAGGAGGTCGTCCTGCGTGATGGTCACGATATCTTGATATATACTTCTACGATGCCTACAGACTACAGGGTTCCGTGTCTGATGACCGACCCCATCTACCGCATGGGCATAGCCTGGCAGAACGTGGGCTATAACCAACCTCCTCACCTGGGCTACTATCTGCCGGAGGCTGAGACCACCGTTGACGTTACCCATGCCAAGGAAACCATCTATTATAATCCTGACGACATGAAGCCGGCCGTCCCTGCTGTTGTCGGCGAGGGCACAATTACATGGTCGCTGCATGATGGCACTATCAACGAACAGGCCACCTACGACAATGACATCAGCAGGTTCTTCAGCAGCAGTCATATAGAGGTGGGCGGCAAACTGGTATTGGGCGGCAAAGGTACTGCCAACGGATATACGGAGACGCTCTTTACCCAAAGTACCTCCAGAACATCGCCTAACGATGACAATGCCATCGACTTCAAGGCCGCCTTACAGGACAACTACTCTTTTGTTCCCACCAAGATAGAGTTTGTATGCTCTCGCGTCGGCTCATCATACCCACGTCTGGCAATATCCTGGCTCAGCAACGAGAGCTTGGCCACCACAGTGGCCGACGGCATCCAGCCTGCTGTGCTTCCGTCAGTAACCGAATGCAGCTACGACATTGAGGATGCCACAGAGAACAATACTTTTGCAGGTATACGCATCAACTATTACACAATAGGAAAGGTAGAAAACAAATCCATTGGTCTTTGCAATGTTAGACTGACGGGTCGTGTGATTGGCCTCTCAACGCCAACAGGAATTTGTACGATTCAAGGTGAGCGGTTCAAGGTGAACGGTTATTACAACCTCAATGGTCAGCGTGTAGTGCATCCCTCTAAGGGCGTGTACATCATCGGAGGCAAGAAGGTAGTTATTAGGTAACAAATGAATTGTTGGTACAAAACAACATGTTTTTACACAATTGTACGATGATGGATTATGATGATAACTGTACATTTGCAGCAGAAAACAACAAACTAATTTAAAACAAATAAGCATGAAACAGAAAATTTTAACAACAATGACACTGGTGGCAATGCTCTTGATGCCACAAGTAATGAAGGCTGACCTCACAGAGATCTATGCCTTGACAACTACTGGCGCTTTGGGCACCGCAACAGTTGGTGAGACAGAGACAACCTATGACAAAGGTGGAGTTGGCTATGCCATGAACACGCTTGAGACCAACTTATGGACTGCCGGTGCTACCGACGAAGACCCTTGGACCATCAAAGGTGTCGGACAGTACATCAAGGTAACAGTTGCCAACAACTTCCAGGCAGGAGACCAGATTCTCATTAAAGGTATGGGTAATGGTTCATTCCGTATCTTCGACAATCCCACAGGTTCTACTTCCTCCGACGCCTATGCCTTCCAGCAGGCCATGAGCAAGACCACGGCTAATGACTACACCTTGACCCTGGCAGCAGACAACTTGCTGATTGGCAAGAACACGTTTTATCTGCGCTGGTCGTCAGGCTCGAATGCCGGTTCCTTGTATTATATTAAGGTCAATCAGGATCCTAATGCAGAAACCTATAGTATCACTGTTGCCGACGGTATTGCCAATGGTACAGTAACCGTCAATGCCACTTCTGCCCGCGCTGGTGTGGAAGTCACCATGACTGCCATCCCCGACAACGGCTATGAGCTCGACAAGTTCAGCGTGAAACAGGGTGAGACAGACGTAGAAGTCAACGGTAATAAGTTCATCATGCCCGCAGGCAACGTAGTCGTCAGTGCCACCTTCAAGGAGGAGGTCATTCCTGCCAATGCCATCTATAATCTGAAGACCGTAGGTGACTTCGGCACTCAAAATGAGGATGGCACTTTCACCAAGGACGGTATCGTCTACGAGAAGTCAAGCCTCAACAACTCCGCTGACACCAGCCACAATCCCGCATGGTGGCGCATAGCCAATACTGCCGGTTACTTTGGCTGCATCCTGCCCGTAGCACTGCAGGCTGGCGACCAGATCGTCATTGCAGGCAAGGCCAGCTCTACAGGCATCAAACTCCGTCTTCGTAACGTCAATGCCGTCACAGTGGAAGAAGTAGCCACCGAATACATTGAAATAACAACTGGCACGACCGAGGAGACAGAGTTCACCTATACTGTTAGCACCGAAGACATCCTTGTCGGAAAGAACAAGTTCTACGTCATGCAGAGCTCAACCAATGCCTTCTACATGAAATACGTCCGCGTACTGTCAAATAGTGTGGTTTACGACGTAACGATGGCCGACATGACAAATGGTAGCGTATCCGCCAGTCCTGCCAAGGCTGTAGAGGGAGCTACCGTTACCCTGACCGTCACCCCCGACGAGAACTACGAGTTAGAAGCTATCTCTGCTGAGGCCTTCACTGATGACGACAGCGATAATCCTGTGTTGGAAGCCCGTAGGCAGAGAGCTCCGGAATTCATCAGCGACATCAAACTGACTCAAGATTCAGAAGACCCAAACAAATTCACCTTCACGATGCCGAGCTTCAACGTTATCATCAGAGCAACCTTCAAGCAGAAGGAAGTTCCACCAACACCCACACGCACACTGACCGTCAAGAAGCAGTGGACAGCATTCTGTTCACCTGAGACGTTCGCCATTCCTGAGGGTTTGAAAGCCTACGTCATCACTGCCGTGGCACAACCCACCAGCGGAGAGTCTGGCACCATCACGCTGAAGGAAGAGAATATCATCGCCGCTGGCATTCCCATGATTATTGAGAACACAGCACTGGATACTCAGACAGCATTTGAGGTTACAAGCACTGAAGGCGAGATTACAAATATTCCTTGCACAGAATTCAAGGGTTCTGACGAAGAGGCTATTACGCTGAATGTCAACAACACCAACTACGTACTGAAGAATGGCGTATTCGTAAGAACCACAGCCACCAAGGTGGCCAGATACAGTTGCTTCATTGAGTTTGATGGCACCTCAGCAGCACGCTCCTTCGTATTCAGCTTCGACAACGGTACGACCAGCATTAAAGCTTTGGGTACTGCTGTGCTGGATAATGGAGCATGGTACAACCTTCAGGGTGTGCAGGTCAGCCAGCCCATGCAGAAGGGCATCTACATCCACAATGGCAAAAAGATGGTTGTGAAATAAACAAGAGCTCCTGAACAGAGCAAAACTGTTGTGAATATGCATAAAAATATCTATAAGCTCATACTCATGCTGTTGGCAGCAATACAGCCAACGGCATGGGCATCTGCCAACTGGAGGGTAAATATTGCCACCTTGCAGAACGGCAGTATAGTGAGCAGTCACACAACAGCGAGTTCAGGACAACAAGTAACATTGACTGTTGTACCTAACGAGTACTGCCATCTGAAGGCAGGATCACTGGTAGTGGAGAACACGACATCAGAAGAAGGCGATCACCCTACCTTTGCATCACGCAGGGCTCCAGCTGTGGGCTCTTTTGTCAGCCTGTCACAAACGGGCACAAACACCTATTCTTTCGAAATGCCTGATAACGATGTTATCGTATCGGCTCTTTTCTTTGAAGAGGGTGGTATCATTGTCGATGTAGAAACAGAAGTAGAAACACCAGGACAGAGCAATATACTGTCGATAGACATAGAGCCTGACTACGACACCTTTACTGCCACCATCAACGTCGTAGAGCAGAAGAGTGGCAATATGGTCCCCTGTAAGGTTCGTCTGCCCCAAAGCGTGACAGATGCAGCCGGCAACGTCTTTGAGGTAACGACAGTTGCCGCCTATGCTTTCTTCGGACAAACAAACATCACAGACATTTATTTGCCAGAAACTACGGAGCCAATGAACATCGAAGCCCGCGCCTTCCTGCTTGACAACGAGACAGGCGAGAACCATCATGTTCCGATTATCCACACCCCTATCACACTCTTGGACGATTATGCACTAATGGAAATTTTCAGCGAGAACTATGTCGCATCCAAGATGATGGGCATTGTCACCACACAGCATAACTATCGGACCTTAGCATGCGGGGTTGATGTAAAAGTACCAGACAACATTACAGTCTATACCATCCATGCCAAGGACAACTCACAGGTTGTGTTGAATGCTTTAGGCACCGGCATCACTATTAAGGCCAACAATGGCGTCATACTGGCAAGTTCAATAGATGGGAGGCATACTTATGAGGTAACAGCCATTCCAAGCGATGACCGCCCCAGTGGCATGACACCACCTACAGATAATGCACAGACCTATCCTAACAATTTGTTGATCCCTGTGGTTTCTGAACGTCATTTCTATGCGCAACGTAACTATTACATACTAAAGAACAATAAGTTCTATCCTATCAGCATGGAAGATGCCGACAAATGCTGTCCAGCATGTAGAGCCATATTACACATTCCCTATTGAAACAACAAAAGCCTTATTAAACATCTATGAAAAAGAATAGTATTTCCTTGTTGGTTCTCATCATAGTGATGGCATCATCATTTCTACTGGCATCCTGTTCTGGGGAAATCGTAGAACCATCCCCTACTCCTGGCACTTTCATGGATGTTGGCACCCGCAATGTCAGCCAGACATTGGCAGAATGATATATCAACTATCAGTGGCGCAAGTACACGATTGTACTTTTTTACAGATTAAGGGACAATAAGAATGAGAGTCAACACGTTTTTCATATACCTTTGCAGCAAAACAAACACATAACACGAAAGAAAGTATGAAACGACTAATGATTCTCTGTTTCGCTTGCTGCACGATGATTGCAGTATACGCACAAGGAAACGACGTGCTGGAAGCCGCCCGACGTACCAAGGTTCGAATAAAGAGGTAACGTCTGATAGACATCACTCTGCATCACGTGCAACCACACATTCTTATTGATGCCACCATAGTTGCAGAAGAAGTTCTTGTCGTTCCACTGGAAACCTGAGCGCACCTCCTTCTGGGCCTTCTCGCTCCACGTCTTGACATGCTCCTTATAGCGCCAGTCGTTGTCGATATAGACGGAAAGGACATTATCACCATTCCTTTTGATATAGGGTGTCAGGTCGAAGCCAAAGGCCATCACGCCATTCTCGCCCCACCCCAGTTCCTTGCCATTCAGAAACACACGGGCACCAAAGCGTACGCCTTCGAACTCGATAAAGAACTTCTTTGCCCGCTGCAACTCCTTAGGCAGTGTAAAGTGCTTGCGGTACCATGCAACGGTATCAGACAGTTCGGCAATGGGTTTGGCGAAAGCCTCGTGCTGGTTGAACGACCATGGTAGTGTCACCGTCTGCCACGAAGAGTCGTCACACTTCGTGCCGCTGGCCTTAGGTTCCTTACCCATCTGCACTTTCCACCCTGCATTGAAGTTAAACCGTTCACCAGCAACCATCTCAGTGGCGATAGCAAACAGTCCGAAGCATATCAACAATACTTGTTTTCTCATCATATCCCGTTTTAGTTATTCTTTGTTTTGGTGGCAAAGGTAGCGTTTTTCCTGTAAAAAAGAGTTGCATCACCGTGCAAAAAAGTGGGATTTTGTGCAAAATTAGAAAACAAGAATCCGGCGGGCATCACTGCTCGTCGGATTCTTGTTGATTACCTACTGAAGATAAAAAAGTAGCAATCAAGGAAACTACTAAATACGTCTATTATTCAATGTGAATTTTTTAATAAACGAACAAAAACTAACTAACTATTAATAATACTAACCAAAACAATTTATGACTTATTTTTTCTGCTGCAAAGGTACATCAGATTCCTTACAAAGAACAGTAAAAATTGTTCATTAAAATGTAAAATCGTATAAGTACCTTCTTTTTATCGATTTGCAAGCCATTCACTCCAAATGAAATAACTCCTGAAGCGGTGTGGTGACGGGCGAATGGTCAGCGTTGGTGTCCATGATGTCGGCCATCATGTCCCACCAGCGCCGGGTAATAGGGTCGACAGCTGTCGTATCCTGCGAGCTGGACTCACCAGCACACTCCTGGTAGCCGAAAAGAATATTCGTCTCTCGATCCCAGAAGATGCTGTAGTTAGACACCCCCTGCTGCTTAATCATCTCTACCAGTTCAGGCCAGATGGCAGCATGGCGACGCTCGTATTCTTCTTCGCAACCCGCACGGAGTTGCATCTTAAAGGCAAACCGTCTCATACAAACGCTGAATGCTATTTTTTGTTTGTCAGTTTATAGTATTCTGCCAAGCCCAACAGGTAGCAGCCTGTGCCATAGTCCTCAAAGTCGGGCACACTGCTATAGGTAACAGGCTGTCCTGCCGAAGGATCCTTTCCCGTACCTTGGTTCCATGCCAGGAAGCCATTGTCATGAACACAGGTTTTCAGGGCTTCCCATGCCTTATCACAGGCTGGTCGATATTTCTTGGCCTTGAGCAGACCATGTTGGATGCCCCAAGCCATACCATAGAGGAAAAGGGCTGTGCCTGTCATCTCCGGATCGGGATAGGTGACTGACGACACCAGACTGGCACGCCAGAAGCCGTCATCGTGCTGACAATTGAGCAGTGCTTCGCTCATCATGAGGAAGTCTTTCTTCAGCAGTTTGTACTCCTTACTCCTCTTGGGCAGCAGATCCAATGAACGCACCAGGGCGGCATATACCCAGCCATTGCCTCTGCTCCAATAGCAGTTCTTACCATCTACTTCCTTGTAGGGAGGAACATAGTCCTTATCGCGCCACCATAAACCCTCCTTGGTATTGAAGAGTCCACCGCCACACTCGTTGCGGCTCCACAGGTAGCACTTCATGGCGTAGTCGAGGTATTGCTTGTCCTGAGTCTTCGCGTACATCTTTATATATACGGGGAGTGCCATCTGAATGGCATCAATCCACGTCCAGTAGTCAACACGGCCTGAGACCATCTGCTTTTGCAAGTTCTCCTTGGTAGGTTCCAAGGAACCTTTGCCCGTGAGCAGATAGTATTCGATATAGGTCTGTTCACAGCACTGGTCATCGGCATCGGTGGTCTTCGTGCCGTTGCGGGGCGTCCACTGATGGAAGTCGGCCCACTGGAAGACATAATCCAGATAGCGCTGCTGCGGGTCGATGCCATAGAGTGCCATGAGTCCTTCGTAGTACACAGCACGGGTCCACAGATGACTGGGGCGTTTCTTGTTATGTACGAAGGTGACCTCAGTGGGATCGCTATACTTCTGCATGAAGTAGTCGTTGGTTTTCCGTGCAGCGTCCAAAATGTCACCTTGTGCCCACATTGTGAGTGGAGTGAGCGCCAAGACCATAGCCGTGATGATTGTTTTTATTTTCATAGGTAGTAAAACGTTTTTGTTTCTAATTGTTTAGACTGAAAAGACATTGAAGCCTCCATCGACCACTGCGACGGTACCAGTAACGAACTTGGCGGCATCCGACATGAGATAATGGATGGTACCACAGAGCTCCTCAGGTTCTCCCATACGTCCGAAAGGAGTATGACGAATCACATCCTGGCCACGTTGCGTGTAACTGCCATCGGGATTTGTTAACAGAGAACGGTTCTGTTCTGTAATAAAGAAACCAGGAGCAATGGCATTGACACGGATTCCCTCGCCGAACTTCTTGGCACATTCCGTAGCCATATAGGCCGTAAAGCTACTGATACCAGCCTTAGCAGCAGAATAACCACAGACACGAGTGACAGGTCTGAAGGCTGACATGCTGGAGAAATTAATGATATTTCCCTTTCCCTGCTGGACCATCGGTTTCAGAAATACCTGTGTGGGGATAACCGTGCCTGTCAGGTTGAGGTTTAGCACCTGCGAGAAAGCCTCAGCAGAGAAGTCAAAGAAAGTCTTGTCGGGTGGTATGACAGCACCAGACATATTACCACCGGCAGCATTCAGCAGGCAATCTACACGTCCGTACTTCTCTATGATATCGTCACAATTCTTCTGTACAACATCCATGTTGGTCACGTCGGTCTTCATAAAGACACACTCACCACCAGCCTGCTGAATGTCTTGAGCGATGGTGTTTCCCACCTCTTCTTTGCGACCAAGAATAACCACCTTAGCGCCCTCCATAGCCAGATATTTGGCGATGGTACGACCTAACACTCCTGTTCCACCAGTAATGACAACGACGTTGTCCTTTATATCAAAAAGATTAGTCATTTTTTTTAGTCGAAAAAGCCAGGTTGTTTATACTCAATACCTAACTCACGATCCACAGTGGCAAGGATGCCCTGTACCTGACCCAGTGCAAACATACGACCGAGCAGGGTATAGCCAGCGTTGTGGCCGTGGCTCGACTCATCCATGATGCCACCAGGCTCGTCAGTGAATGTCATACCGTGATCCACACGCATAGGCAGCTGTGGATTTTCTTTCTCGAAAATCCTACATAGCTCGATGAGGTCGGCACGACCACCGAGATGAGAAGCTTCTGTGAAGTCACCATTGGGGAAGATGTGGCATGAACGCAGGTGAACGAAGTGGGTGCGCGAAGCAAACTTCTTAGCCAGCTCTACTACATTGTTATAGGCACCTGCAGACAGCGAACCAGCGCAGAACGTCAGACCGTTGTGCTTGTTAGGCACAGCATCGAGGAACCACTGGATATCCTCCTCGGTACGGACGATGCGTGGCAGACCGAGAATCTCAATGGGGGGATCGTCGGGATGTACACACATATTCATATTGCACTCCTCACAGACTGGCATGATAGCCTCCAGGAAGTACTTCATGTTAGCACGCAGTTTAGCCTTGTCAATACCCTTGTACAGGTCGAGGAACTCACGGAACTTCTGAACGGGAGCCTCATCGTTCTCAGAGAAGTTACCTGACACAAAGCCCTGCGTCTTGATGACGATGTTCTCCACCAGCTTGTGGTCTTTCTCAGGAGTCATCGTCTTAGCCAGAGCGTCGCACTCAGCAATGACGCTACGACCTTCGCCCCAACCCTCTGGGAACTGGAACTGCTCCCACTCCTCACGAGCACCTGCACGCTTCAGAATGTAGATGTCGAAGTAGGCAAACTCGGCATAGTTGAAATAGAGGTTGGTGGCACCATTGGGATTGTCATGGAACAGGTCGGTACGCGCCCAGTCCAATACGGGCATGAAGTTATAGCAGATGCAGTGGATGCCTTCTGCTGCAAGGTTACGCAACGACTCCTTATACACCTCTATCTGGTGGTCGCGGTCAGGACCGCCATACTTGATGGTCTCTACGACAGGTAGCGACTCTACCACGCTCCAGCGCATGCCGTAGCTCTCGATATACTCACGCAGGTCACGAATCTTCTCACGTGTCCATACCTCACCCAGAGGTACGTCATGCAGGGCAGTGACGATGCCCTCTACTCCGATTTGTCTCAGCTGGGCAAGTGTAATCTTATCCTTCTTGCCAAACCATCTCCATGTTCTTTCCATAATAATATCATTTGAAATTACTGGTGGCAAAGGTAAGAAGGAATTGAAAAAGAAACAAGCAAAAATGTACAAATATTAGTCATAATGTACAATAATACATTCTTCTTTATTTATTAATGTTTACCTTTGCAAACGAAAACAATTCGTCATTAATCACAGCTTTACAGATGAAAAAGATACTGATACTCTGCCTAATCTGTTGCGGATACTCTACAGCACAAGCCCAAAGTTGGCCCACTCCTCTTCCTGAAGCAAAAGCAGGAACACGCTGGTGGTGGCTTGGCTCGGCCGTGGACAAGGCAGGACTGGAATGGAATATGTCGGAATACGCCCGTGTCGGTATCGGTGCGGTAGAGATAACACCACTATATGGTGTGAAAGGCAACGACCACAACAACATTTCTTTTCTGTCGCCCCAATGGATGCAAGCACTGAAAGACGTAGAGACCATCGGAAAGCAGCAAGGCATACAGATTGACATGAACTGTGGCACAGGATGGCCCTTTGGCGGTCCGTTGGTACCTTTAGAGGAGGCAGCCTGTAAGGCTGTATTCAAAGATACACTGGTAAACGGGAAAAAGGCTTATCGGGTAGAAACAGGACGCACCAAGCAGAAAGTAAAGCGTGCCGCACCTGGAGGAGAAGGCTGGGTCATTGACCACTTCGACCACGATGCCGTGAAGCACTACCTCGACCGTTTCGAACAGGCTTTTGCACGGTCTGGTGTCGCCTATCCCAGCACGTTCTTTAATGACAGCTACGAGGTATATCAGGCCAACTGGACACCCACGCTCTTTGACGAGTTCCAGAAACGTCGCGGCTATGACTTGCGCAACAAGTTGCCGGAACTGTTGGGAGATATTGACGACGGAAACAAGGTGTTGGCCGACTACCGTGAGACACTCAGTGACCTGCTGCTTGAGAACTTCACCCGACAATGGGTGGAATGGGCACATCGTCATGGTGTACAGGTACGTAATCAGGCTCATGGTTCTCCTGCTAACCTGCTGGATCTCTATGCTGCCGTGGACATCCCTGAGATTGAGGGCTTCGGGCTCTCTGAATTCGGTATCAAGGGCCTGCGTACCGACCCTGGGATGACACGTAAGAACTTCAGCGATGTCTCTATGCTGAAATACGCATCATCGGCAGCACATGTGATGGGTAAGCCGTTTACCAGCAGCGAGACATGTACCTGGCTCACCGAACACTTCCGCACCTCACTATCGCAGATCAAGCCTGACCTCGACCTGATGTTCACCTGCGGTGTCAACCACGTCTATTTTCATGGTTCATGCTACACACCTAAAGACGACCCATGGCCAGGATGGAAGTTTTACGCTTCTATCGACATGAGTCCTACCAACAGCATCTGGCGCGATGCCCCCTATCTGATGACATATATAGAGAGGTGTCAGAGTTTCCTTCAGTTAGGAGAACCTGACAACGACTTTCTGGTCTATCTGCCAGTACGTGACATGTGGCGCCAGCGCGGACCACGCAACGACGATGACAAAGAGGCGAGCAAAGAGCGTCGTCATGGTGAAGACCTCCTCATGCAGTTCGACATTCATACGATGGACGAGAAGGCGCCACAGTTTATCCGTAGCGTGTTAACTATCGACAGTCTGGGGTATGACTGCGACTACGTCAGTGACCGTCAGCTTGCCAAGGTGCACATAGAAGATGGTATGCTGGTCACAGAAGGAGGTACCCGCTATCGCGGTCTTATTATCCCTACGGGTACCACTGTCGATGAGCGTCTTACACAATTGCTCAAGCCCCTGAGAGAGTATGTTGTCTTTGGTGAAAACGTACAAGAGATGGCTGTCCGTGCCAAGGCAGAACCCATGAAGAACCAACTGGGCCTGCGAGCCATACGCAGAAAGACCCATCAAGGCCATCACTACTTCATTGCCAACCTCACACCTCGTGACATTGACAGCACTATTCCCTTGGCAGTCAGTGGTCAGCAGGCCACATGGTACAACCCCATGACAGGTGATACCACACCTGCCCAGCTGGATGCCAACGGCATTGTCATTACACTGCGTAGTGGCGAGAGTCGGATACTGGAAGTAAGAAGCCAGAAGGATGAAGTCAGAAGGACGATGGCTAAAGAAAGAGAAAGAAAGGAAGAGGCCATTGACCTCTCCAATCAACAGTGGAGTCTGACTTTCACAGAGGAAGCTCCACGAGTGGGACAGACCTTCAAGCTGGAAAAGTTACAGACGTGGGAGACGCTTAGCGACAGTGCCGCTGTCACCATGGGTACCGGTGTCTATACTACGACTTTCAAGATGAACGCCCAACAGGCAAGACGACAATGGCAGATAGACCTGGGTGATGTCCGTGAGTCGGCACGCGTCTATATCAACGACCAGTTGATTGGCTGCGCTTGGGCTGTACCCTTTGTACTCGACTGCAGAAACGCACTACGGAAAGGCAAGAATACGCTTCGCATCGAGGTAACCAATCTACCTGCCAACCGCATTGCAGACCTTGACCGTCGAGGCATCCAATGGCGTAAGTTCAACGAAATCAATGTCGTCGACCTCAACTACAAGAAGACCACCTATGCCCACTGGACTCCCGTTCCCAGCGGTCTTGCCGGCAAGGTGACACTGCACACCCGATAAAACTGAAAAGTGCTACGGATGATGTAGCACTTTTCTGTTTTATTATGTATTCCTTGCTATTACGCGTCGATGTTAGCGTAGGTAGCGTTCTTCTCGATGAACTGGCGGCGAGGCTCTACATCGTCACCCATCAGCATTGAGAATATCTCGTCAGCCTCAGCGGCATTCTCGATGGTCACCTGCTTGAGCAGACGGTTCTCGGGATTCATCGTGGTCTCCCACAGCTGCTCGGGGTTCATCTCACCAAGACCTTTGTAGCGCTGTGTATGGAGCGCTGTAGCGTTCTCGTCACCAGCGACATACTTGTCGATGAAGGCCTGGCGCTGCTGCTCGGTATAGCAGTACTCAGAGAACTTCTTGAAGGTACATTTATAAAGGGGTGGGGTAGCGATATAGAGGTGTCCCTCCTGAATGACCTTCGGCATGAAGCGATAGAAGAGTGTCATGATCAGTGTGTCGATGTGGGAACCATCGACGTCGGCGTCGGTCATGATGATAATCTTATCGTAGCGCAGTTTGTCGACATTGGCCTCACGGTCGCCCTCGCCGTCTACACCGAAGCGGACACCGATGGACTGGATGATGTTCATGACAGACTCGGCCTCGAAGACACGGTGCCACTGAACCTTCTCGACATTCAGAATCTTACCACGCAAGGGAAGGATGGCCTGGAAGTGACGATCACGACCCTGCTTGGCAGAACCACCAGCGGAGTCACCCTCGACGAGGAAGATCTCGCACTGCTTGGGGTCTTTCTCTGAGCAGTCAGCGAGCTTACCAGGCAGGCCACCACCCGTCATGGGGTTCTTGCGCTGAACGCTCTCACGGGCCTTACGGGCAGCGATACGGGCGGTAGCA
>Ga0310690_10007686_pt1 | contig 13827 bp, 3 predicted proteins | sample AusTroGonzalo_MG_2_FD_207661 | JGI IMG/M metagenome (GOLD analysis project Ga0310690, IMG submission 207661) | Bovine rumen microbial communities from tropical cattle in Woodstock, Queensland, Australia - Gonzalo_04 (v2) (version 2) | ecosystem: Host-associated > Mammals > Digestive system >... | reverse complement strand
ATAAAAATTATGCAATTACGCTCTTTTAAAAAAATCGCAAAACCGACTTGTTTTTTATGCACACAAAAAAAAACAGGCGGGGTTATTCTCCCGCCTGAAAAAAATATACGAAAAGCAAAGAAACTATTCTTTGATTTTTGCAATCACAGCGTCGGTAATGTCTTTGCCACCACTGATAACTGCCGTATGAAGCAAAACAATCTTGCAGCCTGATTTGCGTGCCACAGAGTTGATTAAAGCGGTTAATTCGCCATCAATTTCCTGCAGTGCTTGATTATACTGCTGAGCGATTGCCGCTTCTCTTACACGAGCCTCTTCCTGATATTTACGAATCAACTCATCTTTTTTGGTTTTGTTTTTCTCAGCGTTGATTTCTTTATCAGCGCTTTCAGCCCATGCAGACAACGCTGTTAATCTGGCTGTGTTTTCTTCACGCATTGTTGCAATCTTCGGATATTGCGCCAAAACTCTGTTGAGGTTGACAACGGCGATGTTGCCTCCCATACATGCCTTAATGCCAAAGCCCAAAATAAAAGCGACAAGCAACGCGCCAATCACTGCAATATATTTATTATTTTTTTTCATTTCATTCTCCGATATATAAGTTGCTACAGAGAGTTTTTAAAACCCTCACAAGATCAGGCGAAAATTTGAAAACAATATCAAATCCTCACTTTTGTTATCTTTAACGATTATTTTTGCAAACGTCAATACTTTTATTGAAGCTTTTTTAAAATATCTTCCGTGATATCCACAACATAATCTGTTTTCACAGACAACAACTTCACCTCAACAACGCTCGGCAAACCCTTTTCAGCCGCAATTTTAGATATAGCATCATGAATTTTATTTGATAGAAACATCAAATTCTGTTCATAAGCACTCACCAAATTATTGCGCTTTTGCGTAAGCGACTCGAGATACGCTTCAGAAGCTTCCGCCTTCGTTTTTTTATCTTTCATCGCGCCAAGCTTTGCCCAAACATCATTCACCTGCCCCGTTAAGGCCTGCAAATCGGCATCATATTTTTGTTTCAAAGCCACGAGCTCGGGATAGCTTTTCGCCAAAACATCACTGCTGTAAACATAAATATATTTTGCCTGCTCTGCCTTATGCAAGGCACGATATGTTTGGAAACATAAAAACAGGTTAAAACAAACGAGCAAAAACAAACCGATGTATAACAAAGGTTTGTTGCACGCACACAGGTTTAAATGTTTTTCGGATTTGTTTTCTGTTTTAAGCATTCAATCGTTCCTTCTGTTTGCAACTCACCTCGGGCGCTTATTAAAGCGCCCGAAACGAGTGTCTTTAACAAAACATCGGGCAGAGAAACCCTGCCCGATATTTTTCTTTTCATATTACCAAGAATATGTAACACCGGCGCGATACACCACATCTGATGAGTCGCCGTCGCCATAAGCCACGCCAACGTTCATCAACAGGTTATCGGTAAACCAGTGGAAGCCACCCAAAGCAAAGCCTGTATGACCGCTATACATACCGCTACCGAATGAAAGCTGCGTATTGCCCTTTGCTCTGGCGTTCGGAACCATAGCAGACATTGCCGCCATAGAAGCGAAGCCGCGCTTCATGTTCTTACGTAAATCTTTCACTTCGTTATCCAGTCTGTATAAGTTGCTGTCTATCACACGGATTGCCGAAGAAGCATCTCTAACAGATGACGCATAGTGCGTTTGGCTGAAGTCAGCATCGCCAATGGCGTTGCCGGCTGCTTCCAAAGCCACAGCAATACTCTCTTTTGCGCCTTCGTTGATCGCCTCATTTAATGACTCAAGACCTCTTCTATCGCCGATAGAAGCATCTAAAGCCTCTAAATGAGATTCAACGGTTGCATCACCGAAAGCGAGGTTGCCGTAGTAGTCAACATCTGTTGTTGTCTTGACTGCATCTTCGCTTTCAACCAAACCGTGGATAACACCCAACGTATCGTTGATGTTCTGCAAAGCCTCAACAACCGTTTCGGGCTGATCGTCCGTGCCGTTGTTCAAAGCATTGCCATCAAGTGTTGACACATCGCCGATGATGGTATTCAAAGCGTCAATGTTTCCATTAACCGCATTTTCAACCGAGACACCGTTGTAGAGAACGGTAACATCAGCACCGATTGCCGTATCCAAAGCCACCAAGTTTTGGTTAACCGTGTTATCAGAGGCAATCCTACCGACTGTGCGATCCGCAATATCTTCTGCAGCAATAGCCGCACCGATATTAGCATTGATGGTCTTGATAGCATCCGTCACAGAACCTGTTTCGTTAGCATAATCAAGCTCACCACCTGTATAGTCGAGGTTGCCGATTGCCGTATCCAAAGCTTGAATGTTTGCGTTAACAGTGTTTGTTGCCGACGTTGATGCGCCTTCAACACCTTCGCGCTCAACACCCGTGATGGCGCTTCCGATGTTGCTGTCAAGCTGTGCAATGGCCGAAACCAAAGACTGGCTCTCAAGACCGTCATAATCAACCGCCTCTTTTCTTGTAAAGGTGTTGGTGTATGAACCGTCTTCAGCAAATGTTGTGCCCATCGCGGCCTGAACATTTTCGGCATACTTTGTAACAGCATCTGTCAAAGATGTTGATCCTGCCTCTAAACCGTTGCCGACAAGAGCTGTGGCATCATAGCTGCCGTCAGCTTTATAGACACTGCCCAAAACGTTTTGCATATTGGTGTTCAAAGCGCTTACAGCACCTGTCAACGTTCTGGCAGAAGCATCTTCTGTTTCATAGCCGTTAACCGCAACATCTGCAACTGCACCCATCTTTGTATCAAGCGTGTGGATTGCATTCTTGATTGTTGTGGCTTCCGTAATGTTCGGACCGACTTCGGTATAAGCTGCGTTTTCAGCACTCTTTAACACTGTTGCAACCGTTGCCATTGTGTTGGCGCCACCCTCTGTTTGAGCCTCGCTACCATCATCAATAGCATTAACATACGGTGTTTCTTCTTCGGTGCCAAACTGCATTGACCCGTTCAAAATTGTCTTTGAACTTTCGTCTTTGCCGAGTGTCACGGAGTTGCCTTCGCCGTTGTCGGTCTTTAACATATCAGACAAGATGCTACCTGTATCGTCAACGCTGAAGACTTCTTCATATTGAGCACCAGTGCTCTTGAACACGCTCAGGCCATTTGTTGAACCGATTAAACCGTCAACAAATGTGTCTTGATTGATGCCCAAAACTGTGTGCGACTCAAAGTCATCATCACCATACTGTTTTGCCGAAACCGATTGAACAGCCATTGTAATGGTTGAAGGCTCAGCTGCGCCATCTGTCAATGTTAAGCCATTGACATTTGTCAGAGCATTTGCACCCATATCAAGCGTATCTTCAGTTCCTGTGATGGCATTCGCCTCACCAATGGTTAACGTTCCGGAAATGGTTTCATCACCGACAACATTCAAACCGCTGGCAATATTCAAATTACCTTCATCGTTTTTGGTCATCTCAATACCGTCAAGCGTGAGCTTGTCTTTTTCAAGAGAGCTTGTCTTTGTGCCATCGCTGACAACCAACCTACCCTCTGTCAATGAGGTGTGAGAACCGGCCTCAATTGTTGAACCATGAACAGTTCCTGTTGTTGTGATCAAGCCAGAACCTGCATCAAGCGATGTAACGGTTGCAGCACCGGCTGACAAATTACCTGTTGTGGTAATGTCGCCCGATCCGGCATTCAAACCTTCAGAAGTTACCAAGCCTGTGAATGTAGCTGTTGAGCCGCTCAAAGCACCCGTAACATCTAATGTTCCACCAATTGTGGTGTTGCCCGTAACATCTAAAGCGCCGCCGATTTCAGCATTGCCCGAGATATCAAGCGTGCCACCTTCAATGGCGCCCGTTGTCTTAATGGTACCGGAACCTGCATCAAGCGATGTAACGGTTGTTGCACCAAAGCTTGCCGTACCGGTTGTCGAAACGTTGCCTGAACTGTCAACCGTGAACTGATCAGCCGAACCGATGTTCAGGCTTTGGCCGTTCAGCGAACCTGTTCCAACGTCAATGTTCTTGTTGCCAGTTTCGATTGTTGTTCCGTTTAAGGACAATGTTGCTGTGTTGTTGTTTGCGTCAACCAAAGTCAAGCCTTGGACATTTGTCAGCGAGTTGTGGTTCATATCAAGAACACCCGTGCCGCTGCTTCTAATGGCATTGGCTTCACCGATTGTCAAGTCACCATCAACTGTCAAATCACCGTTGCTTGAGATAATCACTTGTTCACCTTCTTGGTCACCAAAGGTGTTGGTTCCGGTAAAGGTGTTATTAAGTGCCAAGCCTGCGGCTGTTGTTGCAATCGTGTTCAAAGCACTGATAATCGACGTTGCGCCTTCAACCGTTGAATCACCTGTAATGGCGTAATTCTTGAGCAAGCCCTCGGTTGCTTTGGCTGATTGAGCCAAACCGATCACATCGCCCGCAGCTTTCAAACCTGCTGCAACGCTTGAGCCTGTGGCTGTGTTGATTTGAGCGTTAGCGCTCGAAATCTCGCGGTTGCCGATGGCGCTATCCAAGTTGCCGATTGCTTCCACAATCGTGTCGTCATCAGAAATGTTGTAAAGCGGATTGCCGTATGAAGCGCGTTCAAAGTTGCCGTCATCATCAAAGCTGCCGCCGATGGCCTCGCCGATTGATTCAACTTTCGTTGTCTGGCTGCCGATAGCATCGGTGTTTGCCTTCACTTGTGCATCCAAAGACACCAAGTTGCCTGCAACATCAGCACCTGCTGCAATGTAGTTGCCATCTTCTTCAACCGTGATATTGCCGAGCAATTCGTTTGCTGCGCCGACCAAGTTGTCTGCTGTAAAGTTGTCAGACAATGCTGTGCCGGCTGTTCTCACGCCGTTTGCATTCACGCTGCCACCATCGATTAAACCAGCCAAAGCGTTAAGTGTTTCGTTTTGGTTTGTGTTAATCGTTGCGGCCGTGCCTGCAGCTGCATCAAGAGCAACCAAGTTTGCTGCAACATTTGCACCTTCCGAGATGACGTTATAAGGCGTTGCACCCGGATTTGCAACCGTGATGTTGTCTTGAATGCTTGAAATTGCAGCCGTGTTGATGTCAATCTGCTCGCTTGCCGCACTCAAAGCGCTCTTAATTGTCGCTTCGGGAGCAACTGATCCCGGCGCCACATTAACCTGCGTTCCGGTATATGTCGCATTTTCGGCATTGGCCTCAACATAGTTTGCCGTGCCGGTTGTGTCATAAACCGTTTGCGCAGCCGCAGCACTGCCCTTCAAAGCAACTGTGTGCTCTGCGGCATTGTTCACAATCGCTGCATCGATTTCGCCGTCAACATAGTTCTTAACAGCGCTGTCTGTTGCAACCTGAGTTGTTGAACCCGTAATTGACGTTGCAACGGCAGAACTTGCCAAGTTGTCAAACGTTACGGCGCCATCATCAATCATACCGAGTTTAACACCGGCGGTGTCAATCTTCAAACCGTTTGCGTCTTCCGTAAACGATGAGCCATATTTCACGCCGAGTGCGCCGCCTGTAACTTGAAGCGTTGCGCCCGTGTTAACCGACAAACCGCTCTCCGTGGCCTGTAAGCCGGAGTTGTCTGCAAGTTTAACCGAAATCGTCGAACCGCTCAAAGAGATACCGTTGCCCGCTGTCAAGTTGTCTTGCTTGGTGTCTTGCAAGGTGTTCGCAGCTGATGTCAGATCAGAACCTAAAGCTGTGTCTAACTCGTCCACATTGCCGACGACGCTGTCAAGCGCGCTGACTGCTGCAACCAAAGTTGCACTGTCTGCAAAGTTGTCGGACGATGTGTATGCTGCAGGCGTAAACACACCGGTTGTGGCGTTAATTTCGCCACCGATTGTGCCGGCCAATCCCGAAATCGTTGCATCTTGTTTCTCGTTTACCGAAGCCACATTCGACACAGCCGTATCCAATGCGCCCAAGTTTTCGGCAACCGTGCCGGCCGCTGAAATGTAGCTGCCATCATCGGTAACCGTGATGTTGGTGACAATGTCGGCAATATCGCCTGTGTTTTCATTAACCTGTTCAACCGTTGATGAAATTGCAGCCTTAATCGTGCCTGCGGTTGCGCCGGTAACAACATCACCGTCATACACAGCGTCTTGAGCATTTTCCGAAACGTAATCTGCCGTGCCGGTTGTGTCATAAACAGTTTGCGCTGCCGCAGCACTGCCCTTCAAAGCAACTGTGTGCTCTCCAGAATTGTTAACAATCGCCGCGTCAATTTCATCATCAACATAGTCTTTAACGGCATCATCTGTTGCAAGCTTGTTTTCAGCGCCCGTAATAGACGTTGCCACAGCAGAAGAAGCCAATCTGTCAAACGTAATGCTGTTTGCCACAATCTTGCTACCATCAACACTGTTAATCTTCAAACCGTTTTCATCAGTTGTGAACTCTGCACCATATTTAATGTTCAAGAATCCTTCGGATGAAACAGTCATCGAATCGCCTGTTTTAATACCAAGACCGTTGTTTGCTTCAGAAAATTCCAAGCCGGATCTGCTTGCAAGTTTAACCGAAAGCGTCACACCGTCATCAGCCATTTCAACACCGTTGCCCATCACAAGATTGTCTTGCTTTGTGCTTTCGAGTTCGTTAATGGCATCTGCCAATGTTGTTGCATCTGTGTCAAGCTCTGCAACATCGCCCATCGCACCGTCGAGTTTGCCAATAGCAGCCACAACCGAATCGCTGTTTTCAATATTGTTCGGTTCTGCCGCATAATCATCGTGTGTGAATGCACCCGTATCAGGGTTGAACTCTCCGCCGATTGCATCGCCGAGCGTTGCAATTTGCGTATCGCGAAGGGCAACCTGACCATCCAACGTAACAAGTGAATCAGCAACGCTGTCACCGGCCGTCAAATATGTCGCGCCTTCATAGTTTCTGTCACCGATTGAGGTGTCTAACGAACGCAAATGGCCTTCAACTTGTGTTCCGACAGCAAGGTTTGTCCAGCTTTGCGGTGTGTCCGAACCGGCATACGTATATGTACCGTCGACGTTTTGTGTCACCAAACCGTGGATTGTGCCAAACGTGTCAGAAATGTTGTTCAAAGCTGCCACAATGGTTGTAGCGGCTGTTGTCGGGTGGTCATTTTCATCACGATTGATCATCGCGTTTGATGAGCCTTTCAACAGGCTCATATCGCCAATGGCATCATTCACCGAACCCATTGCATCATCAAGCTCAACCAAGTTGTTTGCAACGTTTGCGCCTGCCGATATAACGTTGTAAGGCGTTTCACCCGCGTCTGCAACCGTAATGTCGGAAACGACTTCATCAATTGCAGCTTGAATTGTTTCAGCTTCCAAACCTGACGCCGTGTTGTTATAAACACCGCTTGCCGCCGTGCCGATTGTGGCAACTTCATCAGCTGGCGTTGTTGTAATGCCAACGTTGCTATCGGTTGATTTCAGATAATAAACGCCATTGCCTTTAACCATCAATCTTGACGAACCATTTGTTGTTTTTGCATACATGTTTGCAAACACACCATTTGTCGAATCGCCGTGAACTCCGCTGTAAACCGTGTTGACATTGTCTCCATCTTTTTGTTCATAGCGAATTCCGCCGCCATCAACTTCGTTCCAAATAATGGCTTTGTTGCCGCTTGCGTCTGTCAATGTGTTGCTCAACGCATCGCCGCTCAACACTTTCGCAATGTTTGTTGTGTTCGTTGCTATGTTTGAAGCATTCGTTGCAATGTTTGCCGCGTTAGCTGCAATCGCATCCGTAACCTTTCCGCTTTCAACAATGTCTGTCAGGCTTGTTGTGCCCAAACGCGTGTTAATATCGGAAATCGCGTCAGCATTTTCATCAACTGCCTCATCCAAAGCGCCCAAGTTTTCGGCAACTGTGTTGTCGGCTTCAATGTAGTTTCCATCTGTAACCGTGCTGTTTGCGAGCAGTTCGTTGACTGCGCCAACCACGGTTTTTGTTTCGGTGTTCAAGCTTGAAACAGCGCCCATTGCTTGGTCGAGTTTGCCGACTGCCGCAATCACCGAATCGGCGTTTACAATATTGTTCAGCGTTCCCGTTGAAATGTAGTTTGCAGCCGTAAATGTGCCGTCTGTCGCGCTGATTGAGCCGCCAACCTTTTCTGCCAAGCCCGAAAGCGTTGTGTCTTGCTTGGTGTTCGTGGTTGAAGCCGTGTCAACAGCGTTTGCAATGCTCAAAATCGACGCACCGACAGATTGACCTTCTTCAATCAAATTGCCTTCATAAGAGGCATATGTTCTGTCGCCGATGGCATTATCTAACGCACCAACAGCAACCGTAACGGTCGAGCCGTTTGTAACGTTCGAAACTTCCGCACCATACACACCGTTGCCCAAAGAAGAGGCAAGCGTTGTTTCGGCCGTATTTTGGCCATTCCATGTCATTGCAACTTTGTTGCTGTCAACCATGGCTTTTTGCGCGCCTGTGCCGCCAACCAAAATTCCGTCAACCGAAGCTGCTGTCGATTTAACTTGTGCGCCAATTGTGCCTGCACCGTATTCTGCCGTCGAGTCGTAAGCCGCATTTGAGCCGCTTGCCAAAACTGTTGCAACGGTAGCCATTTTGTTGGCGCCGCCCGTTGTTTGAGCTTCTGCACCCGTATCAATTGATGTAACAGATGCGTCAGCACCCGCAAATTTCAAGGTTGAAACTTCCGTTGTGCCACCAATTGTTGTTTTTGTGCCGGAAATCGTGTTTGTGAAGCCTTCACCACCAAGCGCTGTCGTGTTTGCGGTTGTGGCAATTCCTACGGCAGAAATTGTGCCGCTTGATGTGATATTGCCGTTGTTGTCAACGCCAAATCTTTGTGTGTATTCTGCTTCGGGATCGTCCAACTCATCATCTGTATTCCAAATTTGAATCGAACCGTTGCCCAAAACCTTAAACACATCTTTTTCTGCTGCATTCACAACATTTAAGGCTGTCGCCGTAACCGCACCTTCAACAGCCAAACCTTGGTCATCAGCTGCCAAAACAACCTCGCTATAACCTTCGGCTGTTGAATCTGTGCCGTTTGCAATTTTAATGCCGTTTGCATTTGCAAATGTATTGTTGCCTGTAAAGACGTTGTCGTCTGCAACACCGGTCTTTTCAGCATTAAGTTCGTCAATTGCAGCTTGAATTGTTTCAGCTTCCAAACCTGACGCCGTGTGGTTATAAACACCGCTTGCCGCCGTGCCGATTGTGGCAACTTCATCAGCTGGCGTTGTTGTAATGCCAACGTTGCTATCGGTTGACTTTAAGTAATAGACGCCATTGCCTTTAACCATCAATCTTGACGAACCATTTGTTGTTTTTGCATACATATTTGCAAACACGCCATTGGTCGAATCGCCGTGAACACCGCTGTAAACCGTGTTGACATTGTCTCCATTTTTTTGTTCATAGCGAATTCCGCCGCCATCAACTTCGTTCCAAATAATGGCTTTGTTGCCGCTTGCGTCTGTCAATGTGTTGCTCAACGCATCACCGCTCAACACTTTCGCAATGTTTGTTGTGTTCGTTGCTATGTTTGAAGCATTCGTTGAAATGCCGCTAGCGTTCGTTTGAATAGCTTTGCCGATTGTGTTGTCGCCGTATTCGCCGGTTGCGCTATATGTTGCGCCTGCCGCATTGTTTGTAATCAATGTGCCAACCTGCGTTGCGTTTTGATAACCCTGATCATACAACAAATCTGACGTAACATAATCTTCGTTGCCGTCTGAAACCGCTGTTGCCGTGTTGACTGACAAAACACCTGCGTCCGCTGTTAAGCCTGTTCCGGCAGCAGCGTTGATTTTTGCTGTAACATTACTTGCTGTTTGATACGGATCTTCACCATTTGCAAGTGCTGTTGCAATGCTGTTTGCAACCGAACCTGCTGTTGATGCGCCACCGTTTAATGTTTCAATCGCGCTCGTGTTCGCCGCAACCGAAGCAACCAAACCTGTTGCAGGATCTTCTCCTGAAGCTGCGTGTCCGACAATTGTTTCTAATGCATCAATATCACTTGCGTTCGTCGCGATATTGCCTTCAGCCGTGTGAAGCGAAGCGTCAATCGCAACAACCGCTGCTTTAACCGATGCATCTGCGGCATATCCTGCCGTTGACGTTGCCGCCGTGCCGATTGTTGTTGCTGTGCTCAACTGTCCATAAGTTGCAGCATCATTTGCGGCCGTACCATCAGCAACATTCACAATCTTGCGCTTTGTTGTTGAGTTACCGACAGAAACCGTGTTTGCCGCATTTGCAACAGAACCCGTACCGATTGCAACAGAATGAACTGCCGTTGCGCTTGCATTGGTACCAATAGCCGTAGAGCTTTCAGCCGTTGCACTTGAACCATGACCAAAGGCCATTGCTGTTGTTGTTGCCGCTGCATTTGTGCCGATTGCAATTCCGCTTTCACCGCTTGCGTCAGAGCCGTGGCCCAATGCAATTGCCGTTGTTTGTGCTTGTGCAGCCGTGCCGATTGCAATCGCGCTTTGGCCTATTGCATCTGCTGTGTGCCCCAATGCAACCGAAGTTGCTGCTTCTGCTTTAGATGATGTACCGATTGAAATTGAGCTTTCACCTTTCGCATTTGCGCTCTGTCCGAAGGCCATTGCGGTAGCAGCTTCTGTTTTTGCTTGATTACCGATAGCAATTGAGTTATTGGCATTTTCCAAAACTCTTGCAAAAGTACCGATACCAATACCGCCTACGCCGTTAACAACAGGATTCGCACCAATTGCAATCGCGCTTTCTACATTTGCGTCTGCGTTTGAACCGACAGCAACAGCATTATACCCTTTAGCATCAGACCAGCCGCCCAAGGCAACCGCATTTTCTGCCGTCGCTGTCGATTTCGGTCCAACTGCAACAGAATCCAAACCCGTTGCGCTTGCTGCATCTGCCTCAGAATTTGCCGTGAAATATTTTTGTATAGACGCAATCGCGCTTGCATTCGTTGAAATGTTGCTAGCGTTCGTTTGAATAGCTTTGCCGATTGTGTTGTCTGTGTATGTGCCGCTTGCGCTGTAAACACCATTTGCTGCCGTGCCGATTGTTGCAACTTCATCAGCTGCCGTTGTTGTAATGCCAACGTTGTTTCCGTTTGTCTTCAAATAGTAAACACCATCGCCTTTAACCATCAATCTTGTCGAACCGCTTGATGTTTTTGCATACATATTTGCAAACACGCCATTTGTCGAATCGCCGTGAACACCGCTGTAAACCGTGTTGACATTGTCTCCATCTTTTTGTTCATAGCGAATTCCGCCGCCATCAGCCTCGTTCCAAATAATGGCTTTGTTGCCGGCTGCATCTGTCAATGTGTTGTTCAACGCATCGCCGCTCAACACTTTCGCAATATTGGCCGTGTTTGTGCCGATATTTGCCGTGTTCGTGGCAATGTTATCAGCATTCGTTTTTGCACGCGTATCCAACTTTGTTAAGGCGCCGGCAACCGTATCTGTCGATGCAATATAGTTTCCGTCCGCAACAGTTGTGTTTGTCGTCAATGTTGCAATATTTGTCGCGTTTGCTTGAATCGCTTTGCCGATTGTGTCGTCGCTGTAGCTACCGCCTGCGCTGTATGCTGCACTTGCCGCATTGGCCGTCACACTGCCGACAACTGCCGTTTGTAAACCAGAACCCTCATACGTTCCTGTCGTAATTTTGTTTGCCGCAATTGATGCCGCCGCAATTGATGCCGAAACTTGTGTGGCGCTTTGATAATTTGCATCATTGGTTAAAGCTGAAACATTGTCGCCTGCCTGCAAAGCTGAATTTGCGAGCGTCAAAGATGCGTTAACACCACTTGACAACTGCGTTGTGCCAACCGTGCCGGCTGTAAGCTGTGAACCACCGATTGAACTGTTTGTTGTTAAAACATTATAACCGCCGACCGTTAAGGCCTCAGCCGTTGTTGTGCCGGTCAAAGCCGTGTTGTTCAAAGCGCTTGCTTGCAAAGCCGAATCAGCTTTGCCAAGCGATGTTTGAACGCCTCCTGCCAAAGCCGACAGCCCAACCGAACCGTCTGTCAAATTCGCACCGTTTAAGTCACTTGTTGATTGCAAAGCTGAATTTGCGAGCACTAAAGATGCGTTAACACCACTTGACAACTGCGTTGTGTCAACCGAACCGGCCGCAAGCTTTGCACCTGCAAGTTCGCTGTTCGTCGTTAACACACTATAACCGCCAACCGTTAAGGCTTCAGCCGTTGTGGTGCCGGTCAAAGCTGTATCAACTTTTGCCGCCGCAATCTTATAATCAACCGAACCGGCTGTTGAAACATCACCTTTCAAGGTGTTAACATCTTTAACCAAGCCTGAAGTCGAACTGCCAACCGTTGTTTGCAAGCTGTTCACAGCGGCAACCAAACCGGAATCTGCATCACCAACTGTTGTTTGCAATGCACTGATGCTTGATCCCTGACCGCTCACCGTTGTTTGCAAAGCCGTAACAACAGAAGTAGCCGCTTTCTGTCCGAGTTGGTTATTCAATTCGCTGATATCGGTTTGAGCCGTTGACATCGCACTTTGTAGGTTGCCGATGCTCGTCGCGTGGTCGGAAACTGTCCCATCCAGCGTGTTGAAGTCATCTGCCGTTGCATATCCGTTGAGCAATGCTTCAATTTGAGTTGTTGTGGAGTAGTCGCTCATATCAACCGTGCCGATTACGCCGTCTAGGCCCGGCCAATCACTTAAATCACCTATTGTTGTGGTGACATCCAGAGCATGAGCTGCAGGCGCAATCGCCGCACCGACCATAAAAATCGCCGCGTTGAAAATTGCGCACTTAATCAAAATTTGCTTATACCAGCGTGTCAGCTGGGTAAGCGCAGTATTTGAGTATTTCATACTTGTCTTGTCCTTTCTTTAATATTAAACAAATGTAAAAAGACCAGTTTAAACTTTTCACACCTAAAAAATTAACCAAAAATTTACGAATTGCAACCCTTTTTTTTCTTTTTTTCATTCTGTGCACAGGTGTATGAGAAAAAAATGTTTTTTCCACCCTCTCCCCAACCTCCCCCTCGAGGGGGAGGAACGGAGGGGGTGAAAAAATAAACGTCATGGCTCCACGCGGCACGCGTGGTCAGGCCCCTATACGTCATCCTTGACCTGCGCGGCGCGTCCTTTTCCCTCTCCGTCATCCTTCGCACGGCGCGGCGCGTCCGTGCGTCAAAGGATCTCATCTTCAGCGTTGCGGTTTCAACCGCATATACGCTGCTTCATCTTAAAAAACAATCTCACCCCCATCATGATATTATAACTTAAGATATATATCTAAATAATTCTTGCGGTTTGTGCAAAATCGGCTAAAATAAAAGGCAGATGGCTTTACTGTGGCCATTTTGATTGGACTTGATTCATTATTTTTTAAAGGATTACAAAAATGAAAAAGTTCAATGAAAATGGTCGTTCTATGATTGAAATGCTTGGTGTGCTTGCCATCATCGGTGTGTTATCTGCCGGCGGTTTGGCAGGATATGCAAAGGCAATGTTCAGACATAGATTAAACTCAACTTTAGATCAAATCACAATGCTCACCACAAACATCCGCACAATGTATGGCACACAAAGTGATTATACGGGTCTACCGAAAGACGCAATCAGCTTGAATCTTATTCCCACGTCAATGATTCCGGGAGAAAGTACTGTCGGAACTGACTCTTTGCTGACTTTAAAGAGCCCATTTAAAGGAGATGTAGACCTCGAAACTTCGAGCATCAATGGCGATCCGACCACAGCAACGGAAGCACCCAATTCGGCATTTGTTATTACCTATAAGACTTTGCCCCGTGAAGCATGCGTTGCTTTGGCAACTGCAGATTTTGGCGCAGGTGCTGGTTCAGGCTTCGTC